>Ga0310690_10006507_pt1 | contig 15337 bp, 13 predicted proteins | sample AusTroGonzalo_MG_2_FD_207661 | JGI IMG/M metagenome (GOLD analysis project Ga0310690, IMG submission 207661) | Bovine rumen microbial communities from tropical cattle in Woodstock, Queensland, Australia - Gonzalo_04 (v2) (version 2) | ecosystem: Host-associated > Mammals > Digestive system >...
CTCCAACGACTATGCCCAACTGCGGCTGCAGCAGAAAAACCGGCGTTCCGGGATCATCATCCGGGACGGAACCGTCTATTCGGAGAAGACCCGGAAAAAAGGCGAAAAGGGATTTCCGAACCTGGACTGCCTGGCGATCTGGCCGGACGGCGACATGAAGGTTTTCTACAGCGACGAGAAAACCGCGGAGGAATACCTTGCCGACGGCGCCGTCGACGTACTGGCGTTCGGCCCGATCCTGATCCGGGACGGGGAGCTGAACGAAGCGGGCATTCAGAAATACGGAACGAGCCATGCCCAGCGGACCGCCGTCGGGATGACGGAAAAAGGACATTACTGGTTCATGATGCTGGAAGGGCGGATCAAACGGAGCACGGGCGACGGGATCGGTTTCCTGGCAGAGAGACTGAAAGAAAAAGGGTGCACCGTCGGATTCAACCTGGACGGCGGGGACACCTCCTGCATCGTTTTCATGGGGCATCAGCTGTGCAAGATGCAGGACGGGAAAAAGCATTTATCCTCACGGAGGACCAGCGATATCCTCGGAGTCGGCAGATCGGACCTGCTGCCGGCGATTTCCGACCCCTGGTAAGCAGGGATCACAGCACATAATTCAGAAGATCGTCAAATGGATGCCTTCGCAGCCTTGCAAAGGCGGAAAAGTTATGATAGAATGCCTTGCGGCGCAGAACGTGCACCGCTGCTTTATGCTGAATTGATTCAGGAGGAACGATATTCATGAGCCACACCTACGAGAAACTTTCCGGAAACAAAGCGAAGCTGTCTTTTGTCATCCCCGCGGACGAGTTTGCCGAAGCGCTTCAGCAGGCTTTCCTGAAGCTGCGCAAGCGGATCAACGTTCCCGGTTTCCGCCGGGGAAAGGCACCCCGCAGGATGATCGAGACCCTTTACGGCGAAAGCGTTTTTTATGACGACGCTTTTGAAGCCCTGTTTCCGGACGTTTACCGTGCGGCTATCAAGGAATATGATCTGAAGCCCGTGGATCAACCCCAGATCGATCTGGACGAAATCGGGGCGGGGAAGGATCTGAAATTCCATCTGGAAGTGTTTGTCCGCCCGGACGTGACGCTGGGCGACTACAAGGGACTGACGGTGGAAGCGGACCTTCAGAAGCTGACGGACGAGATGGTGGACGCCCGTATCGAGGAAGACCGCAACAAGGCCAGCCGGACGATTGACGTGGAAGACCGCCCGGTTCAGGAAGGCGATACCGTCAATCTGGACTATGCAGGATCCGTGGACGGGATTCCGTTCGCCGGCGGCACCGCCGAAGGCCAGACCCTGACCATCGGCAGCCATCAGTTTATTCCCGGCTTCGAAGAGCAGATGATCGGGATGAACATCGGCGAGGAAAAAGACCTGAACGTCCGCTTCCCCGACGAGTATCACGCGGAAGAACTCAAAGGCAAGGACGCCGTGTTCCATGTGAAGGTGAACGGCATCCAGGTGACGGAGAAACCCGAACTGGACGACGATTTTGCCGCCGACATCAGCGAATTCGACACCTTTGAAGCCTATAAGGAAAGCATTGTCAGCGAACTGACGAAGCAGATCGAGAAAAACAACGATATCGCGATCGAGAACGCGCTGGTGGAGAAAGCCGCCGAGAATGCACAGATGGATATCCCCGCAGCCATGATCGAGGACCAGGCGGAGTACCAGGTGCGCGAAATGGGAATGCGGATGAGCTATCAGGGCCTGCGGATGGAAGACTACCTGAAATACACCGGGCAGACCATGGAAGACCTGAAAAAGATGTACATGCCCGAGGCGGAGAAGCGCGTCCGGACCGAGCTGACGATCGAAGCGATCCGGAAGGCCGAGAATATCGAACCTTCCGAAGAAGACATCGAGAAGGAAATCGCCGAGCAGGCGGAGCGTATGGGGCAGGATGCCGAAACCTTCAAAGCCGGCCTGACGGACGAACAGAAGGAATACCTGAAGGAGAACGCCGCGATCCGCAAGGTGCTGGATCTGCTGAAGCAGGACGCCAAGATCGAGGAGAAGAAGCCGGAGGAACCGGAGGAGCAGCCCGCGGAAAAGCCGGCAAAGAAGCCTGCCGCGAAGAAGACCGCCGCCAAGAAGGCCGAACCGGCGGAAGAAACCGAAAAGAAGCCGGAGAAGAAGGCCGAGGCGAAGAAGACGGACGAGGAGACAGCGGAAAAGAAGCCGGCCGCAAAGAAAGCCCCGGCGAAGAAGGCGGACGCGGACGAAGAAAAGCCCGCGAAAAAGCCGGCCGCAAAGAAATCCGAAAAGAAAGACGCTGAATAAGTTTCCATACTAAGTTTCCCATACGGCGGCCCGGCCGGGCCGCCCATTTCAGTCAAAGGAGGAAAACGATATGCCGCTGATTCCGATGGTCATTGAACAGACAAACCGGGGTGAACGTTCCTACGACATCTATTCCCGCCTGCTGAAGGACCGGATTGTTTTCCTGGGCGGAGAGATCGACGACGACACGGCCAACCTGGTGGTGGCCCAGCTGCTGTTCCTCGAAATGGAGGATCCGGACAGCGATATCAGCCTGTACATCAACAGCCCCGGCGGCTCCGTTACTGCCGGCATGGCGATCTACGACACCATGCAGTACATCAAACCCCAGGTGCGCACGGTCTGCGTCGGCATGGCTGCGAGCATGGGCGCTTTCCTGCTGATGGCCGGCGAAAAGGGAAAGCGGCTGGCATTGCCCAATGCCGAAGTGATGATTCACCAGCCGCTCGGCGGGGCCCAGGGGCAGGCGACCGATGTGGCAATCCGTGCGGAATGGCTGATGAAAACCAAGAAAAAGATGATCGGCATGATGGCGGAGATGACCGGCCAGCCCCTGAAGAAAATCCAGGCCGACGTGGAACGGGATTACTTCATGAGTGCCGAGGAAGCGCTGGATTATCACATCATCGACGAAATCTACCAGCCCAGAGACAGGCAGGAGAAGTGAGGAAAGCCGCATGGCAAACAATTACAACCGTCAGGGCCCCCGGTGCTCTTTCTGCGGAAAGGAGCAGCGCATGGTGGAACGGCTGGTCGCCGGTCCGAACGTCTATATCTGCAACGAGTGCATCGCGCTGTGCAACGATATCCTGAGCGATGAGGCCTATACCGAAGAAGAAAAAAGCAGCCAGATCGGTCCGGTGAAGCTGCCCCTCCCGGCGGAGATGAAGCGGACGCTGGATGAATACGTGATCGGGCAGGAACGCGCCAAGCGCGCCCTGAGCGTGGCGGTATACAACCATTACAAGCGCATCAACCGGAAACAGCGGAAGAACGATGTCGAGCTCCAGAAGAGCAACATCCTGATGCTGGGGCCGACGGGCAGCGGCAAGACCTACCTTGCCCAGACGCTTGCGCGGATCCTGGAGGTTCCCTTTGCCATCGCGGACGCGACAAGCGTCACGGAGGCCGGCTATGTGGGAGACGATGTGGAGACAATTCTGCTGCGTCTGATCCAGGCGGCGGACTGGGATATCGAGAAGGCCCAGCGCGGGATTATCTACATTGACGAGATCGACAAGATCTCCCGCAAGGGCGAGAACATGTCCATTACCCGGGACGTCAGCGGGGAAGGCGTACAGCAGGCGCTGCTGAAAATTCTGGAAGGGACGGAAGCGGCGGTGCCCCCGCAGGGCGGGCGGAAGCATCCGCATCAGGAACTGATCCGGATTGACACCACCAATATTCTGTTCATCTGCGGCGGCGCTTTTGACGGGCTGGTTCCGATCATCGAGAACCGGATCGGCAAGAAGACGCTCGGATTCGGCGCAGAAATCCAGAGCCAGCGCGATCCCATGCGGACAGACGCCCTGAAAGAGGTGCGGCCGGAAGATCTGACGAAGTACGGGCTGATTCCCGAATTCGTCGGCAGGCTGCCGATCGTCGTAACGCTGGACGGACTGGACGAGGATGCGCTGGTCCGGATCCTGACGGAACCGAAGAACGCGCTGTGCAAACAGTATGAAGCGCTGCTCGACATGGACGGGATCCGACTGACCTTCGAAGAAGACGCGATCCGCGAGATTGCCCGCCAGGCGATCGAAAGAAAGTGCGGCGCAAGAGGACTGCGGGCAATCATTGAGGACGCCATGCTGGACACCATGTTTGAACTGCCGGGAATGAAGGACGTGAATGAGTGCGTCATCACAAAGGACGCCGTTACCGGCGGGAAACCCAAGCTGATCACAAGCGTCCGAAGAAGAAACGCGAGACACGCTGAGGAGGCGTCGGACAAGACAGACGCTTCATGAAGAAGAGGAAACCATGAGAAAAATCCAGACAATCGAATTACCGGTGCTGCCGTTACGGGGACTGATGCTGTTCCCGAACATGGTTCTGCACTTTGACGTAGGGCGTAAAAAATCGCTCGCGGCCCTGGAACAGGGCATGATGGAGCAGCAAAAAGTCTTTCTAATCAGTCAGAAAAAGGACGATAACGACGAACCGGGCTGGGAGGACCTGTGCAAGGTCGGCACCATTGCCGAAATCAAACAGGTCATGAATCTGCCGGGTGAGAATATTCGTGTGCTTGTGGAAGGCGTCAGCCGCGGGATGATCAGCGAGAAGCTGACCGACGATCCCTGCATGCGCGCACAGATCAGGGTTTGCGAAGACAAAACCGTTCGCTCCGCGGACGTCAAGGCCCTGCTTCGCACCAGCCAGGACCTGTTTGAGGAATACGCCCGTTCATCCCAGCGGGTCAGCCAGGATACGGTTGAGTCGATCCACGCGATTGAAAAACCCGGCGAAGCGGCGGACCTGCTCGCGGCCAACGTGCTGAGCAAGAGGGAGGACCGCCAGGGAATCCTGGACGAACTGGATCCGGTGGCACGGCTGGAGAAGGTTTGCGTGATCCTGATGCAGGAAACCGATATGGCGGATACGGAGAAGCAGATCCAGAGCCGGATCCGCAAGCAGGTGGAAAAAAACCAGAAAGATTATTATCTCCGGGAACAGATCAAAGCGATCCAGACCGAACTGGGCGACAGGGAGGAGACGGAAACGGCGGATCTTCGCAAACGGATGGAAGAACTGCCCCTGAACGAGGAAGCCCGGAGCAAGTGCGAAAAAGAACTGGACCGGCTGGGACGCATGGCCCCCGGAAGCCCGGAAAGCTCCGTCAGCCAGACGTATGTGGAATGGATCCTGGACCTGCCGTGGGGAAAAGAAACAGAAGACAACCTGGACCTGAACCGGGCCCGGGAGATCCTGAACAGGGATCACTACGGCATGGAAGACGTCAAGGAACGGATCATCGAGTATCTGGCCGTACTGCAGCTGAAGAAAGATATGAAAGGTCCTATCCTCTGCTTCGTCGGCCCGCCGGGCGTGGGCAAGACAAGCATCGTGAAAGCAATCGCCGAGGCAGTCGGACGCAAGTTTATCCAGGTCAGCCTGGGCGGCGTGCGCGACGAGGCGGAGATCCGCGGCCATCGGCGGACCTATATCGGATCCATTCCCGGACGGATCATCGCGGGGATGAAGCAGGCGGGAACCATGAATCCCGTTTTCCTGTTCGACGAGATTGACAAGATGAGCGGCGATTTCCGGGGAGATCCGGCATCCGCGATGCTGGAGGTGCTCGACTCGGAGCAGAATCACGCCTTCCGGGATCACTATCTGGAGCTGCCGTTTGACCTGAGCAAGGTCATGTTTATCACGACCGCCAACAGCATGGAAACCATTCCGTCTCCGCTGCTGGACCGGATGGAACTGATCGAGGTGCCCAGCTACACGGAAGAGGAAAAACTTCAGATTCTCAAACGGCACCTGCTTCCCAAGCAGATCCGTGAGCACGGAATGAAGGAAAACGCCCTGAAGGCCGGGGATGAGACGCTGAAGGCCATGATCGAGGATTATACCCGGGAAGCCGGCGTCCGGACGCTTGAGCGGACAGCCGCCAAGCTCTGCCGGAAGGCTGCCGTGCGAATGCTCGACCAGGGAAAACGTTCCATGACCGTGAACAAAAAGATCCTGAGAGAAATGCTCGGAGCTCCGAGATATCTTCGGGAGCCTCCGGAAAAGGAACCGAGAGTCGGCATCGTGAACGGACTGGCCTATACCAGCGTCGGCGGCGAAATGCTTGAAGTGGAATGCACCACGATGAGCGGCAAGGGAACGCTGAAACTGACCGGACAGCTGGGGGATGTAATGAAGGAATCGGCTGAGACCGCCTTCAGCTGGGTTCGCGCACACAGCGAGGAACTGGGAATCGCGAAAGATTTCTATCAGAGCATCGATATTCATATTCACGTTCCCGAAGGCGCTGTTCCGAAGGACGGCCCCTCCGCCGGGATTACGATGACAACGGCACTTGTCAGCGCCGTAACGGGCGTTCCGGTGCGCCAGGATCTCGCCATGACGGGAGAAGTGACGCTGAGAGGCCGAGTGCTGCCCATCGGCGGGCTGAAGGAGAAGACGCTGGCCGCATACCGGGCGGGGATCCGGACCCTGATTATTCCGGAAGAAAACCGGAAAGACCTGGAGAAAATTCCGGACTATGTGCTGGAACAGTTCAGGGTGAAGCCTGTGCAGGATGTGCAGGAAGTTCTGAAGACGGCGCTGATCCGGTAAAAAGGAGATTCATGTGGAAATCAAGACGGCGGATTTTGTCACGTCCATGGCGGATTACGGCGATTTTCCCGGGAAGGGGCTGCCGCAGATTGCGGTAGCCGGCAAGAGCAACGTCGGGAAAAGCACGCTGATCAATAAACTGTGCCGCCGGAACAAACTGGCCCGTACCAGCTCAACCCCCGGGAAAACAAGACTGCTGAACGTTTTCCTGCTGAATTCCGAATTTCATCTGGTCGATCTGCCGGGGTACGGCTTTGCCAAGGTGGACAAGCAGGAAAAACAACGCTGGGGCAAAATGATGCAGGATTATTTCGCCAAGGCGGACGAACTGCTCCATGTGCTCTGCCTGGTGGATATCCGGCATGAACCTACGGAGGACGACAGGCAGATGAACCGCTTCCTGCGGGAAACGGATATCCCTTTTTCCGTGATCGCGACGAAAGCCGATAAGATCAGCAGGGGAGCAAGGAGCAAATACCTTGCTCCGATCTGCCGGGCGCTGAGTGTCCAGCCGTGGGAGATTATCTGCTTCAGCGGTGAGGACGGTACAGGCCGGGACGAATTGCTGCGACTGCTGGACGGCATTCTTCATCCGGAAGCGCCGGCGGGCGATGGAAGCATACAGATCTGATTTATTTTTTCTATTGCAATGCATGTGGCAGGAGTGTATAATGCATGTCCGTGGATCGGAAGTGCTGTTCGGGAACCTCTTGTGGGGCTGTACGCATAAAAGTGGAAACAGAGCGGGAAAATCAATCTGTTTTTGACGCACAAGTGTAACCGAAGAACATGGAAGTGCCACAGACGAATATATTTGTGGGGATTAGTTCCTAAATCACCGTATTCCAGGAGGGAAAACCAATGAACCTGATCAAATGTCCTCGCTGCGATCTGAACTACATCCGGGACGACGAGAAATACTGCAAGATCTGCCTGCGGGAGATAAAGGGCGAAAAGCAGGCGGACGAGATGGAACTCTGCAGCGTCTGCAACGAAGAACCGTGCCTTCCCGGCAAGGATGTCTGCCTGTTCTGCCTGAAAGAAATGAACAAAAGCAACAACGAAGAAGACACTGAAGAAGAGACTGATCCGGTGGACACCAATACGATCGGCGATATGGACGATGTCAGCAGCATGGATGAGATTATTCCCGAGGTTGAGGAGGAAAATTCATCCGAATACGACGAGATTGAGCAGGAACTGAGCCTGGAGGATGTCCGGGAGGACGAGGAGAGAGACGCCGACGACGAAGAGGAAGAAGAAAGTTAACTTCGCAAAGGAGATCATATGCGCCTGTTTGCCATAGGAGACCTGCATCTGTCCGGAGGGGATGATAAACCGATGGACGTGTTCGGACCTCAATGGGACAGGCATTTTTTTCGCATCAGTGAAAACTGGCGGAAAAAAATCGGTCCGGAGGACCTGACCCTGATCCCGGGCGATATCAGCTGGGCCATGCATCTGGAGGAGGCGCGGGGGGATCTGGAGGCGATCGCGGCGCTGCCCGGAAGAATCATCCTGTGCAAAGGAAACCATGATTACTGGTGGAACTCCATCAGCCGGGTCCGCTCGATTCTGCCTCCCGGCATGCAGGCGCTTCAGTTCAGCGCCGCTGACGTCGGGCCGTTTGTGGTCTGCGGGACCAGGGGATGGCTTTTCCCGACGGAGGAGCAGCCGCTGGACGAGGCCAACCGAAAGATCTTCGACCGCGAAACGCAGCGGCTCCGCATGGCACTTGAGCAGGCGCGGGATCTGGCCGGCGGACGGCCCATCGTAACGATGATGCATTATCCGCCGCTGCTGGCCGGGGAGAAGGAGACCGGATTTACGAAACTGCTGGAAGAGTTCGGCGTCCGAACGGTCGTGTACGGCCATCTGCACGGACAGGGGATCCAGAGCGGTTTCACCGGCGACTGGCACGGGATCCAATACCACCTTGTTTCCTGCGACAGCATCGGCTTTGATCCGGCGGAAATCATCATGGAATAAAAAGGAGGAAAAGAGACAATGAAAAGCGGGAAGATTATGAGGCGGGGACTCATCGGATTATGGTTGGCGGCATGTCTGTTCATGGCTTCGGCAGCCACCGCGGACGATGCCCAGCCTTTAACCGGCGAGACAAAGACGGCCTCCTTTCGGACAGTGGGAAACATCGTGACTATCGGCCGTTATGAACAGGACAATGACCTGACGAACGGACCGGAGGAGATTGAATGGATCGTGCTGGACGTTACGGAAGATAAAGCGCTGCTGCTGAGCAAATACGGGCTTGACGCAAAACAGTACCATAAAAAATATGCCGGTATCACCTGGGAAGAATGCTCGCTGAGAGACTGGCTGAACAATGAGTTTATCAATGAAGCGTTCAGCGGGGAAGAACAGGCTGCTATCCTGCTGACCAAGGTGGACAACAGTTCGGAACAGGGATACAGTGAGTGGGACACGGACGGCGGAAACGATACACAGGATAAGATTTTTCTGCTGAGCTGCGCCGAAGCGAACAAGTATCTCGACGTGACCTATGATAACAACAACAATCTGAAGGCGCGGGTTGTTCCGACTCCTTACGCGATCGCACACGGTGCATGGACCAATTACCAATGGAAGACAGCCGACGGAGAAGATGCGGGACGGTGGTGGCTTCGGTCGCCGGGCCGTCACCAATACCGTGCAGCGTTTGTTTACGGGGCAGGTTCGCTCCGCAGCACGCATGTGACCAGCAGCAACGATCACTTCGGCGGAAATACTGTCCGCCCGGCTCTGTGGCTGAATCTTACATCAGATATCTTCTGATCCCGCGGCTGAACATCCCGCATAAATATTAATTTTTCGAAATAATTTTGCCGTCAAGGCAGTGCTGTTGAAAGGCACTGCCTTTTGTTTATACTAAATATAGATAGCGGAACTTCGACAGATACAAGCGAACGATTATTTATTACAAAAATATTAAATATATAATACAAATAAATTAACAAAGAAGTTTGAAAACGCTGCAATCATTTCAAAAGAGGTCTTGCAGAGAAACAAAACTTATGCTAAATTTGTGGGGAAAAAGGGGGATTTCTCCCAAAATCAGACATAAAAGTGGAGGAAAGGGGGACAGTGTAGTGGACGGTTCCAAAAACGATCAGACCAACACTACCGCTGAAACCCCTGAGAGAACCGGGAAAACAAGACCCGCACGGTTTATCGGCTCTTTCAACCACAGTCTGGACACCAAGGGCAGACTGGTCATCCCCCAGACTTTCCGCGACAAACTCGGCGAAACCTTCTGTGTAGCGCCTTCCTTCGATTTCAGATCCATTGCGATCTACCCGACGGAGAAGTGGGAAGAACGCAATGAGACCTACGAAAAACTCGGGAAGCTGAATCCCGCGCTGAACCGGTACCTTGAACAGTTCTACGCGCTGAGCTACGACGAGCAGACCTGTGACGGACAGGGGCGCGTTCTCCTGCCGGTCAACATCCGGCAGAAGATCCTGCGGGAAGAGCGGGACATGGAAATCACAGGGGCAAACGATCACGTACGCGTCGCGGCGCTTTCAACCAGCGACGATGCCTGGAAGAGTTTCAACGACGAACTGCCTCAGCTGCTGGAACTGATCGCGGGCCTTGAAACACAAAAAGAGTAAAGGATGGGAACGGAAATGACCGACATGCCAATCAGAGTCAGAGGAAAGCTGCAGGACGGCGTGATCAACTGGCAGGAAACCCGGTATCGGAAAAGCGAAGAACGTCAGCAGCACGCGGATATCCGCAGATCCAGGATGACATGCTCGGCAGATTTGCCCGGAGTCCGTCAGACGCAGGACTGGACCGGAGGCATGACGATGACCTCCAGCGGAAGATACCGGGTGATTGAGGAACAGCAGCCCAAAATTCGCCTGATATCCGGCGACGGAATCCGCTGGAATGCCGCGATGGCGGTACTGGTTGTGCTGAGCCTGATTTTAGCTGCCTTCCTGCTTGCCGATCTGGCGGGACTGGGGAACGCCGGCCGGACAGCCGCGAAGCTGGACAGCAGAATCCGGGCGGTGGAAAGCAAAAATGAAGACCTGCGGGCTGAACTGGAGATGAGTACGGACAGCGCGACCGTCTGCACGGGAGCCGTCAAGATGGACCTGATCTCATCAAACGGTGCGCAGACCATCCGACTGACCGCTCCGCAGGAAGCAAGAATCACCCTGTCATCCGCCTCCGCGGCGGCCGAAAACGCGGATCTTGAGATCCGGATGATGTCATACGCGGGAGACTGACGAATCAGTCTCCCTTTCGGTGTTTTTATTCGGGTGGAAAAAAACGCTGATTTGTGATAAACTGACAGAGGGCAACCAACCCGGGAAGAAGGGAATTCGATCAGATGAAGCTTTGTGAACTGCTTGCGGAGCTTCCCTATGTGGAAGAAACCCGCGGAGATATGAATACTGATATCCGGGAGATCACTTCCTCCAGCCGGGACCGGACAGACGCAGGACTCTTTTTCTGCATCGTCGGGGCCAGGTTTGACGCGCACGACTATGCATGGGAAGCAGTCGAGAACGGATGCGTTGCCCTGATCGTCGAACACTATGTGCCGCTCGACGTTCCTCAGGTCAAGGTCAGCAACGGACGGGCCGCGATGGCCAGGATCGCTGAAGCTTTCTACGGCTATCCGTCCAGGCAGATGCGCATGATCGGTATCACCGGCACAAAGGGGAAAACGACGACAACCTATCTCCTGCAAAGCATCTGTGAACACGCGGGCCTGAAATGCGGCATCATCGGCTCAACCGGCACCGTGGTGGAAGATCAGCATCTGGACAGCAAGCTGACAACGCCGGATCCGATCGACCTGCAGAAGATGCTCCGAATGATGGCCGATGAAGGCGTCAAGGTGGTCTGCATGGAGGTTTCGGCCCATGCGATCGATATGTGCCGGCTTGACGGGATGAGCTTTGAGGTCGGCTGCTATACCAATCTGAGCCAGGATCACCTCGATTATTTCTATACAATGGACCGCTATTTCGAGACGAAAAAGCAGTTCTTCACCGGGGGCATGGTCAGGAATGCCGCTGTGAACGCGGACGATGAGACAGCGGAAAGGCTGAAGGAAGGCCTGACGATGCCTTTTATCACTTACGGAATCTGCGTGGACGCGGATGTGTTCGCCCGCGATATCGAAATTACGGAGGAAGGCGCGCGTTTCAATATTCAGCTTCACGGTATGGACCAGATCGCCATCCAGATGCGGATGACGGGCATGTTCAACGTATACAATGCGATGGCTGCGACCAGCTGCGCCCTGATCATGGGCATTGCACCCGAGAATATCCGGGAGGGGCTGGAAGCGGTAACGCGGGTACCCGGACGCATTGAAGTCCTCCAGACCGGAACCCCGTACAAGGTCATTCTGGACTACAGCCATTCCCCGGATGCCCTTGAGAACATCCTGAAAACCGTTCGCCAGTTTACAAAGAACCGGGTGATCGCCGTGTTCGGATGCGGCGGCGACCGGGATAAGGGCAAGCGGCCGATGATGGGGGAGATCGGCGGAAGACTGGCGGATCACTGTATTCTGACTTCGGATAACCCCCGGACCGAAAACCCGATGGTGATTCTTGCCGCCATTGAGAAAGGAATCAAACCGACCGGAAAGAGCTACGAAGTGATCGAAAACCGACGGGAAGCAATCAGCCGCGCCCTCAGGATCGCCGAGGAAGGGGACGTCATCGTCCTGGCCGGCAAGGGTCATGAGACTTATCAGGAGATCATGGGAATCAAGCGTCCGTTTGATGAAAAAGCGATTGTGAGTGATCTGCTGCTGGAAATGAAAAAAGAACGGGGATAAGCAAAACCATGTACTACAGGATGATCGGCGCCGCGCTGATCGCGCTCGCGATCGCGCTGATGCTCGGACCGGGGCTCATTCGATATCTGAAAAAACTGCATTTCGGGCAGACGATCTACGAACTCGGCCCAAGCCACCAGCAGAAGCAGGGGACGCCGGTGATGGGCGGTCTGATGATCGCCGCCGGGATCCTGGCCGCGAGCCTCCTTTGCCATCCGATTCCCTGGGAGGGCGCATGGGATTTTATTATCCCGCTGCTGGCTGTTTCCTTTCTCAGCATGGCTGTCGGTTTTGCTGACGACTATATCAAGGCGGTCAAGAAACGCCATGACGGCCTGAATCCCCGGCAGAAGATTGCCGGGCAGATCGTCGTTGCGCTCGGATTCAGCATATATTGCTATTTCTCCCCGAAAGTCGGCAGCAGTATTCAGATTCCTTTTACCGGGCTGGAATGGGATCTGGGTGTTTTCTATATCCCGCTGATGACGCTGCTGGTGATCTTTATTGTTAACAGCAGCAATCTTCAGGACGGCCTGGACGGCCTGCTGGGCACCGTCTCATCGGTCAGTTCGGCTTCCTGGGCCGTGATCTGCCTTATCCTGCTGGTGTCCGCGAGAGCGGTGAACCGGGCGGATACGGTCACGGTCGGTGTGTTTGCGATGAGCGTCACCGGCGCATGCATCGGCTATCTCCGGTATAACCGGTATCCGGCGAAGATCTTCATGGGTGATACGGGCAGTATGCTTCTGGGCGGCGCAACGGTTGCCATGGCGATGCTCCTCAGGCAGCCGCTGCTGCTGCTTCTGAGTTTCTTTACCCCCATAATGAGCAGCGTGAGCGTGATTATCCAACGCTACTATTTCAAACTGACACACGGGAAACGGATTTTCCTGATGAGCCCGATTCACCACCATTTTGAGAAAAAAGGATATTCCGAGACACAGATCGTCAGCATGTACGCCGGGATTACCATGATTCTGAGCCTGATTGCCGTGGTTTCGGTCTGCGCGATGCAGTGATGTGAAGGGGATGCTGCCATGAACTACGAGAAGAAAAAAGTGCTGGTTGTCGGAATGGCCCGCAGCGGCGTGGCCGCGGCACAATTGCTCCGCGCCAGCGGCGCAACGGTTACGGTCAATGATTCCAAGACGGAAGAAGAACTGGGACAGCAACTCAGTCCGCTGGAAGGACTGCAGCTCGAACGCCGGTTCGGCTGCGGCGCCATGGAACTGCTGGAAGGGAAAGACTGCCTGGTCATCTCTCCCGGAATCCCCGATACGGCCCCGTTTGTCGTCAAGGCCAGAGAGATGGGGATCTACGTGATCGGCGAACTGGAACTGGCGTCCCAGCTGTCAGCGGGGACGCTGATCGCCGTGACCGGTACAAACGGAAAAACCACGACCGTTTCTCTCCTCGGGGAGATTTTTACCAACAGCGGCAAAGTGACGCACGTGGTGGGGAACATCGGCTACCCCTTCTCCCTGGCGGCCCTGGTCAGCCGGAAAGAGGACGTTGTCGTCTGCGAGGTTTCATCCTTTCAGATGGAGACAGCCGATACCTTTCATCCCCATGTGGCGCTGCTGACCAATATCACAGAGGATCACCTGAACCGCCACGGAACGATGGAAGTCTATACAGCAATGAAGATGCGGATGTTCCGCAATCAGACTCCCCATGATTACGCTGTCTTCAACGCGGATGATCCCGCTTTGGCAGGACTCAGCAGGCAAGTCAGGAGCCAGGTGCTCAAATTCAGCCGAAAAAAGGAAGTCGAAAACGGCGCTTTTGTGCGGAACGACGAAATCTGGTTTGCGATGAACGGAAGCGAACGCCGTGTCTGCCGGACCGAGGAGATCTATATCCCCGGGCCGCATAACCTGGAGAACGCACTGGGCGCGGTATGCGTCGCCGCGGCCATGAACGTTCCGACCCCGGTAATCCGGCACAGCCTGAAAACCTTCCGGGGAGTCGAACACCGGATCGAATCCGTCCGGGAGCTGGACGGCGTTGAGTATATCAACGACAGCAAAGGAACCAATCCGGACTCCACCATGAAGGCTGTCCAGACCATGAGCCAGCCGACGGTGATTATTCTCGGAGGCTATGATAAACACGCATCCTTTGACACACTCTCCCGCGAGATCCTGAACAGTCCGATGATCCGTCACGCCGTACTGATCGGCGAGACGGCCGGTCTGATCCGGCACAGCCTGGAAAAGGCAGGCTTCCGGGCCATTACCGAAGCCGGCACGATGAAGGAAGCCGTCGAGCAGGCGCGGAAAACAGCACAGAAGGGATGGTGCGTTCTGCTCAGCCCCGCGTGCGCGAGCTATGACATGTTCAGGGACTACGAGGAACGCGGTCGGGTTTTCAAGGAGATTGTCCGGGAATTAAAGTGATCACGCAATGACAGACCAAAGTCTGTTTTGCAATTCATAAAACCGTAAATCGCGAGCGGAAAGGAGAGGGCCGACCAGTGCAGGAACCGAATGACGGTTACCGCCCCGAACCTTCCGTCAGACGGGCAGGGGAATCAAACGGTCAGGGGATCCGTGACTGGCAGAAGAACACCTGGTTCGGCCCGGCTCCCCTGAACAGCAATCCCTTTGATGAACCGGAAGATGCCCCCGAACTGAAGGAGAGCCGATCCGAAAACGTCAATCAGCGGATGGGCGAATTCTGGCAGCCGCAGAACACCGCCGGTTCAGCTATTCACGGACGATACCGGGAAAACAGCAGAAACCGAAACCCCGGAAGCGGGCAGAAGGCTGTTTACGAAAAGAAAAAAAGATTCCCGATACTGCTGGCCGTTCTGCTTTTTCTGGCAGCGACAGCCCTTATTCTGCGTTTTGCCTTTTTTACGGTCCGGGATATCCAGGTCACAGGAAACAGCGACATTCCGGCGAGCGAGATTATCCGGATCAG
>Ga0310690_10006510_pt1 | contig 15329 bp, 12 predicted proteins | sample AusTroGonzalo_MG_2_FD_207661 | JGI IMG/M metagenome (GOLD analysis project Ga0310690, IMG submission 207661) | Bovine rumen microbial communities from tropical cattle in Woodstock, Queensland, Australia - Gonzalo_04 (v2) (version 2) | ecosystem: Host-associated > Mammals > Digestive system >...
CGAAGAAGGCGAAATAAGGAATCCTTCCGCCGTGAATTATACATTCACCGTTAAGATCGTCAAAGATAAGGACGGCAATGACGTCAAGGCCGCTACCAGGCCGGTGGCGGACGGCACGATGGGCTATGGGGATCAGACTGCGAAGGATACCGGTCCCATTTTCATGAAGCTTTCCGCCGACGCCGTTGCCTGGACGGGCAAGGCAGTCGTTCCTCCGGCTGCGCTGCTGGAAACCTCGATGGGCGTGGAACTCTCGGAAGACAGGGATTATACGCTGTCCTATTATCGTGTCGAAGAAGATGATGACGATACCGGGCTGACGGAAGTCGCGAAGGACAAGATCGTGGATGCCGGCACTTACCGCGTCGTCGCGAACCCCGCGGAAGGCAGCGCACTTACAGGTACGGCCTGGGCGCAGTTCCGCGTGGCTTACGATCTGTCGGACAAAAAACTTTCCGCCGCGATTGAAGCGATCCCGGATCAGGAGTACGCCGGCTCCGCGCTCACACCCGCGCTGAAAGTGACGGCCATCGTGAACGGCAGAAAGAAAGAACTTGCTCCATCCGGCGCCTGGACGACGACCGGCGGCAACGGAACGACTGTATCCACGCAGGGAGAGCCCGGCGATTATTCGGTGACCTATTTGAACAATATCCGGGTCGGCAAAGCGGCCGTCGAAGTGACCGGCGACGGCATTTTCATGGGAACCCTTACCGGGGAGTTCAATATTACCGGAACCCCCGATCTGAAAAATGCGCTTTTACGGGAGATTCCGGATCAGACTTATACCGGGAAAGAGATCGAACCGGCGGTTGCCGTATTCATCAATGATGATGAACTCGCTGCAGGCACGGATTATGAAGCGGAATACATGGACAATGTGGACGCGGGCAAAGCGGCCGTTATCATTACCGGAAAAGGCCTTTATCAGGGGACTGCCGCGGTTCCGTTCAACATCAGCAAGGCGAAGCCTGCGATCACGGTGAAGGATAAGACGGTCACCTATAACGGCAGGGCAGTATCTTCCAATAAGGCGCAAGTGACCTCCGGCGACAACGGGAAGGTGACCTATACGTATTATTCGGACAAGGCCTGCAAAAATAAGATCGCGGCTTCGAAGGTCAAAGACGCCGGGATCTACTATGTAAAGGCGACGGTGGCGGAGGATGCGAATTACAAAAAAGCCGTCAGCAAGGCCGCGACGATCACGATCAAACAGGCCTCGAACCCGCTGGCAGTCAAAGGAAAGACCGCGGTGGTCAAAGCTTCCGCTCTGAAGAAAAAGACGCAGAAGCTGGCCGTTTCGAAGACGGTCACCTTCACCAAAAGAGGCGAGGGGACGCTGACCTACACCCTCGGTACCGTCACGAAATCCAAGTATAAGAAATATTTCCAAGTCGACAAGAAGACCGGCAAACTCACGATCAGCAAAGGTCTCCCGAAAGGAACCTACACGGTGAACATTAAGATCAAAGCGGCCGGAAACAAGAACTACAAAGCTTCCGCGGTGAAGACCGCGAAGGTTATGGTGAAAGTATCGTAAGGAAAACTGAAGACAGGGGGACGTTTCTCTGTCTTCACAATTTTTAAAAAGCTCAGAAGGCAGAAAACCATCCCCCTGTCTCCAGAAAGGAATTTACCATGAGTACAACTAAAGACCGTTCCATCCTCAACTGCATCGGCACGGCCCTGCTGGCCATTTTCCTGACTGTGCCGGTCCACGAGCTGTTCCATCTGCTCACGGACCTGGCGTATGGCAGCACGCTTACGTATTATTCGGCCGGCGCGGTGGATGCGATCCACAATGTCGATTTTAATTCGCTGTCCGTTTTCGATCAGATCATGCTCTCGGGCGGCAGTGCCTCGATCATCAATACGATCATTGCGGTCGTCCTGCTCATTATTCTTATTAAAGTGAAAATGGGCCCGATGGTCAGGCTTTTCCTCACTCAGCTCATGGGCGCGCAGTTCGTGCAGGGGATCGGTTATTTCCTGATCGGCGGATTATTCGGAGCGGGAGACTGGGGAAATGTCTATAATACGCTGGAGCTGACCCATCATCCGGAAATGATCACGACCCTTCAGATCGTTCTTTCGATCATCGGCTGCGCCGGGATCGTGCTCCTGTTCTTTATCCTCAATTATATGTCCTACTACTTCATTGAAGACCGGACTGATAAAAAGGAACGGAGATACGTTGCCTTCCGGCTGCACCTGATCATTCTGATCCTGGGCTTTGCGGTCGGAATGATCGCCTCCGCGATGTCGCCGGCGATCGCGGACGGATATCTCACCATGGGAACGGCCTTTCTGTTCAACTTTATGTGGATCCCCTTCTTCTGGGGCTTCATGTTCACGGGATTCATGGTCAGACCGCCGAAGAAGAGCCGCTTTCTCTATCATCTTCCGACGAAGCCGAACTACGTCTTATTCATTATTGCCGTTGCGCTGATCCTGGTGGATATCATCGTGTTCGGTCCGGGAATACAATTCACATAACAAACTATCACGGATACGGTCCGCCGACGAGGCGGGCCGCGTTCAGCGTGATCGTCGGCATCATTTCTTTTCCTGCTTACTTCTATTCTTATCCGGGCTTGATACGTACCGGAGGTAGGTTATCGCGTAAATGATGGTGCCTTCGTCATCATCATCGTGGTTCCCGTCTTTATCATTTGCGTTATTGTTATCGCTGTCGTTTTCATCTTCGTCGCCGCTGTCGCTGCTGTCGTCGCTGCTGTCGTCGGCATATTTGTCGATGTCGCCGTCGCCGTCGGTATCGATTCCCTTTCTGTATTTGAAATTGACAACGTCGTCTTTGGCGGGCTTGTAGCCGGCCGGGATATCGATATCATCCGGAATCGTGAAGACCAGAGTATTGCTCTTCGTTTTGTCCGAACCGGACCGGGCGGAGGTCCGGGTATCGTCATTGCTGTTCCCCGTGTCGCTGCTGCCGTCATTGTCTCCGGCACTGCCGTTATTGCCGTCATCGCTGCTGTCATCTCCGTTCGTGTTTCCGCCATCTCCGTCAGCGCTGCCGGCATCTGTATCACTGCCGTCATTTTCGTCGTTCGCGTCGTCACTGCCGCTGTCGTCTTTATCGTTGTCGTTATCGTCTTTCGATGGTGTAAGTATGATGTCTTTCAGCGTGGCCTTTCCGGATTTCCATGAAACGATGGTGCCTGTGCTCATCGAATCGGGCTTCGACAGGAACGAGAGTTTGGTAAGGTTCATTGTCATCGTTTCGTATTCGAATCTGACAATATCTCCCTCTTTCGGTTCATATCCGGGAGCGACCGCGGTGCTGTCGGTAATCTTGAACTTCTTTTCTATGTTCGTGTCAGTTATTATGGTGCATTCCGAGTCGTCCGGATCCCAGCCGTCCAGGATGCCTGTGCCGTCTATGGGCGGGATGGGCTGAGGAGTCGGAGTGGGTTCAGGTGTAGGTGTATCCGTCGGAACAGGTTCGGGTGTAGGTGTATCCGTAGGCGTGGGCTCGGGCGTGGGCGTGTCCGTCGGAGTGGGCTCTGGTGTAGGCGTATCCGTCGGCGTCGGTTCAGGCGTAGGTGTGTCTGTAGGCGTGGGCTCGGGCGTGGGCGTGTCCGTCGGAGTGGGTTCTGGTGTAGGCGTATCCGTCGGTGTCGGTTCTGGTGTGGGCGTATCCGTCGGCGTTGGCGTTGGCGTAGGAGTGGGCGTAGGTGTCGGAGTGGGTGTCGACGTCGGAGTCGCTGTAGGTGTCGGAGTTACTGTAGGTGTCGGAGTTGCCGTCGGCGTCGGAGTCGCTGTGGGTGTGGGAGTCGGCGTGGGAGTCACTGTGGGTGCAGGCGTGGGAGTCATTGTCGGAGTCGGTGCAGGAAGCGCGGTAACTTCCACGTTCACGGCGACCGGACCGCCTGCCAGAGTGCCCGTATAGGTGATTATGACCGTCTGCCCCGGGGCAAGCGTCGATGAAAGACCGGTGATTTTCGTATCGGTCGTGAGACTGAAGACGCACTGCCCGCTGCCGTTGCCCGTAACGGTAAGCGAGGAACCGGCAACGGATGAGATCTTTCCGTAGAACATTGCCATGGAAGGCTGTTTGTTTTCCGAAAGAACTACGATCGTGATGGCATAAGGCTTGTTGGTAAGGGTCTCGCCATAGGTGATCGAAACGGTATCGCCGACGGAAAGACCGGCTGATCTTTCCGTATTGTCGTCATAGATAAAGTAAACGGTATCCGTATTGCTGGTGACCGCGATGGTATTGGCGGTGATCTCACCGACGACGCCTTCAAATAAAAGCGGTTCGGGCAGTTCACTGATCAGGGTGACCATGCTCGCGATGAGTTTGCCGGAGGCATTTTCGGTGTAGTCGACCCGTACGGTATCGCCGATCGTAAAGCCGTTCCCCGTCATTCCGGTGAACCGGGCGTTCCTGATGTCAAATATCTTGTCTCCCTCGTCACCGGCGACCACGAGCTGCGCGTTCTCGGCGTCGATAAAGGTCCCTTCGTAGGATTTCTCCACGGCGGGAGTTTCCGTCGGTTCTGCAGTGGGCACGGCGCCCGGCTCCGGCGCAGGAGTCGGCGCAGCTGCCGACGATGACTGATGCGACGGTTCGCCGCAGCCGCATCCTGCGAAAAGCGAGCAGGAAAGCGTGGCACACAGAGTTAAGATCAGCAGCTTCTTCATGCCTGTATCCCCCTTTTTATTTCCTGAAAAAAAATAAGCATTTCTCTTTTGATTATGTTAAACTTAATATCAAATGTCAATTATTTTTGAAAATGAGGAAAAATAGCATGCCTGTGAACAACACTTTTTTTATTAAGAAACTGGAACAGTTCGAGAACTGTTTCGCGCTGATTTCCCAGCTCACCCACATGCCCTACGTGGAATGCGACGAGGAGAGCGGGAATGACTGCGTATTCCTCTTTTCCGAAGAAGAAAAGGCAAAGGAAGCCGCAGCCGCTTATCTGGACAAAAAGGCTGTCCGGGTAAATGTCGCAAAGATACCGAAAGCCAATATCAAGGGCTTTATCTCCAGTCTTTACGGCCTGGGCATCAACATGGTCGTACTGGAGGAGGATGAAAATGTAGAGATGCCGCTCGAACTTCTCGCTCCTCCGCCTGACAAGAAGACGCTTCAGAATACGAAGATCCCGACGATCAATCCGGACGTGCAGCTGACGACGCTGTATTTTCTGCAGGAGGCGAGGCGCAAAATCATCCGGAGTGACGACGAGAAGAAAAAGCTCAGGGAAATGGAAGAGGAGATGGCCGTAAATCTGTTCCGCTCGCTTTTTATTTTAGCAGTGGACAATACTACGGAACCCGAGACCCTTCCGGACGGGAAGAAGAATTACAAGCTGCCGATGGTCAAGACGCAGGACGGTTCGTCGTTCGTGCCGGTGTATACCGATATGCCGGAATTCCAGAAGATGAACGCGCGCTTCCGGGACATGAAATTCCGTTTGCTGCCTGTGCCGTATCAGGATCTGATCCGTTTTGTTCCGGCCCAGGCGAAGGGCGTGGTGATCAATCCCGCCGGTTTTGATCTGGTGCTCACGAAGGAAGCACTGCAGAAACTTTCGGAAATGTACGGTTGAGGGATCGTTTCCGGGTCTTATAAATAAAGGAGATCAGCTGCATATGAGTAAGCAATTTAAGATTACGGTCATCTACAAAGATGAAGAGATCGTCATTAAGGGAACGGAAGGACAGTCCATTCTTGCGGCTCTGCGCGCGGCCGACATTTCCGAGCCTGAATCCCCCTGCGGGGGCGGCGGGACCTGCGGAAAGTGTACGGGCGAGGTTACCGGTTCTGTAGCGAAAAGCGACGGTACCGGAGTGAAAAGAGTTGTCGGGGAAATGATGAAACTCTGCGTTGCCTGTCCCGCGGACGACTGCAAAGTAAAGATCGGCGGTAGAGACGAGCTGAAAGTCGTGACGGACGGAACCGGGGAAATAGAGGCCGGCGGAAAAGGGCTCGGGCTTGCCGTGGATATCGGGACCACGACGGTCGCCGCATATATTTACGACCTGGAAAAGGGCGTTCAGATCTCGACCTGCGGCATCAGGAACTCCCAGAGCGTATACGGCGCGGATGTGATCTCGCGTATCACGAACTGTGCCGATGGCGGGCTGCAGAAGATGGAGAAGCTGATCGGCAGTCAGCTGAAAGAGATGGCGAAGATCATGTGCGAAGAGACCGGACATCAGATGTCTGAGATCACAAAGGTGTCCATCGCCGGAAATACGGTCATGCAGCATCTCTTTATGGGTCTTGATCCGACGAGCATCGGCGTGACGCCCTTCACTCCGTTGTCTTACTTCGGAAAGACGGAAGAATTTCCTTCCTTTACCGAAGCATTTGCGGAAGGCTGCGAACTGTGGCTTGCACCGGCGATCGCAGGCTATGTGGGCGGAGACATTACGGCCGGATATGCGGCCTGCATGGACGATATCGGCGACGATTATGTTCTTTATATAGATGTCGGCACGAACGGGGAAATGCTTATCGGCGATAAGAACGGATATATCTCCTGTGCGACAGCCGCCGGTCCCGCCTTTGAAGGCGCGCTGATCGACTGCGGAACGGGCGCACGGGAAGGCGCGATCGATGTTGTCAACGCGGTGGACGGTGAACTGGTGATCCATACCATCTGCAATGAGAAGGCGAACGGTATCTGCGGCAGCGGACTGATCGACGCGGTCGCGGCCATGCTGGAGCTTGGCATCATCGACGAGACCGGAAGACTCCTTCCGCCGGACGAAGCGCCGGAACATTTCAAAGACAGGCTGAAACAGAGAGAAGACAGGATATGGTGTTTCTATCTGCAGGAAGACGTTTACATTTCCGCAGCGGATATCCGAAAACTCCAGCTGGCGAAGGCGGCCATCCGTGCAGGCGCCGAGACGCTGATGCAGATCAGCAAAAAGAGCGCCGGCGATATTGACAGGCTGATCATTGCAGGCGGATTCGGAAGCCACATGAAGGTAAAGAGCGCACTTGCGATCGGACTGCTCCCTCAGCTTCCTCCCGAGCGGATCTCCCATGTCGGAAATGCAGCCGGGGCAGGCGCGGCAATGGCACTTACCCAGTCGGGCAGGGATAAGGTCAATGCATTCGCAAAACAGTGCGGCTATCTGGAACTGTCCGGATCCCCGGAATTCCAGGACAATTATATTGATTGTATGATCTTCGATGAAGAAGAATAAACAAAAAACGGAATTAACATAGTAGATCAATAGGTAAAATATTGAAAATACGGCATCCTTACAAATAATCATTGGAAATGTGAGGATGCATGTGTTATTCTGAAGAATAGATTATTCAAGTTTGTTATAACCATACAGAAAGGAGAAGAGGATATTTATGGAATTACAGATTCAGGATTTGGTTTCATCCATCCGGAAAGAAGGAATCGATGCAGCCAATTCCGAAGCGGATTCTATCCTTGCAGAAGCCAGGAAAAAGGCAGACGCGATTATAGCGGATGCCAGAGCGGAAGCAAAACGGACGAAAGAATCTTCTGAAAAAGAGATCGGGATCCTCAGGGAAAGCGCGATCGTCAGTTCCGAACAGGCCAAGCGCGACGCCTGTCTCGCATTCAAGGCTGAAGTGCAGGCCGAGTTCGAGAAGATCCTTGCGGTGAAGGTCCGGAGTTCGATGAGCGGCGAGGCTCTCGGCAAACTGATCCGTGCCGCTGTCAGCGGAGAAGATGTTTCCGCTTACACTGCGGAAGTGGCGGAGGTCAGTGACGCCTTGAAAGCAGAGCTGGCTGATGAGATCAAAGCCGGTCTTACGATCAGGCCGACCAAGGGAGTGTCCGCCGGATTCAGGCTGGCTGCAAATGACGGTTCCGGGTATTTTGACTGCTCTGAAGAAGAAATCCTGGAGATGCTCATGCCTTATTTCAGGAACCTTGATTTCTAAGAGGAGGTGCATATGGCTTCCTATTATTATTTGGTATCAAGCCTGCCTGCCTTAAATTCTGACGGAGACATGCCGATGACATATGATGAATTCCTGCTCAGCTGTCAGGGCAATGTCAGTGAAGAGACATACAGACGTCTGGAAGAACTGACGCTTTTGTCATCGGAGGGGCCTCTCCTGGATGAATGGGCCGCAACATACGGAATGCTGGCCAAAGAACTGAATTCCCAGAGAAGCCAGGCTTTAGGAAAGCAGTATCCGTCCGGATTTGAAAAGGACGCCATGAATACGCAGGTGGTTTCCGCGGCGCTTGCCGCTAAGAACCCCCTCGAGGCCGAGCAGATTCTTCTGGATTATGAGTTCGAGCTTCTGGATACACTGGTAGGCTTGCATATGTTCGATGATCATGTTTTATTCGGATATGCATTGAAACTGAAACTGCTGGAGCGCAAAAGCTGCTTCCATAAAGAGAAAGGGCAGGCTGAATTCAAGCACCTGTTCGATCAGGCTCAGCAGCGCGTGTACAGTTTATAATTGGGAGAAAATCAATGGAAATTTTAACAGGACGAGTAATCGGGGTAAACGGAAACATGGCGAAGGTCAGTTTCGAAGGCTCCGTTCGTAAAAATGAAGTTGGTTACATCATAGTCGGGGACAAGCGACTGAAAAGCGAGGTCATCCGCATCAACGAAGGTGTTGCCAGTCTTCAGATTTACGAAATGTCAGAGGGGATCAAGGTCGGCGATCCCGTGGAATTCACGGGTGAGCTGATGAGCGTCGAACTCGGTCCCGGCCTTCTCACGCAGGTATATGACGGCCTTCAGAACCCGCTGCCGGATCTGGCGGAAAAGTGCGGATTCTTCCTCGAGAGAGGCGTTTACCTTAATCCGATCCCGGACCGCGACTGGGAATTCACTCCCTGTGTGTCGGCGGGAGACCGCGTGGTGGCAGGCGATACGATCGGCACTGTCCCCGAAGGTATTTTCACACATCAGATCATGGTTCCTTTCACCACCAGGGGAGAGTGGACCGTGAAATCCATCAAGGAAAAAGGCTCATACAATGTGAGATCGACCGTCTGCGTCATTGTAAATGACAAGGATGAGGAAAAAGAACTCACCATGGTCTTCTCACAGCCCATCAAACAGCCGGTCAAATGTTTCGAAGAGCGTCTTCGTCCGACCGAACCGCTTGTAACACAGATCCGCTGTATCGATGCCTTCCTTCCCGTTGCGAAGGGCGGTACATTCTGCGTACCGGGTCCGTTCGGCGCAGGCAAGACAGTACTGCAGCACCTTGAGGCGAAGAACTCCGAGGCAGACATCGTTATCGTCGCGGCCTGCGGAGAGCGTGCCGGCGAGGTCGTTGAGGTCCTGACGGAGTTCCCGGAACTGGAAGACCCGAAGACCGGAAGATCCCTGATGGAACGTACGATCATTATCTGCAACACGTCTTCGATGCCGGTCGCTGCCCGTGAAGCATCCTGCTACACGGCGGTAACATTGGCAGAGTATTACAGACAGATGGGCCTCGATGTTCTTCTTCTTGCGGATTCGACGAGCCGCTGGGCACAGGCCATGCGTGAGATGTCCGGAAGACTGGAAGAGATTCCCGGCGAGGAAGCTTTCCCGGCTTATCTGGAATCCACAATTGCTTCATTCTATGAGAGAGCCGGAAAGGTGCGCCTTAAAGACGGAAGGACCGCTTCCATCACGATCGGCGGCACGGTCTCTCCGGCCGGCGGTAACTTTGAGGAGCCCGTGACACAGGCTACGCTGAAGGTCGTCGGCGCATTCCACGGCCTTTCCAGAGAGCGTTCCGACGCGCGTAAGTATCCGGCCATCCATCCGATGGATTCCTGGTCGCAGTACGAAGGCGTCGTTGACAAAGAACGTGTCGAACAGGCGCGCGGTATCCTGATCAGGAGCACGGAGATCAATCAGATGATGAAGGTCGTCGGCGAAGAAGGAACTTCTTCCGAAGACTACATTATTTATCAGAAAGGTGAACTGCTGGATGCTGTTTATCTGCAGCAGAACTCCTTTGACCCGATCGATGCGGTATGTCCGCCTGCAAGGCAGCGGATCGAGTTCGACAGACTTTACGATGCCCTGATGAAGACATACGATATCGAAGACAAGAAAGAAATCCGCGGTTTCTTCAACCAGCTCAGACAGGAATTCCTTGACTGGCACGCCACTTATTTCGAGACACCGGAATTTGAGGCGCAGGAAAGGAAGATCACTGACTTTTACATGGCCAGGGCCATTGACTAGGAGGGCTGTATGCAGAAAGTATATACAAAAATCGAATCCATAGTCGGTAACGTTGTTACTGTCCGCGCGGAAGGGGTCCGCAACGCAGACCTTGCCCTTGTCGGCGACAGTTATGCCAGCGTTATCAAACTGGATAAAGACATTGTGTCTCTTCAGGTATTTGCGGGTGCTCAGGGCGTCAGCACCACTGATCCCGTACGGTTCCTGGGCAGACCGATGATGGTGTCGTTCTCGGATAACCTTCTCGGCCGTATTTTCGACGGCACGGGCGTACCGAGGGATAACGGACCGGCATTGACGGAAAATATGATCCCGATCGGCGGACCTTCCTTCAACCCGTCCAAACGTACGCTTCCGAACAAAATGATCCGTACCGGTATTCCGATGATCGACGTTTTCAATACTCTGGTGGAAAGCCAGAAGCTGCCCATTTTCTCGATCTCCGGCGAGCCCTACAACGAGCTGCTGGCCCGCATCGCAATGCAGGCAGAGGTCGATATCATCGTTCTGGGCGGCATGGGACTGAAATACGACGCCTATCTTGCGTTCAAGGAGACGCTGGAAAAAGGCGGCGCCATGAGCCATACGGTCATGTTCATTCATACGGCGGCGGATCCGACCGTAGAATGTACGCTGGTCCCGGATATGTCCCTGGCGGTGGCGGAGCAGTTCGCCCTGGAAGGCAAGAGGGTTTTGGTCCTTCTGACCGATATGACGAACTTCGCCGACGCTCAGAAAGAAATGGCGATCACGATGGAGCAGGTACCGTCCAACCGTGGTTACCCGGGCGACCTTTACAGCTGCCTGGCGTCGCGTTACGAGAAAGCCGTGGATATCGAAGGAGCCGGCTCGATCACCATTCTGGGCGTTACGACGATGCCCGGCGACGATGTTACGCATCCGGTCCCCGATAACACCGGTTATATCACGGAAGGCCAGTACTACCTTAAGGGCGGCCACATCGAGCCGTTCGGATCGCTTTCCCGTCTGAAACAGAACGTCAATGACAAGACGAGGGACGACCATCGTGCGCTGATGGACGGTATGATCAAACTCTATGCGCAGTATAAGGAAAGCCTTGAGAAGAAATCCATGGGCTTCCTGATGACAGAGTGGGATGAAAAGCTGCTGAAATACGGCGAACTCTTCGAGTCAAAGCTGATGGACCTGAGCGTCAATATTCCGCTGGAAAGCGCGCTCGATCTGGGCTGGGAGATCCTTGCGGAATGCTTTGAGCCGAATGAGACCGGTCTGAAGACCAATCTGATCAAGGAGAGATGGCCGAACAAAGAGGCGTTAAGCTAAAAGGAGCAGTGAATGGCGACTATCAAACTTACAAAAAACGAGCTAAAGACGCAGAAGGACCACCTGAAGCAGTATCAGCGCTACCTTCCGACCCTTCAGCTGAAGAAACAGCAGCTGCAGTCGGTCATCATGAAGGAACAGGCTGATCTCGCCGAGAAGGAAGTCGAGCGTACGCAGATGATCGGGAATTTGGATGATTGGGTCGCAGTATTTGCGGAAAATACCATTTTTGAAGAATCCAAAAAGCTTGACAATCTGGTGCAGCCCGATACGGTCATCAGCACGATGGAAAATATCGCCGGCGTCAGGGTTCCCAAATTCGAGGAGCTGACGTTCAAGGATATTCCCTATGATGTGGATGACTATCCTCTGTGGGTCGATACTGCGCTTGTAAAGCTGCGTGAGATCGCACGCCTGGACGCTCTGGTTTCCACGATGCGCAAGAGGGTCGAATATCTCGAAAAGGAACTTCGTACCACTTCGCAGCGCGTGAACCTGTTTGAAAAGGTCAAGATTCCGGAGGCGAAGGAAAATATCCGCGTCATCGGCGTCTATCTTGGAGACCAGCAGACGGCGGCCGTCGTGCGCGGCAAGATCTCGAAGAAGAAATTAACGGGGGCGGACGCATGATAGAAAAAATGAAAATGGTCTATATAGTATCTTCCGTCTCTAAAAAACAGAAGATGCTGGAAGACTTACGGGCCTTGGGACTTCTTCATCTGGCGGATAAAAAGAGTGCCGACAGGACCGTTACCGAACGGTTCGCGTCGCTCTCCAGGACGCAGACGGCGCTGGCCGATTATGCCGACAAAAAGAAGGATAAGAAAAAGAACGGCCCGGATGTCCCGATCCTGTCGGATGAAGAATTTGAAAAGCTGTATGAAAGCGTTCTTGCCGATCTGGACAGAAAAACAGCTCTGCTCCAGGCACAGGGCGCGGCTCATGCGGAAATCGAGAGGATCCAGGCGTGGGGGAATTTCTCACCGGCTGAATTGAAAAAACTGAATAATGAAGGCTACGATTTCCATTTTTACCGTATGGGAAAAAAGGAGTTCGCTCTGGCGGCCGCGGATGAGAACATCCGACTGATCCGCCTTTCTCCGGTAGATAAAATGGACACCGTGGCAGTACTCGGAAAACTTCCGCCTGAAATCACCGCGACGGAGTTTTCAGTTCCGGACAAGAGCATTGATGAGCTGAAAGCAGAGATCGCGGAGTGTGATAAAGGAATACAGGAGTGCGACGAGGCCTTGAAAAAGGCATCGGTCTATACTGACAGTTTCCAGGTACAGATGCTCAAAACGCAGAATGAAGAGATCTTTTCATCTGCCAACGCAACTGCCGAAAACGACGATGCGTTTGTATGGATTTCCGGATATATTCCGGAAGCGAACATAGACAAATTCAAGACGGCCGCTGCAGCGAATCAGTGGGCCTGGGCGATCGATGATGTCGATGACGAAGACGACCAGGTACCGACGAAGCTTCGCTACAACAAAGTATCCAAACTGATCCGGCCGCTGTTCGTGATCTTAGGCATTACTCCCGGATACAGGGAGCAGGATATTTCAATTTATTTCTTCCTGTTCTTTACCCTGTTCTTCGCAATGATCATCGGTGATGCCGGATACGGCTGCCTGTTCCTGATCGCGGCGATCGTGATGAGGGTGAAGTTCGGAAAGAAGAAATTTGCTACCGGCAGCTTCCTTTTGCTGGTATTGTCCATTGCCACGATCGTCTGGGGCGCCATGACGGGCACCTGGTTCGGTCTTGAGGAGGCGATGCACGTTCCGTTCCTGAAGGCTATGGTGATCCCGGGATTTGCGAACTATCCGCAGTACTTCGGCATTACCTCCGTCGCGCAGCAGAACAATATCATCAAGTTCTCCTTCACGATCGGAGCGATCCAGATGGCGCTGGGCTCCATTCTGGCGATCAGAAAGAAGATCAGCGAGAAGAACCTGAGCTGGGTCGCGGACCTGGGATGGGTGATCTGCATCATTTCCATGTATCTGCTGGCACTGCTCCTCGTAGTGGGAGACAATATCCCGATGATGCCGGTCTTTGTCGGCGTCGGCATTTCCTTTGTTCTGGTCATTATATTCGGCGGTATGGCGCCGGGTAAGACCTTTGGACAGGGCCTGAAGGCCGGCGTGGGCGGCGCGTTCACGGCATTCCTGGATACGATCAGCTGCTTCGGAAACGTCATGAGTTATATCCGTCTGTTTGCCGTCGGCATGGCAGGTCTGGCGATCTCCCAGAGCTTCAACGGCATCGGATCCGGATTTGAAGGCGTATTGATCGTCCTGGGTATTTTTGTGATCATTATCGGTCATTCTTTGAACATAATAATGTGCCTGCTTTCCGTCATTGTTCACGGCGTCCGTCTGAACGTACTGGAATTTTCCGGACAGGTCGGACTGGAATGGACGGGAATCGTATATGAACCGTTCAAAAAGAATAAACAGCTAAAGAAATAAACAAAGTATTTTCAAGAATTTTTTATAAGAAAAGGAGAATTATTATGGATCTCGGATTTGTTGGTATGGCTGCGGCCCTTGGATTATCAGCTGCTGGATCAGCTTTCGGTGCCGGCTTTGCAGGAATGTCTGCTGTCGGTGCCTGGAAAAAATGCTATGCGGCCGGAAAACCGGCTCCGTTCATTATGATCGCGTTCTCGGGTGCACCGCTTACCCAGACGATCTACGGTTTCCTGCTGATGAACTTTATCAGGACTGCGAACTGTGACGCAGGGCTTGCGCTTGGTATCGGTATTTTCTGCGGACTGGCGATCGGCCTGTCGGCTCTGTTCCAGGGAAAATGCGCGGCTGCAGCTGCAGATGCTCTGGGCTCGACCGGAAAAGGAACGGCGAACTACTTTATCGTCATCGGTATCGTAGAGACGGTGGCGTTGTTCACCCTCGTATTCGGTCTGCTGCTGCTCAACGGCTGATCTGAAATAGAATAAGAAAGTCTGAAACGGGCTGCCGCATGATGATATGCATACCCAGTATGCTATCCGTCAGATCATGCGGCAGCTCTTTCGTTCACAGAATTTTCACAAAAAAATACAAAATTGTTAGCACTCACCTCTTGACGCTGCTAACAAAACGTGTTATAACATACTCGTAAGGAAAAACAGCCTTACGAAATATTAAAAAATAACACTGTTTATATAAGGAGGCAGCATTATGAGAACATATTTACCAGATTTCTTTACACCGTACCCCGTGAATTCACTGCTTGATGAATTTGACAGATACTTCTTCGGAAAACCTGCAGGCTCGAAGCAGGCGAGGGAATTCCTGAAAAACGATTTTATGAAGACCGATATCAAGGAATTCGACGACAAATACGAACTGGCCATCGACCTTCCGGGTTACAAGAAAGAGGAAGTGGAACTGTCGCTCGAGAAAGGGTACCTGACCATCTCCGCTGCGAAAGAGGAGAAAAAAGAGGAGAAAGACTGTGACGGCAAACTCATCCGTCAGGAGCGTTACGCCGGAAAGATGAGCAGGAATTTCTTCGTAGGCGAAGACGTCACCCATGAGGATATTTCCGCGAAGTTCGAAGACGGCGTCCTGAAGATCGGCGTTCCGAAGAAAGAAAAGAAGGAAGAAATTCCCGAGAAGAAGATCATCGCCATTGAATGATGTTGACATACAGCTCCATTCCCTTCAGCGGCCGGCACGGAAAGTGCCGGCTGTTTTTGGTATGGCGGGCATGCCGCCAGTCTGTGGTGAAAGTCCACGAGGGGCGTAGTTGCCGACGAACCCCATAGCGACTCCCAAGGTTTACATCGTGAGGTGTAGGCGGGAAGAAGGGATAGCGAA
>Ga0310690_10006513_pt1 | contig 15328 bp, 28 predicted proteins | sample AusTroGonzalo_MG_2_FD_207661 | JGI IMG/M metagenome (GOLD analysis project Ga0310690, IMG submission 207661) | Bovine rumen microbial communities from tropical cattle in Woodstock, Queensland, Australia - Gonzalo_04 (v2) (version 2) | ecosystem: Host-associated > Mammals > Digestive system >...
TATGGCAGCTTCATCAGTAGCTCCTAAAACCACATTATCTGCATATATGTATAACTTGTTTTTATAATTAATTATATGTTTATCACGAGCTTCTACAAAGAGAAGTCTAATAGCTGTATCTCCTCCAGTATAAAGAGCAATAATCTTTTCTGGATCTTTTTCAGCTATTTGTAACAAATAATCAGTAACATCTGCATCTGGCATATGATCCATTTTATGTCCAAGAAGCCTTGCTTTAAGAACTCTGCCTTCAGCACCTCGTTCATCAGTATAAATGTAAGATTCAGCATCATGCTTTAACTTCTTACGTGATATTCTACGAGCAGAATCTACTCCTGGTTTAACAACATAAAGTTCTGCAACACCATATCTTTTGGAATCACCATTAATTAAAGAATAACCACGTTCATCTTTAGCATAATAATCTGGAGCAATAAATGGATTATTTTTAATAGCCTCCCATTTAAATCTATCCCCAACATTATCTAAATCAAAAACCATGCCATCAGTTACATCAATAACTGCATCTTCTTTAATAAAGAATGGTCTATTTGGATCATTTAATTCTTTTTCAGAAAGAATCATATTACCATTTGAATCAACTCTTTTTACACATTCAGGATAATTTCCTGTTTTAGGATCTATAGCAGGTTCCATTTTAATTACAATGCCAACCTTGCCTCTAACGCTTTTAAGCACTATCTTGTTAGATAGATTTAATTCTTCTTTTGTCTCTTTTGCCATATTAGTTCATATTACATAAAATGTGTTGAGATAGGCTCTTAGAATTATTTTCTAAGAGTAGCTATCTCAACATTATCTAAATAGTATCTTTACAATACTGATTCATTCTTAAAAAATTGTTTCTTAGGTTAATTAGATTTCTCTAAGAACGTATGATCTATAAGGATTAAATACTGCTATTGAGCTATATCCCCACATTACTCTCTTAGCACCGGCAACAGGTGTAGAAACCTCTCCAGACTCTAATCCAGACAATCCGCCTACTCCTTTCAAATAGGATGTCATCATGTCGCCACCCTTCAAAGTGAAGCAAGCGATAGGAGGTTGAGCACTTGTTTTGTCACCAGTTAAATCAAGAGCAATACCATATCCCTTACCAGGATATTCATAAGTTAAAGCTCTATCAACAATAAATGAAACTTGATTGCCTTGCCAGTTATAGGTATCAAATCCTTTAGCACCAACAGAAACATAGTCATTAGCCTTCATAGACCACATGAATGTTCCATCAGTATGATATTGTGCTAAGTAGGTTTCAAGTACTTGACCTACTTGATACCAAAGAGGCTCATTGCAAATAAACAAGTATTTATTTCCAGTTGGTTTTCTAGCCTTTTCATTAAGGGCCATAATAGCAGTTCTAAGCACTGCAATAGTAAATTTATTATAAGCATATTTGCTAGCAAATGCTTCTACCTAAGGAATAAGACCATCAGAAATGTAGATAGGACGGCTGCTATCTGGATCAACAATAGTTGCTTTACCATTTTCATCAACGTTACCTTTGCTAAACATTAATGCGTTATTACGTCCAGTAAGGAAGGTTTCTAACAAGTTCTTTTGAACTGTGTCCATTTTGTAAATGGTTTCTTTCTTACCTTGAATATTCTTATCGTCTTCTGCAATCTTGATGAAGACATTCTCCATTGCAGCATATCTTTCAGAATAACTTGCATCAAAGCGGTGAGTCTGTATATATCCTCTGTGTTTTTCTATATTAGACTGCCATTTAGTATACATAATCGATCATGTTTCCATGTCGCCTGACTATATCTTAATCTAAATATTTAAATACAAATCCTTTACAATGTTCTCTTTGTCCTAAAGCTACTAATTTAGCATTTTTATATCCAGCTTTAACACAATCGGTCATTGTTTCGAATGTCTCTAAGAGATTTCCATCATCGTCATATCTTCCAACTTTTCCTCCAGCATAAGGTCTTTCAACAGTAGACATTTTTCTATGAGGTTTTAAATTTTTTAACTTTTCAACTTTTTCATAAGAAAATTGATGTCCATGATATTGATGTCCTTGATTAATAGCTCTTATAATATGACTTCCACCTCTTTGATTATGTTCTGGATTAACATATCTAACAGCTTCATTAACACCTTTAAATTCCATTTCAAAATTTCCTTCTAAATCGTACATATATATAGGAGTTTGATGTGTTATATGAAATTTCCCACCTTCAACTAAATTATATACATCTTCTCGCCTTAAAAATTCTTCATTAACAATTTTCTTTTCTAATTCAAAAGCTTCTTCTTCTGTATCAAATTTAGCTAATGTTGTTCTAATAAAAGCTCCTGTTCCGTATTTTTTAACAGCACATTGAAATGGAGTTTTTGGATTCATATAAGTACAGGGTTGAGTTATTCTTACTCCGCATCCTATATATCCATCGAATCCATCAGGATTATTAGTACAATGAACTCCAATATAAATTTTATTGTTAATTTTATTAGTTGTTTGATATACAATATATTTTTCCATATTTAAATTTTAGATTTATTCCATTTCGGAGTATTCTTCTCCTACGTCTATTCAGACTAGTCGATGAACGTTCCTAAGCATCTCTCTGTGAGTTAATGTTATCTTAGGCTTCGCTGCTGATTAGCATATCTTAAAAGACTTAGCCTTCCAGCAATTAAGAATATTTATTTAATTTTACACTTAAGCAATTAAGCGGAGGAGGGCCATACAAATGGCGTCAATCCGACCTTCCTCATGCATCTCAGGCATATTAGCAGTGATCCAGCGAGTCTTCATTCCAGGTTGACAAGCACTAATATCAAGTAAACTGTCATAATTATTATCAACCAAACGAACTACAACTTTCCAATAATTATCAGCAATCCTTATAGGACGTGCAATAACCATACACTGCTGTCCAGACTCTTCAATCTTAAAGATATCATACTTTTCGTAATATCTTTCTCTAAAAGCCATAGTAATTTCAGTTCCACCTGCACCGTCACCATCAGGTACATCAGCAAATTCGATACGCTTAATATAATTAGTATCAATTTGCCACTCATAAACGAATGCATTTAAACTTTGATATTTATTACTAGCACCTTTAGTATTAGTATAAATCACATTTTTAAGAGAATCAGTAAGGAAAGATGAGGTTAAGTCAGGGTACATTCTTGTTACAATACCTAAATTTTCTGGCTTAACTCCGAGGTACTTATAAAAGTCCTCATAAGTTCTAGTATCCAATTCTTACCACACGGCTCTTTATCCGTGAACTAATGCTTTGTCATTGCATTAGATGAGACTATATCATCACTTAAGCTAGATAAATGTTCAGTTTTCGTGGAATCTTTTATTAAGTCTATTTATAGATTCTAGTCGTTGAACCTTCTAATTAAATATCAAGACTTTTTAATTAGTTTGGCTGCTGATTGTCCCGAAATATCTACTATGAAGGACTTCCAGCAATTTACTGAATTTTAAATGGGCAATACCAGTCACCCATTGTAGGGATATTAGAAACAAAACTAGCTACTTTCATATATCCATTAATTATTTTTAATCCAAATCATCTATTGAGTTGTAAATTTTATATTCTTGTTGTTGTTGATTTGGAGCTTGTTTTTTAATAACTACTGTGGGTTTACCATTGCGACCGTCTTCCAATCCTTTATTATATTGCGCTTGTGCTACAGTCTTTATCTAATTATTATAATACTCAGTAATACCATTAAAAGCCTCTTCTCCATTAAGAATAAACCAAGCAGCTCTTGCTAAAGTATTTGGATCCTGTAAGGCTTGATATAAATAGTTTACTCCAGTTTCATCTTTTGATAACATAAATTCAGCTAGCTCTTCCTTGTCTGAATCATTAAAATTTAAATCTAAGTTTCCAATAGAAGTAAACCCATCAATAGCATCAACAATTTTAGCTTGGTATTCTTCAAATGCCTATTGCTATTGCTATTCATACTGAGCTTGTTCTTGCTAACTTTGAAAATCTTCTCTCTCTTTATATTCTTTACGAATTCCTTCTACTTGTTTCTTATAGAAATCCTCATTTTGCTTGGCATTTGTCAAAGCCATAGCTGCATCTTCATCAGATAATTCACCTACTCTATTTTCTAAATCTAATAAAAATAATTCATCATCCGATAAATCATCAATCTTATATTGAGGTTCCTAAACTACTGTTTCTCCTTGAATAGCTTGTAAATACTATTGAGGAGACATATTACTTTGACGGATTTGATTAATAAGATTAATTTCATCATCACTTAATCCATCCGTATCATCTAATGGTTCTTGTTGAACTTCTAAAGGAGTATTGAGAATATTGAATTTCTCTTCATCAGATAAATCATTCCAACCTCTTTGGATAATTTGTCCGTCTTCCCCTTCGAAATTGATATTATTAATATCATCAATTCCTTTAGTTCTTAAAAAATCTGAAAGATAGTCATGTTCTTCCTAAGAAGGTTCCTCTTGAGTTGGTTCTTCTTGAGTTGGTTCTTCGACAACATATCCTTCGTAATCGTCATCTAAATCATCAATTGTCATAATACATTAAAAAAATTTAAAAGTTAAAATTATATCTTGTGTAAACACATATCAATTCCAAGTGAAATTAGTTCCAGAAGTAGTTTCTCCATATAAATCTTCTTGGGTAATATATCCTGCATAGAAAGTAATATTTCCTGTTGCAATATCATAAACAAGAGTTGCTATAGGTTGACCATATTGTGTATCAGCTACTGAGCCTCCAACTGAATCTCTTTCATAAGCACTTTGTCCATTTAGTACTAAGGTATTTCCAGAATAACGATCTTTGAATACATCTCCAGCTCTATGTGTTCCAATATCTGTTACCTAGTTAGCAGGCCAATTCCAAGAATATAAATCATTTACTCTATTAGTGTAAAGGTTTGGAAGTATATTATTAGATGTTGGTACTTCTACAGCATTTCCAAAAAGTTCAAAATCAAACTTATGATCTGAAAAACCTCCTCTATCTACACACTATAATCCACCATTATTAGCATTATATAAATTATAAGAAATTCCAAAATAACCAGTTCCATTAAAAGCATACCATAAAACCTTATAATATACAAATACAGCTTTTTGGTTTCTTTTCTGTTCATCAGTCATTGTTCCTGAATTTCTTAGATTTATTACATCATTTATTAATTTTCCAAAATTTATAACAGTGTATTCTCCTCCAGGGCCTAAATTATCACCAGACCAAGTCATATATGAAGCATACTAATTTATTTCAAACTGATCCCTTCCAGATTCTTTTACTTCAGTATAATCTTTATATACAATAATTTCATCATATCTAGAAGTAACATTTCTTAACCCAGCTCCGTATCCACAAGCTTTTTCTTCTGCTTCAGGAATATTACTTCCTCTAATATAAACTAATTGATCTAAATCGGAATCTCTTTCACTAACTACTTCACTATCACTAGCAATATTAGTCTAAGCAGCAGTATCGGTTTGTTCCCAAACCATTGAAAATTTCATTAAATCAAATTCTGGTAAAGAAATAACTCCATTAGGAACTTGGCTTATAATAATAGAAGCTGTAGCAGTACCATAGGTAGCTGTTATAGTAATTTTTCCTATTATACTAGATGTATTAGGCTAAACAGTTAATGTTCTTGTGAATTTGCCATTGTTATAAACCGCTTCTGAATGAGTAAAATCAATATCACTATATTGTCCACTTAAAGGAATACTAGTATTTATTGCTTCCCATCCATATGAAGCATAATAAGTAAGAACAACAGTTCCTCCAGTAGAAGGAACATTATAAGTATCAGCCTCTAAGGTAACAGAAGGCTCTGCATCTATCCATGTAGCAAAATAATTTGTATCAGATTGAATAGAAGCATTTTGCCAATCAGCGTTCCATCCATTAAATATTTTATGAATAGGATTTTGTAAACAAGTTCCTGGATATAAAAGAGTTCCTCCTACATCAGAATATGTCTAAGGATTAGAAGAAGGCCCAGTAGGAGTAGCTCCTCTTGAAACTTGTTCAGTTCTAATCTTAGAACCATTATTATTCATATCACATTCTGACCAATAGAAAGTAACAGTTCTTGGAGTAGAAACATCATGCATATCTTCACAGCATTGCTCTAATACTGTAATTCTATTATCAAAAAGATTTAATTGTTCATTAATATTAGTTATCTACTCATTAATATTAGTAATTTCTTCCCAAACCTCCTCACAACAATCTTGCATTTTTTTAAACATCAGTTCAGTCCATTTCTTAAAGACTAAAGTAAAGTTTTTAAATTCATCAAATTCAACGTAAGAAAGTATAGGCTAATATTCCCATTCAGCTTCTTCTTCATCTTCACTAGATGGTTCTTGTTGAGATTCTTCTTCCTCAACAATAGGAATATTCTAATATACAATAGCAAGTGGAGGAATAACTTTATTTTCCTCATTATATGTTATTAATTCTGGAGAAACAGTTTTAGTTTCTTCATCATAAGTAACATCTTCGTTAAGATAGTCAGAAGTTATATAAGTTTTTTCATCTACTTCTGGATCATCCTCTAAATTAGCTATATTTATATCATATAAAGGACTATTTAAGTCAGATTCATTTCTGGAAGAATAATAATTATTTACTATTTCAACCACATCATCTCTAGTAAGAACCTATAAATAACTCCAATGTCCATTTGAATAAGCTATACAACTATTATCAATAGTAGGAGTAGGCTAAAGATTAGCTTCATTTATTCCTAATAAGGGCTAATTTAAACCTAAATACTTTATAGTAGAGCCATTAATATAATAAATTTTATCATCAATAAATACAATTCCTTTCTATATAGCATTTTTAGCCTCTCTTAAAGAGTTAAACTTTAATCCAATATTTTTAGAAGCAATATTTATTTGCTCTTGATTTAATTTCTAATCAACGGCAAAACTAATATAATCTCCTTCTTCTCCAGTTATTTGATATAAGTCACCTTCATAGTAAGCATATAAATTTCCTTCATAAAGATAGAATCCATCTTCTTTTATTTCTTCTAATGAATCTACCTTTTTAAGTATTTTAGGAATTTTTACATTTAATTCCCCTTTGTCATTTAGGAGATCTATATACTTTCTTCCATATCTAATATATACTCTTCCTTTAGTTCTAAGTACTAAATTCTTTTCTAAATCTCCTATTTCTTCCTAATTTTTATTAAAAATTGTTAAATTCATAATAATAATATTTCATAAACATTTAATAACATAATTAATTCAGCAAAGAATTTAATGCTTGGAATATCTAATATTTTATATTTATTTAATAAATAAGGAATACAATATATAATCAATAATATCCAATTTAATAAAAATATAGGATTAATCAATCCTACCCAAATTTGCGAACTTATTAATGCCAGTATAGCAGAATAAGTATGAACTTTATCTGTTAATATACTAGAATTAAAGTTTGGAGCAAAAGCTACAAATAAAACACTTGATATAAATATAAATCCTAAAAACTAAAAATTTTCAGGAGTTATTAACATTACTTTGGGAATTAACAATATAGTAGCTAAAAATAAAATTATACTAAAAGAAGCTCCATTATCATAATAAGTAGCAGATAATGAATGAGGAATTCCTTTATTTACTATGCAATATCCAATATAAATGAGTGTAAGAAATAATGATATTATAGTCATTTTGTAATCTTTAATTCGGATTTATGCCATAGTTTTCCAGTAATTCCAGGTCTTTTAATTCCTCCAGTAATTATTCCTTTCTTTACATAATTATCAAATGTAGATTTAGAAATTCTTAAATAGTTAGCAGCTTCGGTTCTACTTAGATAATCCGTACCTATAGTTCTTATAAAATCTATAACCTACTACTATTCAGATTCCGATATATTAGAATTTCCTGTATCTATGTCCTTAATTATCTAACTAAGTAAACTTCTAATTATCTTCAGCATGTTTCTTTTTATATAAATAATAATTAGTATATCCCATTATTAGTACTCCAATTATAATTAAATGAATTCCTAATAAGGTTAAATCAGAAACTGGTATATTTAAATAATAATCTGTCGTAGTAATTATTTCATTTACTAAAATATAGTATAAAGGAAGCCTGTGTACATAACAAAATTTAAATACTAATGAGGTAAGGAACATATAAAGCCAAGGAAATAATGTTATACTAAATAAATATCCTATAGCTATTGACTCTATTCCAATAAATCCTAAAATAGTATATATTATATACGCTAAACAAATTAAATGAGGAGTATATTTAGTAAATAATAAAAACAACTTATATTTACTTTTTCCTAGAAATTCTTCCTCCATTACCACGAATTCTTTTTCTAACAGATACTGGCCCATTTTTGGGCATAGGTTTTGATCTTGCCATATCCTTTTATTTAATTTAATTTACTTAAATAAACATATTTCAATTTTCTCAGAAAACAAAAAAAAAGTGGACTTCAATCAGAAATCCACTTCTTTTTTAAGTTTTCTACAATTTTATAAGAACGCATATTTAAATTTCCATTTAAATTAGCTAATTCTTCTTCATCTTCTATTCCAAGTATCTTAGATATATGACAAATTAGGTGATAATATTCGTGTGCAATAGTATTTATTAATTGAGCAAAGGAACTTGTTTTATTAATTATTATAACAGAACTTTTTAAGTTTAAATTTGAATATGTTAAGCCTGAATTTAGTTTACATTCTTCTAAATTATCTAAGGCTGCATTTATATATTTATCTGGACAATTAATATCCATTAAAGTTTTAATTATAAAATCAATATCATCACAAGTTGCCTCATATATTATTTTTATAGACCAATCATAAAGATAAAAATCATCTATAATCATAACATATCTTCCCATTCAACTGGTATTCCAGCTACTACTGTATCTGCATACCATCTATTAAATACTATGCCATCATATCCGTCTTTATCATCTATAACATCTTTTACATAAAGTGCAAGATGTTTTTCATCTATTATACTACTTCCCATGAAATCATTATTTCCCATATTATAGACGTACACATAATCATTTAATTGATTGTGTTCTAATTTAACGTTATGCTTATTTAAAACTTCATCAACCTTTTCTTTAGTTACAACAGGTTTTCCATGTTTCATTTTAGAAACTGCAAAATCACATAACTTATTATTAAAGTGTTCTCCATAATATTTTAAATAACGTTTCATAGAATCTGGTCTTTCGTCGTAGAAATCAAGTCTCATAATCAATAACGTCTGCCACCACGACGCATACCATAGCGAGAATCGTACATATCATCATCGTCATAACGTTTTCTATTTCCGTAACGGTCAGCATAATTAGAATTCTCTGCCATGTCTTCAAATAAATCATGAAGACAGTCTGCATGTTCATAAATCTTAGAAACAGCTTTCATAGCTTTTCCAAATTTATCCTCAGTAATTTCAAGTACAATCATTTCTTTATTAAATCAAATATTTTATCCAATTTAGATTCTACACCATCAAATCTACTTTCAAGATTCTAAAGTCTATCATCCCTTTCCTTATCTTTAGCAAATTGAGGATTAATCTATTTAAGAATATTTTCACAATCCTTTACTGTCTATTTATAAGTATTTATATTACTTAATATGTTTTGACTATTATTTAAAATAGTTTCAACTTCATTTTGAATTCCTTGTTTAGTTTCACTTATAAGTAATTTACCACTATTATAAGTAGACATACTATTAATACTAGGAAGATTATTAAATTCCTAAACAGAATCCTCAATTTTAACTTTTAAATCTACTGTAGCCTAGTTAAAACTATACTTAGGCTAAGTTACTCCAACTATTTCTCCAACTAAAAACTTAGGAGAGGAAGTTTTATCTAATAAATAGATAGAACTTCCTTGTGATAAAGCTGAAAACATTATACTAATTGCATTAAATTAGAATTCTTATCATAATAGATAAGATATACTCCAATATCTGCAAAGTCAGCTCCAGTTACAGCTTCTCCTCCTACTGAAGTTAAAGGTTGTGTAAATTCATTAGAAGCAAATAGTATGGGAAGAGTAAGTTCAGTGATTTCAGTATTTAATCTAAATAAAAGCAATCCGGTTCCATTTAAAAACCTAAATGCTCTATTAGGAATATTTACTACAACATTAGTAGTAGTATTCTCTACTGAAGTACTTTCAATCATAGGAATTCCATTTCTATTTGCAAAGTTAAACGGATAATTAGTAGTTGCTCCAAACATATTTACTCCTTTCTTTAATTAGTTCCAAAAACTTGTCTATCCCCAACCAACATAAGGAGTAGCATTAGCAGCTACAATATTTGGCCATTGTACAGGAACAGTGTTAGGCTATTTGGAAGCAATAGAATCTATTTTATCATCTAATGCATGTAAAGCATTATTAAATGCTAAAGTCTATGAATCATTACTTATTTGATTTCTCAACTGAGTAATAATATCTCCCTATGCATTAATTTTGTTCTGTAATTCTCTTTCTTTGAGGTCACAGAATTCTTTTGTAATGAGAGTATTTTGACCAGCAATAGCATTAAGAATACTATTAGTATTTCTATCAGCTTGAGAACCAAGTTGATTAGTTTGCTGACATACTGCAAGTTGATCTGCAGCTTCTGCTTGTGCTCTTTGTAACTGATCAGTAGCATGATTACTAGCAAGCTAAGATTGTAAAGTATTAGTAGAAGCAGCCATTTGAGATTGTAAAGCATTAGTCTAAGCTCCAATCTATGATTGAATAGTATTAGTCTAATTAGCCATACCAAGCTGAGTAGCAGCATAATTAGCAGCAGCTTGACTTTGTAATTGATTAGTTTGTTCAACTACAGCAAGTCTATTTTCGCAGCAGCAATTACATAATTGCTAACTAAGAGAAGCATTACCTGCTTGAATAGAATTAATAACTTGTTGTCCAGTAAGACCTACTTGATTACCAACTGCCTGAATACTTTGTTGAATAGTAGTTACGCCATTCTAAATATTAGAAACAGAGGTATTTAAAAGTTGGGATAACTGTCCAAGAGCATCTGCTCTACCATTAATAGCTTGTAATAATAAATCTCTTCCTGCATCATTATTAAGCTAATTAGCTAAGAATCCAGTTCCACCAAATCCATTTCCTCCAAAGCCATTACCATTAAATAACCAAGGGAATAAGAACCACAGGAACATCATCCACATCCAATTGCCTCCAGTACCAAAGCCACCATTTTGAGTTAAAGCAAGCATTAAAGCAGGATCAATAGCATTCTGGTCAGGAACATTAAAAACTTTTGTTTCAGACATAATAATTTAATTTTAATTTTTAAATAAAGTATCTAGTTGCAACTAAAATTAAATTATTTTCACTATATAGTTTGAGATAACTATCATACAAAAAAATGTAACTCTCTGATAATCAAAGAGTTACATTTAAGATAATTAGAATAAAAGGTAAAATATTTGAATTAGAATATTATATTGTTATTAAAAAATTTTTAAGTAGATATAAATAAAAAATAGCGACTTAAAAAGCCGCTATTAATTAAATTCTATTTAATATTTCATAAATGGTCTAACTTTTGGATTTCTAGCACAAAGCCCATCAGGAGTTACATAACCGTTTAGACATCTATCTGTTTCCCGCTTCCAGAACTGTACATAATCGGTAGTTCCCCTGGGAGCTAAGGTATAACATCCGTGTTCCTAGAAGAATCTTGTGCTTTCACAAAACTTCGAACTATTGCGGACTTTCTTATTAAAATCTACCATTATAATATTGTCTTGTATATAGTTCCTAAGGTTGTTAATTCTCCCCAGAACTTAAAATTAGATTCGTTTATAAACTTCTTTATACTCTTCTTCTTTATCAGCTATACCATACTATATATACCAAACGGTATCCACATCAACAACGCTTCAGGGTTATTTAATCCAACCCAAGCCTACGATGCAGCAAATGCAGTAAATGCAGCTCCTGTATGAACTTCATCCGTGAGTTTATCATCTTTGAAGTCTGGAGCAAACGCTACAAACATTGTAGCTGCTGTAGATATGAAAACTAAAGCTTGATGTGAGAATGATAGTAGTTTTGGGAGTATTAAAGCTGAAGAAGCAGCTAATACTCCCCCAAACAACCATTTATGTTTTATATCATAGTACGTAGCTGATAATGAGTGTGGTACTTTATACTTACCTACTACACTTATGACGTATAATAGAAGCAAACTTAAACTTAAATAGCCAACCACATCAATGCAGCCAATCCTGAACTTATTACGGCTCCTCCAATATAAGGTAAATAGAACTTCTTAGGTCTTGTCTCATGTATACCTCTACGAGACTCTTTAAAAGCAGCACCTGCTATTACACCTACTAAAGCTCCTGCTATACCTCCAATCATAGTTTTAACTTCACAACCATATGTGATCATAGCTCCTAGGGTACCCATAAAAGTAGTTAATCCTAGACCTACAAGATTATCTTTAGTTTGTTTCTTCATAATTATTATTCTAATATGTCCCCCCCTGAACTTACTGTAAACACCGGTCTTATTGGATATGCCTAACTTAAATCTCTGTCTTCCCATAGATATTCCCAGTATTCCAAAAATGGTGCAGTGGAATTTACCAAACTTATATATGGAGTCCTAAAAACTCTAACGCCGTTTTTATTATAGCTAGTACTATTTAAAATATTGATAGATTCTGAAAATGATAAATGACCTTGATAATCATAATAATTACAATACGGAAGTATAATACAGTTATTATTAATCTTTGATATAATTACGAGAGCATATTTGCCTTTATATTTACATCTATAAAACTCTGAATAATCCTCGGAGAGCAAGTCAAAAACTTCATCTCGTGTTGGCATTCTCCATATGCCTCCACGATTAACAATGGCTGCATCGTCTGAAGTACCAGATATTTCATACGAGTAAATATTAGCATTGTATGATGGATTCTGGCCATATTGAATGTACTCGGAAACTTCTCCATATCTATATTTAGAACCATCTGCGACTTCATCTGAAGCATTTAAATTTGTTACTCCCCACGCTATTCCATTTCCCATGTCCGTATATGGATATCCGTTGAATACACAATCATAATCAGTAGGCGTCTATACTATTATAAACGGATCCATTTGGTTTGTAACAGGATTTCCATCGATACTTGTGATTATAATTCTACATGTTCCATATCGTATTGCACCAGTGTTGTTTTCAGAAAGAGACGTAAAATTAATGTATGTTTTTGGATTTAAGTTGTCATCATGCCCTACTGTTATATTAACCCAATCTGGAGCTTCTAATACATTTATTGTTATTTCTTTTTCAAGAGTGTTATCGACAGACGAGGAAGGATGTACGTTAGTTAATCCGACAGTAACTGTATTGTTTGAACTAGATTCTAATACTAATGCTTCATTTGCATCCGAATAGTAGTATAAATATGGAGCATATTTGGTACGTTTCTATAAAATTTTTGCAGTATCCGTAATACCATTATAAGTTATTTGTACATATCCAGTCCTAATTTCTCCGCTAGCCAAATCCCCTTCACTCAGGTCATAAAATGGATCTAGCATAATATATAAATATATATTAGGCTAACCACTTGGAGTCGGCATAATATGAATCCAAGATGACGTAGAGCCTATTGAAACGTCAGGTTTACCAATTGCGTCTCCGTTGTTTATTATAACATATCTAAAATATGCATCTCCATTTCCAGGATAGTATACATCGTTCATCTACAATGCAAAATTATAGTGTTGTATACCTCTAATATTATATCCATAATAAGACTAAGCGTCCTGTGAGGAAAAATAATATCCGCTAATAATATCAAACCACCCATTACCACCATCTGCAGTAACTATATATGGTTGTACATCATACCAAAGAAGAGTTGATTCAAATCCAAGTTCCGCCGAAATCATGAACAAATAAGGATATAAGAGGGGATAAAACGAAAAATACGTGTTGCATATAATTCTTGCGTCACTACTTGTTGGCATTCTCCATTTACTACCCATGTTTACAGCCGCAGCATCATCTTCAGGAAGCAGTCTAGTTAAATAGTCAGTGTTGTTATATTTAGTATATACATCATTCTAACTATCATACCATTTATAATTTTCCTAACTAAAGCTTCTCTGTAATTCTCCAGATCCTATCTAATCTTCAGTATATCCTTCGGTTTCACCCCAAGCGAAAAACAAACCCGCATCTCCAGGATATGCAGCTCCTATATTACGTGTGGCAACTTTAATACCACACATATCTATCCAGTCGTAGACATCTTTACTATTACTTAGTAAAGCTCTTCGCCTTTCTAACATTGTTATTGTATATTAAAGTTAAGTTTAGTTGGATAACCAGTAGTATTATCATAAGCTTGTACAGCTTCGATAGTCTCTAGTGCTTCAACATTAGCTTTATGTTGACGTGTAACAATATAACACTGATCTGCATACAACTGTATAGCAGCAAGCATCTGTTCAGCTTGTTCTGTAGTAAGTGTTATAAGGGTATCTCCTGCAAATACTTGCAGCTGATTTACATTCATCAACTTAGCTGCATCTATAGAGTTACGATAGTTAGAACGCTCTTGAGGTGTAAACCATACATGAGTATCTGTATTTACAGTAAAATCGTTAATAGCAGAACTTGAGTCGTACCGTTCTATCTCTTTAATCTTATTGCGCTTTGCTACATCAAGGGGATCCTGTACAGGACGCGGAGTCATCTGCATATCCCACACCTCACGAAGTGATGCTTCAGGATGTTGTGTATGGAATGCAGCTTGTTCGTCAGACAGTAATACCCACTTATTATCGTAGAAATCATCAAATGTTGTACCTATTTTTCCTGCCCAGTACTCGGCGTCAATCTCTTTAGGGAATGTTGCGTAAAATCCCTTTATGTTTTTTCTAATATATGTATACATAATTTATAAGTATTAAGATGCACGAGCATACATTGAACCGTCTTTGCAATATATATTTAATTCTGAGTATCCTTCGCCATTTGGAGGAACAATCAATGTGATATCTTCTCCATTTGGAGTGATTAATGAAGACCCTGATCGTGAAATAGATACAGAATGTTCAACGTTTGTATTATTGATAAATATTACATTTATTGTTTTTCCACCTCCGTAAGGATAAATGTAAACCTCAGATATATCATGATAAATTGGAATTTCATACTAGTTGGCAACGTTGCCAAGTATGTTCACATAATAATATACGGGACTTGCGGGATCATATGCATAT
>Ga0310690_10006516_pt1 | contig 15326 bp, 15 predicted proteins | sample AusTroGonzalo_MG_2_FD_207661 | JGI IMG/M metagenome (GOLD analysis project Ga0310690, IMG submission 207661) | Bovine rumen microbial communities from tropical cattle in Woodstock, Queensland, Australia - Gonzalo_04 (v2) (version 2) | ecosystem: Host-associated > Mammals > Digestive system >...
TAACTAAAGAAGATGTAGTAAACTATCTAGCACAACAGCAATGATGGAATAACTCTTCAGAAATGGATAGAATGAACACAGTAGAATCTATCTGGAAGAGAATAGGTAATTTACAAGGTAATGGAGTACAGAAGAAAGAAACAGTAGATACATCTAGGATGGAACAAGACTTAAATAAGGATACATCATGAACTATCTATGGTAAAACTACGGCAGAAGAATGAAAGCCTAGTAAATGAATAGATACACTAGAAGACAAGAATAGCGTGTTCCAGATGATGAATAATGCTAGAATGGTTGCAGTTGAAGAAATGATTAGCATGTGAGTAGATAGCTTGGCTGCTATGCAATATTCATGAACTAATCCATATAACGAGACTAACTGGAGAGATTTCAGAAAATATTATCCAGATATGGCTGCACAGGTAGACCAAAAGGTAAAAGAACTTAATGGACAGGCTGCTATTAATGCAATCACAAAATGAGATACTAATTATACAGATAATGAAATAGCTTCTAAAGAAAAATCTGCCGAATCTAGTAAGACTGCTATGGCAGAGACTTATGCTAATTCAAAAGAAGAAGCAGAATCTATTAAACAGGATATAAATAATGCAATGGCTAACAATCCTAGTGCAGTTACTGCAGAGGATACAATGGCTAACATAACAGACGAGATAAATAAACTAAATACTAGATTGAAAAATCTGAGAACTGAAGCTAATAAGTTATTCAAGTGAGATGTCCCAGATTATATAGTAAATGCTTATATTAGCAATAGAACACAAGAGATAAACGACAGATTAACAGAGCTTAAAAATGATTATAATGCTGCATATCAGAGGAATCAGAATGAAATGGATAATTATTGGAAGCAGAAAAGCTACTGATTACAAGAGAGACAATTGAAACTACAAGAAGATAAATTTGAATACGAGAAGCAACAGACCAATTCTAAAAACAACGTAGTAGAGAAAGACTGAACTTTCTATGAAGTGCAATATACAGATAATTGAGTAGTTATCAAACAACTAGATGTTCAGAAACAATATGCATGAAGTTGAATGAAGGGTAAATGATTAAAAAATAATAATCCATGAAATATTAAAGATGATGATTTCTGAAATGTAATATGACATGATGATAGCTGATTCGCAATATTCGCTACTCCAGAAGACTGATTTGATGCTCTAGTAGAAAAGATAAGGTTCAATCAGACTAATCCTAAATCAAGATATTATTGAACTACTATTAGACAATATTTCCAAATATACGCACCAAAAGAAGACTGAAATGACCCAGAATGATATGCTCAATCTGTAGCTAGAGCATTGTGAGTGAGCGTAGATACTCCTATAAACAAATTAGATGCTACAAAATTCGCAGCACAAATTGCAAAACATGATAGTGGATATAACTATTCAACATACTGACAATTTAGAACGTGAAGCACTCAGACTTCTACTACTGATTTAAGTTGAATAGAAGTGCCAGATAGCGTATATGTTATAGAAGATGACGAGAAAAAGATGTCTAGGAGAGTAGACCCTAATAGCGAAGAGTGAAAAGCACTTGCACAAGCATATAGAGAGCAGAAAGCTGCAGAAATGTGATATTCTAGTGATGATTCTGGATGATATTTAATCCCAGATGCAGATTGAAAGAATACTGCTGCATATAAAATTATATCTAGCGACTGAGAAACTCCATTAGTATTTAGACAGAGGTTATACAATCTAGTTCCTACACAGTTAAAGAACTCTGATAAAGAGCTTCAGAATTTATATGATATTGCTAAAGATATTTATAAAGCATGATATAGTGCAGATGAAGCATCTATGATATTCTACTGAGTAGACCCTAGAGATGACAAGACATGAATGCTTAAAAATCTGATTTATAAAGCTAGGATGGCTGAGAAATTACCAGATAGCTTCTATTGAGATTTATGATGATTGCTTGACGCATGAGAACTAGACCAAGCTGTAGCTAAGGTTGAAACTGCTATAATGTCTGATGATTATAAAAATAAGGAAGCCACATCAATATCTGTTATTAAAAAGATAGATAGATTAAGAAAGAAGCTAAAAGAAGCAGATAAAGTAGTATGACCTTTCCAATGAACAGTAGAAGATTTCAAAAATACATATATAGAGTGATGAGGGCCATATCAACAAGTTGCATCTGATATTGTACAGATATATAGTCAAATTAGAAAAGAGCTAATGTGAAGTAATATAACAGAAACAGAATTAAGTGCCAATAAAGATATGTTCCCACAGATGACAGATAAGATGGCTAGTATCAAAGTGAAATTAAACTCATTAGAGAACTCATTAATAGATGATATTAATTGATATAGAGATATATATAAACTTCCAGAGGTTACAAAAAACAGTCTATTAAATCAATCTCTAAGAAAATATCTATATTGATATACTGCTTCATGAAATTGAGTTGCTTCTAGTACATTACAAGATGACTATAGTTAGTTTTATATATTACAAATTAAATAATGAATAATCAATTTTGATTGAACACATGAATGAATACATGATTCAATGTCGCATCATGATTCAATTATGTTGGTAATAATGCTAATGAGACATTAAATAATATTAACTCTTGGCAAAATAGCACTAAACAAAAATATAGTAATGCTAAGACACAAGAGATAGCTAATCAAGGTCAGAATATGTTTGAATGTGCTATGAGAACTGATGATTGACAAGTTAGAAAGATGAATCTATCATGAGCTAATCTAAATAATATGGCTATCCTTATCAAACAGACTTCTAATGCTAACTGATACCATTCATATGATGATTTAGATGCGAATCAGTCAGTATGTAGATATTTAACAAAGAATCCACATCGTTATCAAATTACGCAAGATACGTTAGATTGAAAAGTATCATTAGATGATTGGGCTTCTGTTGTATGAATAAAAACAGGAGAAGACTATTGAGTAGAAAAAACTAACACAGAAGAATGATGAAATTTCTTCACTAATGTTATAAAGAATTATGTAGAACCTTTTTATCAACACTGATGACAATCTATTAGTAATTTAATAAACTGAAGTTTACAAGAAATCGAACAGTGAACTGTATTTAATCCATCAGAAACGGATTATACAGAAGCTGCATTAGAAAATTATGCACAAATGAATTATGGTACAAATTTCTATTGATTGACTGACGAACAAAAAGAAGAAGCTATACAGGCTGTAGCAACCGATGAATGAATGGATATGTATAAACCAACAGTACAAAGAGTATTATCTAAATGAGCAGAGGCTTGAATAGATGCATACTTCGCAATAGCATGATGGCCAATAATGGTGTTGAACTCTGTATGAGCAGAAATACCATACGTAAGAGATGTTCTAGATGCATTTGGTTCTATATTATGATTTTGATGATATATTATAAATCAATTACCAATATTAAGTCAATTTAGAGATAGCTTGCAAACAGAGCAGGAAAAAGAAGAGTGGGACCAATATGTATGATGACTTGGATTATGGAAACTATCTGGTAAGAAATGAAAAAAGGTTAGTTGAAATATATGAGACTATATTATTAAATCTATCAAAGACCCTAGAGATATAATAAAGCAGTTTCAAGAAATGCCTAAGAAAATAGAAGAAAAATTGCCTACGGCATGAGAAACAATCGCCAACATGAACAAAATGACGTTAGAAGATAAAATGAGTTTCAAGAATAAATACTGACAAGATTATTGAGATTTCTTAAATGAAAAATGAATAATAGACTGAAAAGAAAACACCATAGAGAAACTACAATATATGAAAGAACAAGACCTAGAAAAAATAGATAATGCTATAGAAAGTATAGAATGAGATTTCGATGTATGAAATGTCGCAATGAATAATCTTGTAAATGACGTAATTAGTTATGCAGATGCGACATTAGAGTCTCAAAGTAGACCAAGCGTATATAACGAATTAAAGAGAATTGAAAGTAAATTTAGAAATTCATACAAACTTAATTGAAAAGAAGTATTATATATGTTAAGATACTTTAGAAACAATAACAAATTTGCGTATTGAAAAGCTGCAGCTAATAATCCTATAAGCGTAGTGCGTGCTACAAATATAGAATCATCAGTTAGTAGAATGTTATCTAAAATAGCAGAAGAAAACTGATTTGAGAACATGAGGGATATAAACATGGATATTTCTAAGAGTATATCCGTATTAAATGCTTTATGAAAGGAGATGATGAAATCATATTGAGACATTCCATTCTCAGATTGGTTACAATTCTATTCTATTAAGCAATTGCCTGCTAATCTATTAAAAACTTATCTAAATAGCAATAGATTCAAGAAATCTTATGCTAAATGGAGAAACAAACGTACGTGATTTGAACCTAAAGACCCATTAAATGTAGACATGTGAGAGATACAAAAATCTAATGCTGCTAAAAGAGTGCAAAGACGGTATGACTCAGCACAATGAGACTGAACGCCTAGATTGAATTATGAAGGACCAGAAGTCGCATCTGATGCATTAAATTGGGCTGAAATGAGAGCTAAAGACAAACCTAATCCTAAAGATTTAGTAATAGAGACTTATGCTAATGACCCATATAATGTCCCTAAAGAAGTAGTTGAACGACAAAAAGTTGACGAAATTAGCCAGAATCCTAAAGACTATCGGCAAAAAAATCTACGAGATTAAGCCTTGACATGAGCGTATAAATAATTATTATACAATTACATTTAATCCCTAACCTACATAAAAATGCGAGCATTTATATTACCAGTAGTTGCGTTCATCATACTAAAAGTATGTGAAACGTGGCGAAACGACTAAACAACAAATTAACTATGGAAGAGACGGACACGTGCCGTCTTTTTTCTTAATTTCAAAATTGCACCACTACTGACTATAGTACACTCAGATTTATATTCTATTGATTAGTATGGAAGTTAAGAGTGTTTATATGGACTTACAGGAGGGGGTAAAGAAAGGAAATGTATGGAAGTTAGAAAGTGAAGCGTTCAAAAAACCAATAGAGATAAAAATCTGATATGACAATCATGATGTACTAGAATTCACTGCTAAGGTTGAAGAACTAAAGCATGAGATAGATAAACATGAGAGGCAAATAACACATCTAAATGGAGACAATGTAAACCACAATCTATTTAGAGAGGAGTTCCAGAATAAGATAAACAATAAGCAACAACAGATAGATGAACTCAGAATGAAACTAGATGCAGAGATAAAAGAGAAGAATGAGCTTTACAAGAGAATGGCGGACCAAAAGACGTGGATAGAAACTCTGAGTGGCACAATGTTAAAGCTGCAAGAATCTATAAGCGAGATTCAAAAAAAAGTAACGAAACAACCTAGTGTTTTCCATTGAAAATGTTTCATATCTTGAAGGGAATCTTCTGGACTATGAATGTTCGAGTTACAGGATGGAGATTATTTGATGAATGCTAAGTACACAGTTGGAGAGCATAACGAATATGTGACTAACAAGGATGATATAGTATTTGAGAAAATCCATGTTGAGTGACAGCATTATGTTCCATTCTATAAGCTAGAGTGAGGAACAGAGTTAGATACTCCTACAGCTACTATATATTATGATTTAGTCTTTATGCCTTTATAGATGTACGTTTACGTAAGTGACAAGTGAAACATAATAATGAAGAGTAATATAAGGCTGACAGGATTATGGAATCAGTATAGGGAATTTGACACTGCTTATACAATGGAGGATAATCTAATCTTTGAGTGAGGGAAAGTAGTGAAGTATGAGAACTCTAAACAGTATATAGAAGACTCTAATCGCTACCATCTGACGCATGAACTAGAGCAAACAAAAAGAAAGAATGCTGAGCTGACTACTATAGCCAATGCTAAGATGAGGAAAGACTTGGAATTGGATGTTAAAGGTCAAGAGCCAGACGAGTATAATAAAAAGATTTATTTACTAAGAAATATGAAATGATTGCAACATTCGTAATGACATGAGAATGGTTTGAGCTACCCATCGACATTGGTATGGAAAAGAGCAAGTTAGAAGACAGGATTACTAATGGAGACAAGGTAACAGATAGCTTCTGAGCTTTATACGATTCTCTTTGCATCACAGCAGACAAGGACAATGAGAGTTCTATTCTAGTTTCAGATTATTCAGAGGACATGCAAGTGAATGGCTGAAACAGGGCAGACTACATTGAGATTTATCCTAGTTGAGAGTTACAATTACCTTGGAATAGACAGGTTCAAGCCTTGAATAGACCAATAGTAATGTGACAAGCTGGAGATGTAATAAAAGTAGTGGCTAGATAATAGTCAGATTTATATATTAATTTAATAAACAATGCAACTTAAAAGATTATGGGACACAGATGGTAAGAAGATTGTTTACACAGAGTGACCTACATGACACAAATGCCAAGTTTGGACGGATGAAACAGGAGAACACCTATACATCTATGACATGGCACAATGGCTAACATATAACTGAGTAGCAACAGCATGAGAAGAATATGTTAGAAGTAATTGGGTAGAATTAACAGACCAAATGGTAGGATTCTATGAAACTAATGTTCCTACAGAATTATATAACCGAGACCATGGAGACGAAGCATATTACCAATTCGTAGATTGGGATGGAACGGTTATTTCTAGTGGAACAGTAGATGAGTGAGAGACTCCTACAGCACCAGCTGACCCTACAAGAGAAGCTACAGCACAATACACTTATACATTCGCAGGATGGAATCCAACAGTAGGACCTATTAAGAAGAGAACTACATTTACAGCTACATATACAGCAACTGTAAATAAATACGACATTACGTTTGTAGATGAAGACTGAACTACTGAATTAGATTCTCAGGAATTAGATTACTGAGCAACTCCAGTATATGCAGGAGAAACTCCTACTAAAGAAGCAACAGCACAGTACACTTATACATTCAGTGGATGGACTCCAGATATAGCACCAGTTACATGAGATGCAACATATACAGCAGTTTATAGCTCTACAGTTAATCAATACACTGTAAGCATAGCCTCTGAAGATGAGACTAAATGAACAGTAGATACTGAAAGCGTAACAGTAGATTACGGAACAGCTATTACTTCATCAAGTAACGTATTAACTATTGGAGAAACAGAGATTACTGCTACAGCTATAGAAGGATATGTATTTTCTGCATGGACAGATGATAACTGAGACCCATTACCAGAGACAGTTACATGAGCATTAAGTGTAGTAGCAGAATTCACATCAGCACAATAATTTAACATATAAACTAAATACTAATGGCAACAAGAGTAGTAGAATGAAGGAGGCCATATACATGAGGTAAGGCTATAACTGTAGATGAAAATAGAGTTATAAGTCTGAATCTAAGATGAGAAAACAATCTGATTATATGGGACGAGTGAGACAACGAAATCTATGTAGACCTACAAATCCCAGATTGAAGAACACCAATAGATGCTTTCCCTGTATGAGTAAATACAGGGAGAGTGTCTAGTGAAGATGGTTGGGATGTGACAGGTACAATCATATCTGCAGAGACTACTAGTTGAGACAACATTAAAATCCTATATGGAGATGACTGAACTCTTTGGATAGATAACTGAACATGAACTTTCAAACAGATTTATTTCAAATGAGATGTAGATTCTTTGCTACAAGATTTAAGAACTTATATAGACTGACAATTAGCATTAAAACAAGATGGAGTTACATCAGACACAGCACCAACAGACCCAACGGAATGAATGCTATGGTATGACACAACTACATCTAAATTAAAAGTATATGACTGAACTCAGTGGAACGAAGTAGGAACAGGATGAGCAGGGACAGGAGATGTAGTTTGACCTTCATCTGCAACAGACTGACATTTAGCAGTATTTGACTGAGTTACAGGAAAGCTAATTAAAGACTGATGAGCAGTTCCAGAGTGAGTTCCTAGTTGATGAAATAACTGAGATGTGCTAACTAATGTAAGCTGAACTCCTACTTGGCAAGCACCTAGTGGATGAGGAAGTACAATAGAGTACGTAACGCAAGCTGAATATACAGCATTGCTACCATGAGCAGAAAGTGATGGTAAGCATTACTTTATATACTCTAAAGGTGGATGGCAACCATGAGCTAATACTTTGGTTTATCTACCACTAGAATGAGATGTAGATGACTATAGCTGAAACTGAAATAATTGAGTTTGGAAAGAATGAAGCTCTGCATGAACTCCGAATTATGCTACATTATCAACAGGTAAGGTAGTAGCGAAAATGAACTGAACTTGGGGTACAGGTAGTTCTTCAAATGTGTCAATAACTATACCTTCATATCAGACAGCACCTAAGACTATCTCAGTATGGATGTATAAATGTACTACAAATGAAAGTTGATTTAATGAACAAAACGCAAGTGCTTGGAAATATTTTATGTGACAATTAGCAGGCGACTGACAGAACTGATGGGCATTTAGATTAACATGAAACTATAGCTGAAACCCATACTGTTGGTATCAATGCTGAGATTGGAGTGACAGTAGGATATTTGCACAGCATAATTATATCTGACAATGGCAACATCTAGTTGCTACTTGCGACAATACTAACACTTATTATTATATTAACTGAGTATTGAAAGGAGGTCTAAATAAAGTAATTCAATCTAATGCAGATTTCTTTATGTGAACCGCACCATTTGAATATAGTAGTTCATCACCAGAAGTACGTTTCTACTGATACTTCTCAGAAGTAATCTTAGAAGATATAGGATGGACAGCAACAGATATTACGAACTATTACAACGACACAAAAGCCAACTACTGAATTAGTTAATCAGATTTATAATTTATTTTAAGAGTAATGGCAAACACACTAAACAAGATAATGCACAATGGGAATGAATACGATTTTCCAGAGTGATTCTCTCCAGAGAACACAGGTATACAATGACAGGTGCTAACTAAATGAAGTGGGGGTACTTATGATTGGAAGAATCCCCCTGTGGCAACGGCAATAGTAGATAGTACAGCACCTGCTAATCCTGTACAATGACAACTACGATATGATACAGCTAATAATGTATTAAAAGTGTACGATTGAAGTACATGGTTATAATTTATATAACAATTAAACAATAATGGCAGTAAGAATAAAAGATGGAGAAGTTCCATATACATGATGAATAGGAATAGAGATTACTAACAATCATGTGATTAACGTTCTACTAAGAGAATTGAATAATCTGATTCATGTGAACGAGAACAGAGAACTCTATGTAGACCTACAACTAGACGACTGAATCACACCAGAAGATTCTCTACCTGTATGAGTAACTACAGGGAGAATCTTACAAGAAGATTGACGACCTCAGAGCTGAACGATTCTTAATTGGAAGACAACTAGCTGAGACCAAGTCAGCCTTATTTATGCTAATGATGATTGCTTATATTATTCAGTAAACTGATGAGCATGGAGATTACTAGGAGGATGAGAAGGAGAGCTAAGCAACGTCAAAGCATTCTACCTAGAAGACCTTTCAGACTTAACTAACTGACAATGAGCATATGATTGGTACGCCGATGGTAAGATGCCAATAGTTAGTTATAATAACGACACATACGTAATGGAATCTTATTATGAGGAAGATTGAGCATGATGGATTAGATTAATAGACACTAGGTCAACAGTATACGAACAATGACAAAATGGAGTAAGCTACGTATGAACTAATAAGATGTATATACGTTACAACGACCAATGAGAAGTTACTAGGATAGATGTAACTATGGTTCCAATTTCTCCTAGTGTAATAGACGCATATACTAACTACCAATTCGCATATACTCCTACACAAGGTTATAATCCAGCTACTAAACAATATGTAGATGATGGACTAGCTACTAAGCAAGACACATTAATAGCATGAACTAATATAACTATTGCTGCAGACGGTAAGACAATCTCTGCAACTATGCCATCTGCATTAGTATATAAATGAAACGTACAGACTATTAATGACTTACCTAGTTCATGACAAACCGTAGGAGACACATATTTTGTAGAATGAGTAGACTGAATGTACTCTTGGGATTGAACTCAATGGAACTATGTAGGAAGTACATCTCCTAGTCTAACTAACTACTTTAATAAGACAGTAGATGATTCTGACGACATAACAGAGTGAAGCATTCATCTATTCGTTACTCAGAACGAAAAGAATATATGGAATAATAAACAAGACGCTCTAACTGCAGGAACAAACATCAATATAGATGCTAATAACGTAATCAGTACACCAAGCTATACATGAGGAAATCAGATTAGTATAAGTAATTATGTAGTAAATAACGACGCACCTTTCACTCCAGATAACGATTGAGTATTAGGACAAGTGCTAAAGAAGACAAGTACAGGATATGAATGGAAGAATGATTCATCAAATTTCAATCCAGAGAACGAAGGTACAACAGGACAGGTATTGAAAAAAACAGACACAGGTTACGCATGGGCTAATGAAAGTTGATGATGAGGTTGAGGATGAGGAACTAGTTATAATGCAGGTTATGGAATCGGTATTGTATGACACACTATATCTAACACTAAACCATTTGACCCAGCTTCATGAACTGCTACAGCAGGACAGGTTCTTACTAAGACTACTAATGGTTATAAATGGGAAGACATAGATTTACCAAGTGGAGAGAACAATGTAAAATTCTGGACTCTTAATTCTAATGTGCAAGACCCAACAACGCAGCAAGAAATATATGAGCGAGTTTCAGCAGACTCTAATAACTGAGCTATAATCAATGACACATATACAAATGATGTATTTGTATTCTATAAATTCGACAGTTCAGACACAGCAATATTCTATGGAACTAAACGTATTTCAAGAGTTTCAAACGCATGAAACTATACATCTCAATACCAACAAGAGCTAAAAATACATGATTCCACTCTTAGCTATGCTATGCTAGTACATGAGAATCCAGATGATGCCACTCATACTAATTACTTGTCAGCTATTGGTGCTAGTTATAATCCTAATGACCCATTTATACCTACAGAGCAATACCAACCAGCTACAAAAGAATATGTAGACAGAGTAGCTTCATGAAGTATTACATGAGTAATTACTCAGAACGTTACATGAACAACATATTCAGCTTCACAGATTTGGGTATGAACACAAGCACAATATGATTTAATAACACCAGTGAATTGAGTAATTTATAACATAATACCTAGTTAATAATGGCTATAAAATACAATGGACAAGACCTGCTCAAAAGATACTTCAATGGGCAGGAAGTCCAAAAGGTTATGTATAATTGACAGCAGATTCGACCAGATGTAGTTCCACCTACTCCAGATTATCTATGCTTTACAGGGACTGCAGGAAGTAGTATAGCATTAGCAAAAGTCTGAAGTCCTTATGCAGTAAACCTTGAAATCAGCTATGATAAAACAACATGGAGTGACTACACATTCTGAGTACAGATAAATTATGATAGCAATATAAATAAGGTATTCTTTAGAAATAAATCTACTACACCTACTTACTTTAGTACGACAGTAAACAACTACTATCAATTCTATATGTATGGTAGCATATCAGCTAGTGGAGATACGACTACATTATTATGCAAGACGTGAGCTACAATATTAACTAGCGATTACTGTTTCTATAAGTTGTTCTACGGTTGTGGTGTATTAACAACTCCACCAGAATTACCTGCTACTACATTAACAGATGGATGTTATGCTTGGATGTTTAGAGATTGTTCAGCATTAACAGTAGCACCAGAATTACCTGCATTAACATTAAAAGATAGAGTTTATGATTATATGTTTACTTTATGTACTTCTCTAGTCGCCTCCCCAAATATTGCTGCAACAACTCTTACATGAACATATAACTGTCATTCTATGTTTTCATGATGTTCTAATCTGGAATCATTGCCATTGATTAATGCAACTATATTAACAGATAACTGTTTCAATTCAATGTTTAGTTACTGTTCCAAAATCAAGCTATCAACTACAGAAACAGGGGATTACCAGATTCCGTATACGATACCAGAAAACTGATGATGAACATCAGGTTATCATAGTCTTGAAGGTATGTTCGATAGCACATGATGAACATTTACATGAACTCCAACCATAAACACAACTTACTATACAAGTAATACAGTAATTTAATTCTTATATAAATCTGAATGACAAAAATAGATTCATGAACTATAGCAGAGACGTGAAATGTTCTCACTAAGCTAACGTCTAGTGAGAGATGAACGTTCCTTGCTATAATGATTGTAGCTTTACTATCTATAGTCTGAATAGTAATCTTCTATGTGAAGAGTATGGACTGACTTATAGATAAGTATAATACTACAATTAATGAGCAACAAAAAGAGTTTTTAACTGCACTAAAAGAGTTTTCTAAATAATATGAAACGAGACATAAAAGTAGCAGGGACATGAGATGGAGACTATATGGTTGTAAAACTAGATGAAGACAATCATATAGAAGGTTATTTAAAATCTGACTGGACTCGAAGTAGGGATAAGAACGAGGCCAGAATCCATTTTCATAAGGAAGATGCTATATGATGTTTAATGATTAAAAGACAAAAATGAGAAGAAATAGAGCCAGAGCCTGTAGTCGAGCCAAAAGAGGTGCAATCGTGGTCTGACTTATAATGGCTCTTCGGCTACTTTTACATTCAACAGAAGTATGTTAGAATACATAGGATGTCTTATAGATTACGCAATCTATAAGATATGAAAACGATTTCATAGAAGCAAAATAAGAAGAATAATTTTAGCTTATAATCATAAGAAGCTAAATGAAAAGAGAAAAAAAATACAACCTTCATCATCGATTGCCTAAATCGAGATGATGAGACACTAATGATTTGAACTGTGAAATGGTTAAAGTTCCGTTCCATGATGCTATCCATACGTTATTCTCCAACGACATATTCCCAGAACAAATATTAAAGCTGACTAATATGACTAGTAGAGTATTACAACCAGAAATAGTTAAGGAAATCTTTGATATACTTAGGTACAGGGACATACACGACCCTAGTGAATGGTATAAGGAATGAGCTATTTTACTTCCTAGAAAATACAAATGATTGAGAAATACAGATACGGAGTAGACAAATGATGGTCTTGTAGATATAACTTAGCAATCAACTCATGTAACCGTTGCTTATTCGAGAATCTTTGTTTATTCGAACAGAATCAAGAGAGATGAAAGGCTACAGTCGAAGTAAATCAGATTTCAGAGAAATGTTGATTAGAAAATACCATCAAGAGTGAATAGAAAAACCAGTTTATACCGTAACCAAAAATAATATGAAAGAATGTGTTTTAGTGACATCGGCTGATTGTGTCAAATGTAAGTTCGTCAAGCCTCATTTAGAAAAATGGTGCAAAGAGAACTGATTTAAGTTCAAAGAGATGGAATATGGTCCATGAATGGATGAAGTTACATCAGTTCCCTGTGCTATGATTGGAGATGATGTTATATTAGACAATGATGGAATCCTAGAGCTTATAACTAATAAAAAGAGCTTTTATTAATTGGTCGGTTAGCTACCGTAATTGGCTGTGTAAGTTAGGTTTACATAGCCTCCCATAAAATAAGTTTTATAACCTAACTATAATAACGATGGATAAAGTGTTATTAAAAAAACTGAAACAAAAATTCATGTGAGCTAGAGACAGGTGCACGAACCCAAATAGTCAAAGACGAAAATCCTATTGATGAAGAGGAATCAAGTTCTTATGGAAATCATTTGATGAGTTCTATAACGACATGGCAGACTCATTTATAGAACATATAGAAAAATATGGTATAAGAGAAACGACTATTGACAGGATAAACACCAACTGAAACTACTGCAAGGAAAACTGCAGATGGGCTACTAGAAGTGAACAGTACGAGAAAAGAACAAGAGACCATAGCATCATAATATGATGAGTGAATCTATGAAATAGAACTGCTATAGCCAATATGATTGGAGTAAATCCGTCTACATTTAAGTGAAGGCTTGAATCATGATGGAGTCCAGAAAAGGCAATAGTTACAAAAGTAAGAACTCCATGTAAAAAAATAGATTATCAATGAAAGCATTATAAATCAATTAGAGAATTTGCTACAGATTTATGATTGGATTATTACAGAACCAAAAATAGGATAAGGAAATGATGGGACTTAGATAAAGTTGTAAATTGTCCCAAGAAATGAGACCTTTTATATGACAAACAACATAAAAATGTACCCATTCAATGACAAGGTCGCAACGACCAAGTATACCAAGTGAAGGAATAACGCTTGTCAGTATATTATCTTGCACCACACATGAGGTGGCAGTTATTTATCTAACTTAAACTATCTATCCAAATCTACAGCACAAGCTAGTGTGCATTTTGTAGTTTGAGAGAATTGAGAATGTGGTAAGATTGGCGACCCCAAACAGTGCTTATGGCATGCTGGGCAAAGCCAACGATGACCTCTAGTCTCTATGAACTACTATTCACTGTGAATAGAGATTGTTGGATTTGGGGAATATAACATTCATCAGCTCATGAGAGTAACTGATTTAGTAGAATATCTAATGTGAGTATATAACATTCCAAAGGAGAACGTCCTAAGGCACTCAGATATTGCTCAAAGATGAGACTACAGTAAGAATAAAGAACTATGGGACTGAAAACGCCCTGCTAGAAAGACTGATGTTTGATTACCATTCTTTGTGGATAATCTCCACTTTAAGAAATGGAGAGAACAACTAGTTCCTAGAAAAGAATCGCTTTTTAAATCTTAACCAAATATAATCATGCCATGTGGTAGAGGTTGAAAAAGAAAATAGAATCTATAAATCTGATTCTAATCTTCGTACAAAAAAGGGGAGTTAAACCCCCTTTTTCTTTTGCCTTTCTCTAGTCTGGATTCTATTCGTTAGGTTACTGCATTTAATACAATACCTCTGTCTACGGTTCCTTCTTTCAATCTTCTTTCAGCATATTTCACATTCCATCATTTCCATGAGTATTTTGATTAGGCATATAAAACTCTACTAGTATTCTAGCAATCTCTCTCATCTTATTCAGATTTTTTATAGGATTTTCTGAAAGTCTATTCAGTTTCCTCACTAGTCTGTTCTTCTCCCCTTCTTCCATGTTCTAAGATGTTATATAAGCAAGTCCTACAGTTCTTTATGTAGATTCACATCATACAATCCTCACACATACTCTCTACATATTTAATAAGTTC
>Ga0310690_10006518_pt1 | contig 15324 bp, 10 predicted proteins | sample AusTroGonzalo_MG_2_FD_207661 | JGI IMG/M metagenome (GOLD analysis project Ga0310690, IMG submission 207661) | Bovine rumen microbial communities from tropical cattle in Woodstock, Queensland, Australia - Gonzalo_04 (v2) (version 2) | ecosystem: Host-associated > Mammals > Digestive system >...
GGAAAAGAGAACATGAATTATGATTCATAATTTAGCAGAGAAATTTGCAACTAAAACTGTAGTGGTTATCTCTCATGGAGATCCAATTTGGTGTATGAGAGCGGCTTTTAGACCTTTGATTTATGCTAGAGATAAAGCTAAATATTACCCAAGAAATGGAGCAATTAATGTTCATTATCGAGATAATAATACAAAAACTGAGGTTAATCTCCACAAACCATATGTAGATACATATTGGGGAATGAGAGATGGAAAGACTTATAAGAGAATCCCAGAAGTGATGGATTGTTGGTTCGAATCATGAGCTATGCCATTTGGACAAGATCATTATATTGGACAAGAAGAGAAAGAAAATCAGAGTTATACTGCGGAATTTATTGCTGAATGACTAGATCAGACTAGATGATGGTTCCGTTCATTACATATTTTAAATCATGCAATCAAATGAAATAATGCTGCAAATAATATCGTAGTAAACGGACTAGTTCTCGCAGAAGATGGAAAGAAAATGTCAAAAAGCCTGAAGAACTTTCCAGATCCTCGTGGATTGATAGAGCAGTGGTGATGAGATGCATATAGAATTTATGTATTGAGTGCTCCAGTAGTTCGTGCAGAACCTATGAGATTTAGTGAAAAATGAGTAGAGCAGTCATTCAAAGATTACATACTTCCACTCCAGAATGTATATAATTTCTTTGAAACTTATGCTAAAATCGATCAATGGAAATCAGACTGAAATCAGATTTTTGCAATGCGTGATGACAGTGAGATCTCTGATTATAAAGAATTAGTAGAGCAGTTAGTTCGTGTAAATCCGGATATAATCCTGGCTTCTGATAATAATAAATGAGAATCTATTAAATCATTAATCAATAAATATACACCAAAAACTAAAGATATCGAAATTAAGTCAGCAGATTTATCAGATTATTTCAGTTTGGTTAAATGATTTGAAACTAAACGTGTATTGATTTTAGCATCAGATGACCAGATTAAATCAATATGGAATACTATTTCATGAAAATCAGATAAATCACTAGAAAAATGAGTAGTTCTTCCATTAGTTACATATCAAATTACAAACGATTTGGATGCATGGTTATTGTCAGAATTACACCAGACTTTAATCAAAGAAGATCAATTACTTCAAGCATATGCTCTCGATGATGCTATCAAGACAACGCTTGAATTCTTAGATAAACTTACTAACTGGTGGTTGCGTCGTTCTAGGAGAAGATTCTGGGCTAACTGAATGGATGCAGACAAGAATGCTGCATATTCAACTTTGTATACAGTTCTCAAGACTTACTTACAAATGTTGGCTCCATTCATACCATTCATTACCGAAAAATTATGGCAGAATTTAGCAGATTTCTCTCCAGAAAAAATTGATTCAATTCACCTTACATATCGACCAATGTCTTCAGAATTATATATTTCTAGAGATTTGATGGAAGAAATTGCTCAGGTTCGTAAGATAATTAAATTAGCGCTGTTTGTTCGTGCTAAGAATAAAGTTGCTATTAAACAGCCATTACAGAAGTTATCAGTTAAAATGGAATAATTTAGTATATATTAATAAATTTATTCAACAAGGAAAACTAAAAAGATTTTCCTTGTTTTTTATAGTCTATAATTAAAAAATAATTAGAACAATCCTAATTGCTGAGGTTTTTCAAAATCTTTTTTCATTTCAGTCAAAGGTTTTTCTAATCCTTTGATTCAGTTCTGATTACAAATAATATCTATATATTTATTTCCATCGAAATTGAATTTGAAATCATCTAATTTAGTTTCGCCTAAATCGAAATATGCAAGTTGAACCATTTTTTTGGAGAAATAAGCATCTTCTTTTTGTCATTCTAATATTTTACATTCAGAAGCATCGAGTTCACCTAAATGATCATAAATATTTTCAATAGTTCCATAATGTTGAACCAAACTCTGAGCTTTTTTCTCTCAGATTCATGTTACTCATTTGATATTATCCGCATTATCTCATAGTAATGCGAGATAGTCTACGATATATTGTGGATCAAATCCAAATTCAGCAAGGAAATCTTTTTTCTGATATGGTAAATCTTTCACAGGATCTACGATAAATATTCCATCATCGAGGAGTTGTTTTAGATCTTTATCTGCTGAATAGATATATAGTGATAAATCGGAATCTTTATATTGTTTGACTAAAGTCGCAATCACATCATCCGCTTCATATCATGGAGCGATCTGTGATTTGATTCATAGTTGGTCTATAATATTCTGAATAATTGGGATCTGTGATTTAAAATCATCATCCATCTTTTTCCTGGTTGCCTTATAATCTGGTGCTAATTCATGACGAAAAGTTTTTTGTTGTGCATCTCGTGTAATAGCAAGATAATCAGGTTTCTTATTAATACGTTTCAAAAGCATACGCAAAAATCAGTATACAGCATTCATGTTTTGTCAGTCAGAATTTTTCATCTCTGGAAATGCATAGTACGCACGATATAAGAATGCAAATCAATCGAATATAAAGAAGTTTTTCATTATGTGGAATGGATTGTTAAATGTAATATGTCATTTCGAACGAATGCGAGAAATCCATTGGTGTGATGCAAAATGATTTTTCGGCTAATGTCTCGAAATGACAATTAGGCGATAATTTCATCTAATTGTTTATGTAATTCTTCGATATCTCAGTCGTTATTGACTATATAGTCAGCCATAGCCATACAAGCATTGATATTTTGTTTACTTGGATCAGAATTTTCACTTTCTAGACGTTCTTGTTCCTGAAATTTTTCAAAAGTAACGAAATCTGAAGCACTTTTTCTAGCTATAGCTCTTTCAAATCTTAATTTCTGGTCAGCATTTACAGCTAAAAAGATGAAATCAGAATTTTTTTTGAGACTTTCTACTTCTCCGATAGCACGAATAGACTCAATAATAGCATCTTTACCATTTTCTTGAGCTTGGAGAAAAAGCTGGTCAGTGATATAGGATGGTCAGTAATTTGCACGTAAATCATTAGCGACTTCACGCATACTATCTCTATCGAGAGGGAGTCATCTCTTTTCGATTTCCTGAGTTAAAAATCAACGTACTGAATAATGAGCAAATCATTTTTTTTCAGTGAGATAATTTACGATTTCTCATTTTCATGCGGCCTGCGGACCTGTAATTCAGATGATTTTCATGAGATGGATGATGAAATAAAATCTTAATCAACTTTTTTATATAAATTTTGATGCTATAAACAAATAAAAAAATTAAAATATTTTTACTTGATACTGGATAACATCTATACTATTTTAGTGTAAGTGTTATATGTCTTGTTTTATAGAAAGATAGGGATCGGCGCAAGAATCTATTGACATTCATATATAATTAGATATACTAAAAAAAGTGTTAGTATGGTTGGATACGGGAGAATAGTACCCCGTATATGAACGTGCAACAACGAATGTTCTTTTGCCAAAGAAACGCCATAACCCCCAACCACAGCACTGTATATATTCCCCTTTTAGGGGACCACCTCTCCGTTTTACGGAGAGGTTTTCTTTATAAAAAACAGAGAAAACTGGATAAGAATCCCAAAAGTGAGGAAGAGTTTAAATATAACAAGTATAAATTTTTCTATTCTATACCGTAGAATTTTAATATTCCCTTAGAAAGTTTAGCTTTGTAGTTAATATTATATTCTTTACAACTTTCAATAATCCACTTAGAATGTTCTTTTGCCTGTTTTAATTCTTCTGGTCTTACACTACCAGGATTCCCCGTATAAAGATTATAAAATCTTATCATTTCATTTAATCATGAATTTGTAGCTTCAATAGACCTTCTATCAGCTTCAATAGACCTTCTATCAGCTTCAGTAGACCTTCATTTCATGTATGATGTAAATTGTTCCTTATATTTCTTTCAACAAACTTCTACAGAATCCATTGCATTTTCAAATTCTGATAATCTATTATTATCTCAATCTTCTCAATCATAGAAGTTTTTTTTAGTAATTTGTTCATATACTGCATCCCATATGAATAGTAACTGGTTTTGCTTACTGATTCACCAATTAAATTTCATTTGGTTTACAATAAAATCTTCAGTAAATTTTGCACCACTACCTTCTACAACTTTACTATTAATAACAAAATTTTTTACTTTACTAGTGTATAAAACAGGTAATTTTACTCATGTTCTTTTTTCTATATTTGCGACTATTCCAGAATCAGATACCACTTCCACATTTTGCTGATTTGGATTATATGTATTAAGAGTTTTTGCTTCTGAAGGATTATTTAAACTTAATAATGTTACCAACAATAAAGTATATGGTAATTTGTTCCAGTTATTAGATTTATTTAAATGTTCTGATTGATTTGCAGTATTTATATTATCCATCTTATGAAATAGTAATAATATAAAATTATACTTCGCATAATATTATAATAAAACGAAAAAAATCAAGTATAAAATTTGATTTTTTGACATTTTTTGAATATAATATTAAATATGGTTTAATTTATGTGTATTTCCAATGTCAGAAACGTTTCCAGAAGGACATCTAAATACAAAAGAAATACAAACTTGAGCTCCTCAAGTTGATAATTTTTCTAAGGAATTATCGGATTTTTTGTCTGATGATAAATTTACAAACAAAGAACAGATATCGAATGTATTAAAATCTAATTCAGATTTAAAAAATGGATTTGAAGAGTTTTTAAAAACAGCAAATAATCGTTTAAAGTTAAAATGTAAAAAAGAATTACAAAATTGTAGTACAGAAGAAGAAATTAAAACAATTATATTAGAAAATATTCCAGGATGATATAAAGTATGGGATACTGATAAATCAGAAATATCAGAGATGACAGACGATGTAATTTGAGAAGCTGAAGAATTCCTAAATATAAAAAAGCAAGCAGATCAGAAGACAGAGCAAGCAGATCAGAAGACAGAGCAAGCAGATCGGAGGATAGATAAATCAGAAGATTTTAAAAACATGGATGAGGCCTTACAATTGCGTCAAAATCTATTGAAAGATAATCCATTAGATAGAGAAACTCAAGAACAAGCAGCTGAAATTAAGAATCAAATACCAGAAAATGTAAAAAATCAATTGCAAGGTTATAATGATGAATATATTTATAACTATATATTGGTTAATGTAACTTTAAAAGCAGTAAAAGATAACCCTGATTTTGATCAAGGCCAAGTTGTACAATTTGAAGAAAAGGTAAAAAGTTTAAGTAACTTAGATATATTATTAAAAAGTATAGATAATAGATGTAATACAGCAGATACTAATTTTGATAGTTTTAATAAAAAAAATTTTTCTCAGACTAGAACAGAATTATTCGATGAACATGTATGAAATAAGAGTTTAAGAGATGTAAAAGAATTAAATATGGCATCTCATGGGGAAAAATATGAAGAGATGTTTCCAAAAATGTGATTTGAAGATGCGCTTGTAAAATATGGAAAATTCTTACAGTGAGATTTAAAAGAATTTTATAATCAGTATCAAAACAACCCTGAAATTAGAGATAAAATTAATTGAATGAGAAATAATCCTAATTCTACAGATGAAGATATAAAATTGTATAATAAATATAATGAAATGTATTGAGCATTAATGTGAAAGGAATGACAGCCATGAATTAAAGATGTAATGGAAAATAAAACAAAAGATTTAATGGAAGAACTTTGTATTATTTCTCAAATTAAATGAATGTATATGTGTATGTGAGAGGATTTATGAGATGATTTTAATCTAAATAAAGCGAATGAAATAAAAGCAGAGAAAATTAATGATGAAAATTTTTTAACTTTGAATGGTCATATTGATTGAATTGATTTTGCTATACGTCAGAATACGACTAAAGAAGAACCACTACAAACTTCTACCAAATTGGTTAAGGAATGAGGACCTACTAATCATGTAGATAAAACCAATGATTTTATATTTTGATGAGATGGAAGTTTTGTGAATTCTAACTTTATTTTACCGACTCAAAATCAGATTTTTAATTTAATTAAAGAAACTATCCAATCTGATAAATCTTTAGAAAATTATGATAATCAAGAAGAATATTTAGAGAATCTTCAAACAAACATCATGTCAAATATTAATAAAAAATATGAAAATACAAAATTTGCTCATCATTATATGCAAGAACAAGTTAAATGAGAAAAAATAATAAATAAAACTATTTCATTTGTAGAAAAAATTAAAGGTTCTCAGCCTGATTCTAGAATTAGTAATTCAAATCCACAATTATATGATTTTATTAATTTAATAGATTTTAATGTTAAAAACTCTACAAGTGCAGAAAAAAATAGATTAAATAACATTATGGAAAAACTTAATAATATGGTATATTTAGCAACAGAAAAACCAACTGATTGAGAATTAGAAAATCATATGGATAAATTTGCAAAATATCTCACAGGTCAATCTTTATTGAATACTAGAAGTATTTTAAATGGTAACCCAATTGATTGAGGAAATACACAATATGCTTTCGATTTATTTAAGAATTACGAAAATCAGTGAGATGAAAGAAATGATGGAGAACTACATATGATTAATTTTGATCAAATGTTGATTGATTTAAATAAGGTAGAAGAAAAACAAGCAGAAATAGAAGCTGGTAAAGAAAATAAAAAAGATCTTGTTAGGTTGGAAATGGAGATTGATGAGGCGTATAGTGAAATATCATATGCATAACTATTCTAAGTTTTCGATAACTTCTTCTACTTCGCTATTTTCTACTGTTTCAGAAGTTGTTCTTAATTGAGTCTTTTTCTGCTCATTAACTATCGAAAACAACCACCAACAAGTCATTAATATTAAAGCTAATAGTAAAGCAATATCTTTAAGTAATTTAGTTTTTGCTTTGGCTTTTCTGAGAGTTTTTTTCTCTTCAGGTGTCTCGGCAATTTGATGTTTCCATTTGTAGATTCTATATTCTTCAAGTATAATTTTTAAAACTTCTTCAGGAGTACGCTCACTTGTATCGATTACCAAATTATAATTATTAGGATCTCGTAAATCAACATTGTATAGTTTTTGATAACGAGCTTCATCGCTAGAGTTCCTTTCTTTCACTTCATTTATAGCATGCTTTTTGGTTGCATGTTTATCTGTTGCTCTTTCAGCTTTAAAGATTCTTTCTCAAGCTATTTCTTCATCCACATCGAGTAAAATTTTGAAAGCCTTAGGTTGGGCATAGAATCCTAGACGAGAATCTAAAATTATATTATCAGTTAATTTCAGATTTTTTTGGTACTCTTCATATTTCAAATCAAATTCTGCTGACTTTTCAGGATCATCTCACATTTTGTTAAATTCTATGATATTGATTCACATTTCAGCTGCTAATTCTCTTTTCATATCTCAGATTGAGACGATTTCATATCATAGTTCTTTAGCTAAAAGCTTGGAAACTGTACCTTTACCACTTCAAGCTTTTCATCACATAGTTATCAGCATTCTTTGATTTTTAGAAATTATAAAATTCTGACTTGAATGTAAAGTTATTTTATAAAATTGCAAGCAGTTCACAAATAAAAAAAGAGTCATCCATTATGGAAGGCTCTTTTTTATTTGAGTAATAAATTATTCTACTAATTCTCAACCAAGAAGTTTTATCGCATTTATTCACCATTCGTTAAGATAAGCTTGATAAGATTCTACACTGGATTGATATGCTAATGCAATTCATATTAATGCAAAAGCTTGTCCTATTGCTTCTTCATTCTCATCTCATTCTTCTGCAGTTACAGCAACTTTCATTAGGTTTGTAATCATTTCTGCATAAGTATCCAAGAATCAATTTGCAGCTTCGATATAAGTTTTAGATTTTATATATTTTTCTTGTAATCAGAATTTATCATCTTTATCAACTTTATTAACTACTTTTTCCAAGTCTTTTATAAATTTATTATTACTATCTTTATTTTCACTTACGATCTTTTTTGCCCAAACCCCAAATTTATCCACAATTTCTTCTTTTTCTTTTTTAGTCATATTTTCTTTATCTAAATTGTCTATGTCGATTCATAATTCTTCCGCAAATTTCTCCTCATCAAAGTTGGCCATTTCTATTCAATTTTCTATGAAGTTTGATTCTATTCTTAGAAAATCTGACAATACAGACTCTCACTTTTTATCTGCAGTTTTAATTAGTAAATCAATAAAACCTGTATTATAAGTGTATGTCGTTCAATCCTTTCCTCTATATACTATACTTGTATCATAATATGTTGCATCATTATTGTCAAATTTTTCTGTAATATTATTACTGTTATTATTTGTACTAAAAATATTTTCATCATTATTGTTGTTTTCATAAGGTTCTCCCATTAATTTGTATCAATGTCTCTTTGCAAATGCTTCGTGAGTGTCTCATAATTTTTTGCTCATCGCATCAATATCTTTATTCAAGTCATCAAGCTTATCCATTAAATTTTCATATTCTTTTTGTTGACTATCCGATAGTGTTTCTAAAGAAAAATAAGGTATCGCTTTTTTAAATAGTTTATAATAAGATACATAATTAGCAATATATAACATAGAATCATCCTTTAAAGAACTGTCTCACTCAAAGTCTCACAATTCATTAATTTTTTTAATTGAATTATTACATACTTCTATCGTATCATCTACTGCATCGTTTAAGTCTTTGTCATTATAATCTTCATTAGAATAAATCTCCCATATTGTATTTTCAGAAGTAGTACAATATCACATAATATCTACAATTTTGTCATTATAATCTATTACATCATTATTTGTTAGACTTATAACTTCATTTTTTGTGATTGAACTATGTGAAGATGTATAATTATTATTTATATAAATATTAGAACCATATTTTTCATACAGTCTCTTTAACATAATCATAACATCTCATCTTTTCGCGTAAGCTTGTGGATTATCAATCTTATTCATTATTCCATTAAGTTGTAATGCGTTTAGATGATAGATATAATATTGTTTCCCACTTGCATTATATTCTCATCACCATAAAATTCTAGAAATAACAGTTCCAAGTTGAGCTCTATTTACTATATTTGTTGGACTAAAGTTAGTTCAGTTTTCTCACATTATTTTATACATGCAAGTTTTTTTTGCATAAACTTTTAGTTCATCAGTAAATTTATTTTCATCTGTAAATTTGCAAGAATTTCGACTAGTTTCTTGGATTCAAACAGTATTCTCCAGATAATTTACAATCATCTTAGCGAAAGCCTGTCTTGTAAGATTTCAATTTAAATTAGCATCTTCGATACTTGGTTGAGTTGTGATACCATATTGATATGCCCACTGATAAGCATCACGTTGTTCTTGTGTATAGGCAAAAGTTAGTGATGTAGCAGATAGCCCTACTACACTAATTCATAATAAGAAACCAAAAACTTTTTTCATATTTATATTTTAAAATATAAAAATAATAATATTCTATATTATATACAAAATTCAATATTTGTCAAATATATTAAGGTTTAATTATTCCTTAGTTTATAATAGGGGTTTTAGTAGCAATATAAAATGAAGAACGAGAAATCTTTTCATTATCAGTAAATATACCATCTTCATCAATAAATACATTTGTTATTAATGTTAATCAAGAAAAAATAGTTAAATTCTCTAATTCTTTTAGTGAGAAAAAATGATAAAATCTTTCATAAACCTTTCAATCCTTATCGGTTCGAGAAACCATTATATCACGACATTTGCTTTTATCTAATTTTAAGAAAGACAAAAGTTTAGACTTTAATACAGACTTTTTATGCTTTTTAATAAATCGTTTTGAAAGAGACCGATTAGTCATCAATAACATTCCATCATAATCCAACAAACGATAAAAATTTTTCATCAAAAATGAACGTTCTTTATTTGTTGGGATATGCTGAAAGCTTGAAGTTCAAACTATTAAATCAAAAGATTCTTGTTCAAAATTTTTAATTAGTTTTGTGATATCTCATTGAAAAAACGTTAGATTTGAATTCTCAGCACTAGCATAAGAGAGTAATTCATTAGATAGATCAATACCCACATAGTCAAATTTACCTGTAAATTTTTTATTTAGTAATGTTGCAAATCTTCCACTTCCACATCCAAATTCTAAAACTCTAACTTTTTTTCATTGTTCAAATAGTGGAGTGATTGCATCAATGATAATTTTTTCTTCATGCCAAAATTTTTTACGAGTTTCTGCGTATTTTTTAGCTTCAGAATTATAGAATGATTCTAAATCTTGCTTAATTTCTTGATTTTCAAAAAAACTATTATTTTTTTTAGAATTAGTTTTTTTTGTAGAAAATTTTTTCTGTTTTACTTTTAAGTCTCTTACGTTCTTTGAAGAAAATCAAGATTTCTTTTCCATGAATTCATAAGTTATTTAAAATCTAACGTTACATTATTTTTTCATTTAAAAATTGCAAGAATGAATCATTATTTATTTTCTAAAATATTGACTCATCTATGTAAAAGTATTGCAATTTCTCACCTAGTTGCTTTTTTTTCATAATTATTCTGATTTCATAATATTAATCAGTTTATTAATCATAATCTATAAGCCTGAATAAAATATCTATCAGCAAAATGTACTCAATTCTCATCCATCTTTCCTGAAATTAATCTCATAAATATAGTTATAGCTTGAGCATTAGTTAACTCAGATTTTGGCATAAATTTTCAATTTTTTCAAGAAAATATTCAATATCTACATGCATCGATTACGTATGATTTTAAATCTCATTGAACATCTCATAAATCTGAGAATATACATGAATAGTAGTCATCATTAACTACAATATTTTTATTAAACATATTTGCATACAAAACAAAAAGTTTTGCTGCCTCATCCCTTCTTATACTTCTGTCATAATTAAATTCACTGGAGCTCTTGGCTACAGTAAATCAATTATTAATTAATCGCGAAATAGAAATTCATAACTCTCATATAGAAGTTGATAAATTATCTAAATACTTTGCAGCATTAATAATATATCTATCCATACTATTTTTTAAATTATCATAAACAGTATCTGGAGATATTTGTCAAAACTTATTATATCAAAGTCAGACTATTCAAGATACGATTGGGGTAGAAAATGATGTTCAATCAACTATTGCGTAAGGTTCTCAATCAGGATTTACAGCTGTAGTATAAATACCTTCTCAATACATAAAAAAATCTACGCATTCTCAATAATTGGACCATTCCGATTTAGATCCTGTCTTAGTTAAAGATCATACTCAAATAACATTCTTTTTATTGCTTTCATTACATACTGGAGAAATTTTAGTTGTGGTCGTATTAATCCCATTTGTTTTTAACTCATCCCCATTTCAAGCAGAGGCTACGACAACTATTCATTTCTTATTTGCTCTTTTTAGAGCGGAATTATAATATTCATTATATAAAGTTTTATCTTCTTGTACTAAACTTAAATTTATAATGTTTGCTCAATTATCTATTGCATAATTTATAGCTTCAACGATATCACTTCCATTCGCATTTCAAGTCTCTCAAAAAACAGTTAAATTCATAATCTCAACTTCAGGTACAATTCAAGATATTCATATTTCATTATTAATGTTAGCTGCTATTATACCAGCAACCATCGTACCATGATTTCATGTAGAAAAAATTCAATTTTTATCTTCTACAAAATTCCATCAATTATAATCATCGATATATCCATTATTATCATTATCTATCCCATCTCATGGGATTTCATTAACATTAACCCATATTTTACCATCCAAATCAGGGTGATAGATATTTACCCCATCATCAATAACAGCAATTATCACTTTCTTTTTATTCTGAGGTAATTTATCCCGTGCTTCAAAAATATTAATTCACGACAAATAATATTGGTAAAATCAATATTCATCGTTAGTCTTCCGATTCTTTTTAATGTCTTCGTACTCACTCATCTCTGTCATATAATCCAATAATTTAATAATATCTTCATATAATTCAGAATCATTAGTTTTCTGCTTAGCTTTATTTAGATATGGTATTCACTTTTTATATTCCTCTAATTTATAATAAATTCGTCATACATTATATAGGGTTTCAGCTTTCTCAGATATATTTAATGATTTTGTATAATATTTTAGAGCCTCCTTGTATTTATCTTTTTCAGCATAAAAGTTTCATAAATATTCAGCAATATTTTGTATTTGTTCATTTATTTCTTGAAGTCTATAGTCTGAATATTCTTTAGCTTGTTCTAATGCATATAAACAAGTTAAATAATCCTTATTTTCTATAGAATTATTATATTTTTCAATTCGCTCATTATATTTCTCTATGCATTCATTACTATTACAATCAGCATTTCAAAAATTTATGTAATTAACCAATAAAAATGATAATATAAATAAGCTTATACTAAAAAACTTTTTCATTTATGTAATTTTATAAATTATATTACTTCAGTATAAACAATGGCTTAACTTTGTCAAATCCTAAATCTTTTATTGAATTTTAACGAATAAACATTATTTTATAACCAACATTTTATTCTTACATTCAGACTAATGCAACAAAAGAAATTCTATGTAACTACGCCAATTTATTATGCAAACGGTTTGCCACATATCGGACATGCAAATAGTTCATTTATCGCAGACTTATATGCTAGACGATATAGACTTATGTGATATGAAGTAAAATTTTCTACGTGAGTGGATGAGAATTGACAAAAAATGGTAGAAAAAGCTGAATCTGAATGAAAAGACGTAAAAACTTTTCTTGATGAAATTGCTGCATGATCAGTAGAAATATGGAAAGAACTACAGATTTCTTATACTGATTTTATCAGAACTACATCAGAAGAACATAAAATATTTGTTCAAAAGATGCTTCAAAAAGTTTACGATCAATCTCAGAACGAACTAGATGAAGCTAAAAAAGATATAATTTTGTGAGCATATGAATGACTATATTGTGTAGGTTGTGAGGCCTTTAAGAATGAAAGAGATTTGAATGCAGATTGACTTTGTCCTGATCATCTAACTAAACCTGAAAAGATATCAGAAGAAAATTGGTTCTTCAATCTAAAAAAATATTCAGATTTGTTTGAAAAATTATGGGCTGAAAATCCTACATTTGTAGCTCCAGATACGAGATTTAATGAAGTTAAATCTTTTGTAAAATCAGGATTAGAGAATTTCTCTATCTCTAGAGAAAATAAACACACTTGAATTTGAATTCCGTTACCTTGGGATCCAGAACAAGTCACTTATGTATGGTTTGATGCGCTATATAATTATATCACAGTTTGTTATAGAAACTGAGAAGATTGAAAATTCTGGGATAACGACACATATATTCTTCATATTTTAGGTAAAGATATTGTAAAATTCCATGCAACTTATTGGCCAGCAATGCTTACAGCTACAGATTATCGTTTACCAAATAAGGAATTTGTAACGTGATATCTAACGGTTGACTGACAAAAAATGAGTAAGTCTCTTGGAAATGTAGTAGATCCAATTCAAGTTTCTCGTGATTATGATAGAGATGCTTTGGTGTTCTATTTATTAAACGATGTTCCATTAGGTTCAGATTGAGATTTCTCTTGGGAGAGATTTAACTGAACGCGAGAAAAAATTCTGATTGGATGATGGGGAAATCTAGTGAATAGAGTATCAAATCTTTGAAAGAAATATTGAATAACTGAGTGAAAATTTGACCAAAATAGATGGAATGCTTTCAAGGAAGGACTTTCAGATTTCTCTTTGCTTTCCATTATTGAAGGGGAGTGGGATAATGAAAAAATGGAAAGGGCTTACCTAGAAAATGCAAATACTAAGGCTTTCGTGGAGGATTGGTATCGCTTGGTTCAGGCTGCTAATGAATATATTTCAAAAGCTGAACCTTGGAAAAAATATAAAGAAGAATCCACTCAGCAGGAGGCTCTCGATGATTTATCTTTCTTGCTTTGGGTGATTAAACAGCTTTGATTAGTAGCTGCTCCATTATTGATTAATGGATTCGCTCATTTGCAGAATATCCTTTGAAATGCAGATATTCAAGTGATAGATACTACAAAAAATGAAAAATCTGATTTCAAACCAATATTTGATGCCAAATCATATCCAGTAAACTTAAATCCAGAAATAATGTATCAAAGAAAAGAACAGGCATAGGCCTGTTCTTTTTATTTCATAAGACCATACAATAATACGGAATCCTGATTTACATTTGATTGTAGATATTTTTTCATTTGAATCCGGAGTTCAGCTTGTTCGTAATCTCATTTTTCACTACAATATGCAATCCATCATTCCAAGAAATCATTTAATATTCATTGTTCTGAAATAGCTTTTAATGCTTGATATAATTCTCATTTTGGTTTGCTATCAGATAGTAATCATGTAGTCAGCTTTCTTAAATTGTTTCCCAAATCTTCACTATTCTGAACCTTTTCTGCGATATTTTTTAAGAATCATGGTTTTCACATTGCCATAGCAATCATTACAGTTTGAAGCTGTTTATCATCAGTGAAAATCTGATTTTCATCAGCAAATTTCTGCATTTCGTCGTTATTCAAAGTATTGAATGGAATAGTGATGCAACGAGAACGAATCGTATCCAAAACCATTGAAATATGAGGCACAGTCGCGATTATAAATCTACCAGCGAGAGGTTCTTCTGCTGATTTCAGAAATGCATTTATCGCGCTATTGGACATTCTTTGGATATTTTCTATTAATAGAAATCTTTTTCATGAAAAACTTGAATTTAGAAGTCGTTCATTCATTTCTCTTACTCCATAATTCTCATGCTGAGTTCCATCAGAAAATTCTATATATCTTTTATCATCTTTAACTTCGACTGGAATTGTGTGAAATTTTCCAGTAAATGGTTCAAAATCTTGAACAAATAAGCAATCACTATACATATATGATCATAAAATTTCTTCAATTATGGCTTTTGCATGTGAAATTTTTCAGATTCAATTTGGTCAAGCAAGCAAAAAAAACTGAGTTCATTTTCAAGTTTCGATTACATTATTAATGTATTTTTTTAATGTTTGTGAGGCTTGTTCGTTTCAGATAATCATTTTATATTATATCAAAATTATGCAATAAAAATATTATAATTGGTGCAGAGATTGTTAAAACAAAAATAATAATCCATCGAGGCCAACATTTACTAATGGCATCTTTCAATGCATGTTCGTGTTTTTTGTATTTATACATAAAATAAAATATTAAAGTTAATATAAAGCTCAAAACTATTGTTATACATTCAGCATATACAATAACTTTAAATATTAAATCTGATGGGTTTACTTGATAAG
>Ga0310690_10006519_pt1 | contig 15323 bp, 7 predicted proteins | sample AusTroGonzalo_MG_2_FD_207661 | JGI IMG/M metagenome (GOLD analysis project Ga0310690, IMG submission 207661) | Bovine rumen microbial communities from tropical cattle in Woodstock, Queensland, Australia - Gonzalo_04 (v2) (version 2) | ecosystem: Host-associated > Mammals > Digestive system >...
ACAATGTCGAGACCGAAGAGGCTGTCGCCCAGCCACAGCCCTATTTCACATACGAGGCACCCGAGGCTGAAGTGGCACCCAAGACGATGCCCAAGCAGGCTCCGGTACGCCCCAAGCCTGTGCAGCAGGAAGCAAAGGTATACGAGCCGGCGTTCGACCTGCGGCAGGCTGTTATCTATCAGACATTGTTGAACAACAAATATATCAATGCGGAAAATCAATAAAATAATAATATCTATACATGTAAACGTATGAGAATGTTTAGAAAAGTACTACTGACACTCGGACTCTTGCTTTTAGCGGAAGTATCCGCTTTGGCACAGGGCACGATGAAGGGTACGGTGGTTGACGCCAAGTCAAAGGAACCGATGCCTTTCGTCAATGTTGTTGCCAAGCAGGATGGCAAACAGGTGCTTGTCGGTGTGACCGACTTTGATGGTATCTACACCATCAAGCCTCTGCCTGTTGGCAAGTATGACCTCGAAGTAAAGTACGTTGGTTATGCTACCTACGTTCGTACGGGTATCAACGTTACGGCATCTGGTTTCACCATTGTCGACGTTGAACTCAACCCTTCGGCCACCGTGCTTGACGCAGTGGAGATTGTTGAGGAAAAGGTACCTGTCATCGAGATTGGTACGGCAGAAAGCGGCCAGCGCCTGTCGAGCGATGATATAGCGCGCATGCCTGGTAACTCTGTTGAGAGTATCGTCGCCGCCGTCGGTGGCGTGGGCTATTCGGACGGTGGTACTGGTTCCGCCCGTGGTGAGGGTGGCATGGTCACCATGCAGGGTAACGTGCGTAAACGTACCTCGGTCAATGTGCCAAAGGATGCTATCGCTGAGATTCAGGTTATTCTCGGTGGTACGCCTGCCAGCATCGGTGAAGCTATCGGTGGTACCCAGATTATCACCCTCAAGCCGCCAACCAGCCAGTTCAAGGGCATGGTGCGCTGGGAAGGTTATCTGGACTATCGTTTGCTCAACACGTTCATGGTGTACCTCACTGGTCCTGTCTTCAAGAAGAACATCAAGAACAGTGACGGTTCTTCGCTGGAGCGTACTCTGGTGGGCTTCCGTTTCACCGGCCAGGCTCAGTATGAGAAATCACCGTTCTACCGCGTGAAGGGCTATCGCTACCAGATTGTCAACGACGAGAAGGTGCGTATGATAGAGGACAAACCTCTTACGTACGATCCTGTGACCGGCGCTGTGCGCTACACTGGAGAGACGTCTCTGCGCGGCAGTGACTTCCATGAGATTACCCGTCTCACGAAGAAGGACTTTGACGGTGATGCATCGCGTGTACCCGATCTGCAATACTACGGTGTTGCTATGGAGGGTGCTCTGGACTTCCGATTCTCGGATTATGCCACACTGACCCTCACCGGTGAGTTCAGTGCGAGCCACTCGCCCAGCGCCTCTCTCTCACCTCTCTGCATGCCCCTCTCCGGTTCTTCGGTAACCGAGGGTATGAGTATGGGCTTGACGGTTGACTTCACCCAGCGTTTCCGCGATCCTGAGGTCACCAACGAGGATGAGGCAAAGGCTTCCTCGCCCATCAAGAACGTTATGTACAACCTTACTGGTATGGTGCAGCGCACCACGGCTAAGTCGTATAACGAGAACTATGGTAAGACGATTGATGATATTTTCAAGTATGGTTATATAGGTAAGTTTGTCACAGAGAAGGAACGTACATACGAAGAGAAGGTTATTGACTATAATGGTGTGACTCGTACTGCTTTGGTTCAGAACAACTGGAACGACGTTGTTACTTATGTGGGAGGTTCTGAGTATAATCCAATTCTTTCCAACTACAATGAGCAGCTGTTCAAGAGTGATGAGTTTAGAGACATTCGTCCTTACCTCACTATGAAAGAGTATATCCAGCAGTTCTATGGTCTGTACAATGGTGACTCTCCCGGAAGCATCTATGGTTTGCTGTCTAATGTCGGTGTACAGGGTGGTAGCTACGCCCTCTCCCAGACAGACGCTCTCTATCTGCAGGCCAAGGCTTCTGCCGATATTCTTGGTCATGAAATCGAGATTGGTTTCCAGTATGACCAGCTTTGGGAGTCGTCCTATAGCCTGAGTGCTTACAGCTTGTGGACTCTCATGCGTCAGAACGCTAACCGCCACATCCTTCAGCTCGACCTTGACAACCCCATATACAGAACTGTCGGTTCGCAGCTTTATGTGGATTACAATCGTCGTCTCGATGCCTCGCAGCAGACCCCGTTCGACGCCGCTTTCCGTGAGTATCTCGCCAGCAAGGGTCTCCTTGGCAACGATCCTTCACGTACATGGATAGATATTGACCGCTATGATCCTGAAGATTTTGTGGAGGCCGGCGGTATCAATATGTTCTCGGCTAATGAGCTCATAAATAGTGGTAACCCCTATGTTTCTTATGTTGGTTATGACCATACCGGTAAGAAGTATAATGGTAAGAACTGGTCGCTTGAGGAGTTCTTCAATCCTGGCGACAGCAAGTATATGAATCTGCCTTCCTTCTCGCCCATATATATGGCTGGCTACATTCAGGATAAGTTCTACTTCCAGGATCTTATCTTCAATGTCGGTGTGCGTGTTGACTATTTCGACGGAAACCAGTACGTGATGAAGGATCCCTATCTGCTTTATGAATCTTACACTGTCGGTCAGTTGCGTGAGCGCATTGCCAGTGGTGCCAATATGGCCACCAATGCAATCTATGCAGGTGCAGAAGATAACTGGGTGCCTTATGTGGACTTTGTGCCGGATGAGACCAACCATTCCCTCCCCACCATCAAGGGTTATCGTGACCCCGAAGGTAACTGGTATGACGCTACCGGTACACAGGTGGCCTCACCGAACAGTGTGAGCGGTATCTCTGGCAGACCTACTCCCTATCGTACCCCTGCTGGTCAGAAGTCTGTCACTGAGGGTAAGGTGCATGTCGACGGTGTGTTTGAACGTTACAAACCGCAGGTTGTTGCAATGCCCCGTATCGCATTCTCCTTCCCGATTGGTGACAAGTCGCAGTTCAAGGCCAGTTATGACATTATTGCCCGCCGTCCTTCTTCGGGCTGGTCGGCAAGCTATCTGAGCTACCTCTATATGAGCCAGATTTCTTCCATTACCAATCCTAACCTGAAACCTGAGCGTATCACCAACTATGAGTTGGGCTTCCAGCAGGCTCTCAACCAGTCTTCGGCTGTCAGCGCATCCGCATACTACAAAGAGACGCGCAACCTGATTCAGTTGGTCCAGTATGCAGGTGCTGACCCGAACACCAACTATTACAGCTATGATAATAAGGACTTCCGCACTATTAAGGGTATCACCTTGGCTTATGACCTCCGTCAGACGAAGAATATTCGTGTGAATGCCAACTATACTCTGCAGTATGCTGAAGGTACCGGTCTGTCCACCACGACGATGACTGAGCTTATCAAGGAAGGTTACACCACCTTGAAGATGCTCAACCCCATCAGTGATGACCGTCGTCATGAGTTTAAAGCTAACGTTGACTTCCGTTATGCAAGCGGTGCCAAGTACAATGGACCCACCATCACCCGCGTCGTTACCGACAAAGAAACCGGTGAAAAGCGTAAGAAAGAGGTCAAGCTTCTTGAGAACTTTGGTATTAACTTTATGGCCGTCGCCCAGTCGGGTCGCCCCTACACACGTGCCTACTCTAACACTCGTACCACTATCGTCGGTAGTTACCGTGGTGCCCGTCTGCCGTGGGGCTTCTACTTCAACATTGTTGCTGACAAGACATGGCCCATCAAGGTTGGTAAGAGAGAGACCTTCCTTAATGTTGCCGTCACCGTCAATAACCTCTTTAATATCCGCAATGTTGTTGGAGTGTTCAGCGTCACTGGTAACCCCGAGGATAACGGTTACCTGACGGATCCCGAGACCCAGGTCTCTATCAACAACGAGCTTAACCCTGAGGCCTACCGTGAACTCTATGCCATCTATCTCCGTAACAACACGTGGAACTATTCTTCACCACGTACTATAAGATTGTCTCTGTCTTACAATTTCTAAAGTTAACGTGAAAAAAAATATCAAGATGAAAAGTATATATAACAAACTACTGTTGGTATCCTTGCTTCTGGTATCGTTCTCGGGCACTGTGATGGCTCGTGAATGTACCGAGTGCAAGAAGACCAATGCGAAGAAAGCCAGCGTGCAGACCAAGGCTGCGGTCTGTAAGCGTGCGCAAAGTACGGCAGAGTTGAACATCAACAACGTACGTGCCCAAATTAACGGCTATGGCAACATGTGGTTCGATGGTAGTATCACCAAGTATTTTGTGCCTAAGAGCGGCAATGCCAGTCCGCTTTATTGCGCTGCACTTTGGATTGGTGGTACCGATGTCAACGATCAGCTTCGCCTTGCTGCTCTGCGTTTCGGTTCTGAGGGCGATGACTATTGGCCTGGCCCCATCAAAGTAAATGGAACAGCTTCCACAGACTTGCCCGTCTGCAATGCTTATGATAAGCACTGGATTATCACCAAGGCTGAAGTGCTTGCTCTTAAGTCACACTTCTCTTATGATACTGGCCATCGCGTGACGCTTGTCAATCCTGATCATCTTCAGGAAGACATCACTGATGTTATCGCCAATTGGCCTGCTAAGGGTGAAGGTGAGGACTTGACGAGTTTCCTTGCGCCATTCTATGATGCTGATGGCGATTTGGAATACAATCCTTCAAACGGTGACTATCCCTACTATGATTTTGACAATGATCTTTGTCCCCGCACCTTGAAGGCTCAATGGGGGCGTGATTATACAAACCATGTTCTGCCCACCATGGAGGATGATGCAGGAATCGTTTCCGGCGGTCTGCTATCAGACCAGGTGTTGAAGGGTGACCAGACTATTTGGTGGGTTTTCAACGATATGGGTAACACTCATACAGAGTCCGGCGGTCTGCCCATCGGTCTTGAGATTCGTGCTCAGGCTTTCGCCTTCACCACCAACGACGAGATCAACAACATGACGTTCTACTCGTATGAGATTATCAACCGCTCTACTTACGAACTCCGCGAGACTTACTTCAGCCAGTGGGTTGACCCAGACCTTGGTAATGCTAAAGACGACTATGTCGGATGCGATGTGCGCCGTGGTCTCGGTTATTGCTACAATGGTACGAAGACCGACTTGGCAGGTGCCGGTAGTTACAGTGGTATACCTCCTGCAGTAGGTATTGACTTTTTCCAGGGCCCCTATATGGATCCCGACGGCAAGGATAACCCCAAGATCAACATTCCATGGATCCTGAGTAACGGTAGTTCTTCTTTAAAGCAGCGCCTGAGTCGTTATCTCCTTGACGATGGCACGTATGATACAATAGCCATCACAGATGATGCCGATGGTTTCTACAATGCAGCCGACGATGGTTACAAGAGTTGGTACTTTGTTCCTGGTGATGATATCGGAAACTGCGCCATCAATGGTGTGAACTTTGGTAATAACATTGTTGATGATGAGCGTTTTGGTATGCGTCGTTTCGTGTACTATCTGAATAGTGTAAGCGGTCGTAACTCGGAACCTTCCAAGGCTGTTGACTACTATAACTATTTGCGTGGTTATTGGAAAGACAATACTCGTATGACTTACGGTAACATGGGTCTTGATAACGGCTCTCCGGTATGTGACTTCATGTTCCCTGGTGACACTGATCCATGGCGCTGGGGTACTGATGGTGTTGACCCTGGCCAATATGAAAACCACTGGACTGAATACGAAATGGAAAACAATCCTCCGGATGACCGTCGTTTCATGCAGTCTGCTGGTCCTTTCACACTGAAGCCCGGTGCTCTTAACTACATCACCGTTGGTATTCCTTGGGCAAAAGCAGCCTCCGGCGACCAGTGGTCTTCAGTCCTTCTGCTCCGTCAGGTTGATGACGTCTGCCAGGCTCTCTTCGAGAACTGCTTCAAGGTTATTGACGGCCCCGATGCTCCCACACTTACCGCTCAGGAACTCAACAATGAGATTATCCTCTACATTTCCTATGAGAACCCCGAGTCAAACAACTTTGGTGAGAAATATGATGAGGAAGATCCTGCTATCATGAAGAGTTATCCTCTCTTTATAGCTGGTGGTACTAAATATGATGGAGTCCTTTATCCTCGCGATACTACCATTACTGTTGACTATACGAAGGATGAACGCAGTTATAAGTTCGAGGGCTACCAGATATTCCAGCTCGTCGACGCTAACGCTTCTATCGCTGATATCCGCGACTACAGCAAGGCTCGTCAGGTCGCACAGTGTGACCTTGAGAACTACTATGACAGCGCCAGCGGCAGCAACAACCAGGCTATCGCAAAACTTGTTAACTATAAGAACGAGGATGGTATCATCGTTGGAAGTGTTATGGTGGACGGCGCCAACTCCGGTATCCAGCATGCCTTCCGTATCACCCGTGATATGTTCGCCACTGGTACCAACACCAATTTGGTCAATAACCGCGAATACTATTACATAGCTGTTGCTTATGCCCATAACCGCTTCAAGGAGTACTCTCAGCTCGACGCCAACAAACTTGACGGTCAGATGACCCCATATCTTGCTGGCCGTATGCATGAGCGTGGCGGTAGCATCATGCCCATCACTGTTATTCCGCACAATCCTCTAGCCGAAGATGGTGGTAAGTTACCGCAGTCCGAGTTCGGTATGTGCCCCAACGTCACGCGTCTTGAGGGATACGGCAATGGTGGTTACACTCTGCGTCTCACAGAAGCCTCTGTCAATGACCTGATGGGTGCCCCCGGTGCCACAGCAAAGGCTCCCGGTGTTTTCGTCAATAATATTAATGATGATGGTACAGAGGATAAATCTTACATGCAGAATCCTTGTATTATCGCCAATCCTCGTTATGAAGAAGACTTTGGTCCCATCAATGTTCGTGTCATTGACCCGCTCAAGATTAGGGAAGGTCAGTACAACATCTATTTCTGGAACAACGTATATGATGCCAATGGCCATGTTGTAGCAGGTGCCCCCAACGACACCACCAAGGGTGTGTACAATAACACACGCTGGTTTATAGTCCGTTCCGACGGTGGCACTTTCCCGATTCACTACAATGGCAAGCTTGTAGACACCAATATTGTATGGTCCGACTTCGCTATTTCGCGCTACAATGAGCAGCTCTTCCTGGATCTTGGAATAGCAGTCTCTCTGGTCAATCCTGAACCGGCTGCCACAGACCTTGGCACGAATCCTCTGTACAACGGCTTTGTGAATCATGGTGCGTTGCTGTCGTCCAGCATGGCTTTTGCTGACGAGAACTACCAGTGGCTTAGTGGCCTGGCAGATAATGACAACTCAGCCCTCACCAACTGGATACGTTCAGGTGCACAGCATTCCAATGAGGCTGGCATCTTCACCGGCAGGACTGATGAGGTGTCACTTTCTGAGCCCTTCCTTGATGATGACTACTACAGGGTTTATATTGATGAAATACACAGTTCATCGTCTAAGCTATCTATTGATAAGGAAGAGCAATATGAGGGTGTGGTGAGCGGCCTGTGGTCTCCCTATGGCTTGGTTTCCACCATGCCTTACCACCCGGGCTTCAACTTCTCGTACTATATGCCTTCGCAGGAACTTATTGACAGTATGCAGGCATTGGTGCCTGGCCGCCGTGGCTACAATGAGTTCAGGCCGAGCAAGATTATCTCTTATAAACGTAGGTTGATGAACTATGCTGCCAACCAGTCGCTGTTCTACAATGACCTGGCTCAGCTCCCCAGTGTGCGTATAGTCTTTACAGCAGATACCACCAAGTGGACGCGCTGCCCGGTTATCGAGATGTGTGACGACTACACGCAGGCTGAGGGCGAGGCTCGTAAATTCAGCGCCCGAGCTCACAAGTCGGTCAACAAACTCGGTGACACTCTTGTTGGTGCCGCTACTGCAGCTGACCTCACCAATCCTGGCAGCCCCGCCTATATTTCCGAGTACGGTATGGGCTGGTTCCCCGGCTACGCCGTCAACACTGTCACCGGTGAGCGTTTGAACATTATGTTCGGTGAAGATTCTCGCTATATCCAGCACAACGGACGCGACATGATATGGAATCCCAGCTACACCACCGTTGATGGAACGCAGGACTATGTCTTTGGCGGACGTCACTTCATCTATGTGCTCAACGCCGCCAATGTCCCCTTCCACAATATGAGCAAAAAGGGTCTCATGAGCTGGACGCAGGTGCTGCGCTACCGCACCCCGTCATATGACGCCGGACGCTGGGCTATGAAGATGCTTGGATCTGTCAAGCACCTTATGGACTCGGTCGACGTTACTAACGGTATGCCTTACCTCTGGAATGGTATTATTTCGGATGAGCAGACCAACCTGAATCCCGTGCGTGACTCCATAGCACTGCTCTATGCCTCTGTGGCATGGGTTAACATGCCTTTGGTGTCCTCGCGCTACACCTTCAAGTATCCTGGCCACAATGCTGCCAAGAATGCGGGTTGTGCTTCCGACGGTATACCTACCGATGTCACCGTCAATATTGACATCCGCGCGCCGTACAACCGCTATATGGGTCCCAACGGCACCTCCAACATCAATTGTGGTCTGCCGAACCTCAATAGTAATATGCCGGCCTATCAGTTCACCCTGTCGGCATCCGACGCTGTCCTTGAAAACCTTGCCATCAATGGCGACAACAAGAAGAAGTATGCTGACTCGCTGCTGAACCTCATCACTGTTGTGCCTAATCCCTACTACAGCTACTCTCAGTACGAGACCTCAAGCCAGTTGGAGACCAAGGTTCGCATAATCAACCTGCCCACTGGTGAAGAGGATGGTGTCAAGAAGGGTTGTACCATCAAGATATACACTGTCGACGGCACTCTTGTTCGCACGATAGGACCTACCGCCATAACGCGTGACCTGACGGAATACGGCCATGAATCCGAGAATACGAGCGTTGACTGGGATCTTCACAACCATAATGGTATCCCCATTGCCGGTGGCATGTATCTCATCCACGTTTCTGTCCCAGGCATCGGTGAGAAGGTCATTAAATGGTTCGGCACCATGCGTCCTGTTGACTTGAACTCGTACAATTTCTAACCGTGTAAGAAACCTCAAAAACATCACAGACATGAATAGAGTATTAAAGATATTTGCAGTAGTTGTGATACTGACGGCCATGTCGGCCCAGTCCGCCCAGGCTGGCAACGACGAGCGTCGCGGAACTGCAGGTGCCTCCGAGCTTCTTATCAACCCGTGGGCACGCAGCACCGGTTGGGGTGGAGTAAACATCTCCAATGTGCGCGGTATCGACGCCATGTTCAACAATGTCGCTGGCTTGGCATTCGTTAACAACATCGAGGTGGCTTACACCAACACCATCCTTTATGGTGGCAAGTCGGGCTTCAACAGCGGCGCCGCTGTTAATAGCTTCGGTCTTGGTGTGCGCGTCTTTGAGTCGGGCGTCCTTGGCGTCTATGTTATGACCGTAGGCTTCGGAGACATACCTGTCACCACCTATGAAAGCCCCGAGCCAGGCGCCAACGGCACCTTCTCTCCGAGCTACATGAACATCAATGTCGCTTATGCCCACAGTTTCACTAACACCATCCATGGTGGTGTTGTGTTCAAATTGGCAACGGAGAGCACGGCCGACATCTCTGGCTCCGGTTTCGCCATCGACGCCGGAATCCAGTATGTCACTGGTGAGAACGACGAGCTGAAGTTTGGTATTAGCCTCAAGAACTGGGGCCCCTCCATGAAGTTTGGCGGTAGCGGTCACTCTTTGACCATGATAAATGCAGCCAACAATGAATTCACTGTCGAGACCCGCGCCATGGAAATGGAGCTTCCCACCTGCCTCAACATCGGCCTTTCCTATGACTTCCTCTTTGACAAGTGGGAGCAGCGCCTCACTGTTGCCGGTAGCTTCACCTCCAATGCCTTTCTGCGCGACAACTTCACTCTCGGTCTCGAATACGGCTTGCTCAACATCGTGCAGCTCCGTGCCGGCTATGTCTTCCAAGATGGCCTGTGGAACGGCAAGGCTGCCACAGCCAACACCGGTATTTGCGCCGGTGCTTCGGTTGACATCCCCCTGAGCAAGAAGGAGGACTCCAACATTGGTTTAACCCTCGATTACTCATACCGTACGGCAGCTCCCCTCAAGGGCACACATGCCATTGGTGCCAGCTTGCGCTTCTAAAGAGACAAAGAAACATATCATAATGTTGGGAAAGGCTTTCCTGTAAGCCTTTCCCACTTTTTAAACGTCTTGAAAAAACACATAACAATATGTCAGAGATAAAATATTACAGTGAAGAGGGCCTTCAGAAGCTGAAGGATGAACTGCATCACCTTATCGTAGTGGAGCGCCCTGCTGCCTCTGCCGCCATCGCCGAGGCGCGCGACAAAGGTGACCTCTCGGAGAATGCCGAGTACGACGCCGCCAAAGAGGCTCAAGGCCACCTTGAGGCTCGCATCTCGAAGCTCCAGGAGCTTGTGGCTAATGCTCGTCTACTTGACGAAAGCAAGATTGATACCTCTAAGGTGCTTCTGCTCTCCATCATCACCATCCGCAACACCAAGAACAACGCCTCCCAGCGCTACACCATAGTCCCTGAGAGCGAAGCCAACCTCAAACAGGGCAAGATAAGCATCACCTCGCCGTTCGCTTCGGCCTTCCTCGGCCACAAAGTGGGCGACGTGGTTGAAGTAAACGTTCCGGCAGGCAAGATGACATTCGAACTCACCAAAATAGAACGATAACTATGGCAAGCATCTTCAGTAAAATCGTTGCGGGCGAAATCCCGTGCTATCGTGTGGCCGAGACCGACAACTGTCTGGCCTTCCTCGATGTCAATCCCATCGTTCGTGGCCACGTGCTTTGCATCCCCAAGAAGGAGGTCGACTACATCTTCGACCTCGACGATGAGCTTTTCTGCGAGCTTCACCTGTTCGCCAAGCGCGTAGCCAAGGGTCTCAAGAAAGTTTGTCCCTGCATCAAAATCGGCGAGGCTGTGGTTGGTATCGACGTGCCACACACACACATACACCTTGTGCCCCTCAACAAACCCGGCGACCTCAGTTTCTCGCACCACGTGGAGATGAGTCCCGAGGAGCTGAAAGCCCTCGCCGCCGAGATTGCCACCGCCATCAAGTAAGAAAACTAAGCATTTAGTTTCTCTATATTGTAAAAAAGTTGTATCTTTGCAACTTCTGTGTTTCGCCTCGTCGACTGCCAACGATGTGCAAAACATAGAGTTATGTAATAAAAGTTAAACCCGTGCCTATGGCAGAAGGCACACAAAACAAAAAGAATCCACACACATGGACTACAAGAATGTGCAACCGCTGGCTGATTTCGACTGGAACGCCGTCGACGAGAAAGCCGGTAAAATCAAACAGCAGGAAGCTGGTGCCAACAACGACGCTTACGAGCAGAGCTTTAACTCGTTCACCGAGCAGGAAGTCATTGAGGGTACCGTTGTCTCCATCAACGACCGCGAAGTCGTTGTTAATGTCGGCGCCAAGAGCGACGGTGTCATACCCGCCGCCGAAGTGCGCTACAATCCCGACCTGAAACCCGGCGATAAGATTGAGGTCTACGTCGAGAGTCAGGAGGATGCCAATGGCCAGCTGATGCTCAGCCACAAGAAAGCCCGCATCCTGAAGAGCTGGGAGCGTGTCAACCAGGCCTATGAGAGCCAGGAAATCATCACCGGTTATGTCAAGAGCCGCACCAAAGGCGGTCTCATCGTCACCGTTTTCGAGAACATCGAGGCCTTCCTGCCCGGAAGCCAGATCGATGTCAAGCCCATCCGCGACTACGATGTGTACGTCGACAAGCAGATGGAGTTCAAAGTTGTCAAAATCAACCACGAATACAAGAATGTCGTCGTCAGCCACAAGGCTCTCATCGAAGACGAGATCGAGGCACAGAAGGCCGAGATTATCAGCCACCTCGAGAAGGGTCAGGTGCTGGAAGGTGTTGTCAAGAACATCACCAGCTACGGCGTCTTCGTCGACCTCGGCGGCGTGGATGGTCTCATCCACATCACCGACCTCAGCTGGGGCCGTATCAACCACCCCGAAGAGATTGTCCAGCTCGACCAGAAGATCAACGTTGTCATTCTCGACTTCGACGAGGCCAAGCGCCGCATCGCCCTCGGTCTCAAGCAGCTCACTCCTCACCCCTGGGATGCCCTCGATCCTAACCTCAAGGAGGGTGACCACATCAAGGGTAAGGTCGTCGTCATCGCTGACTACGGTGCCTTTGTCGAGGTTATGCCTGGTGTCGAAGGTCTCATCCACGTCAGCGAGATGAGCTGGAGCCAGCACCTGCGCAGCGCTCAGGACTTCCTGAAGGTTGGCGACGAGGTGGAGGCTGTTGTTCTCAACCTCGACCGCGAGAACCGCAAGATGAGCCTCGGCATCCGTCAGCTCATGCCCGATCCCTGGCTCGCCATCGCCGAGAAGTATCCTGTCGGCAGCAAGCACACCGCCACCGTGCGCAACTTCACCAACTTCGGCATCTTTGTCGAGCTTGAGGAAGGTGTCGACGGTCTTATCCATATCAGCGACCTCAGCTGGAGCAAGAAGATTAAACACCCCGCCGAGTTCACCAAGATCGGCGAGAAGATTGACGTCGTCGTTCTTGAAGTCGATGCCGAAAACCGTCGCCTCAGCCTCGGTCATAAGCAGCTTGAGGAGAATCCTTGGGATGTCTACGAGACTCTCTTCACCGTGGGTAGCGTACATCAGGGCAAGATTGTCAACATGAACGATAAGGGCGCCACCGTTATCCTGCCCTACGAGGTCGAGGCTTTCGCCCCGATGCGTCACCTCGATAAGGAGGACAAGAGCAAGGCCAAGAACGGCGAGACCCTCGACTTCAAGGTAATCGAGTTCAACAAGGACAGCAAGAAGATTATCGTCAGCCACACCCGCACCTTCCAGGATGGCAACGACGGCAGCCGCACCGAAGGTGACAGCCGCGAGCGCAACACCAAGAAGACTGTGAAGCAGATTAACGACAATCTGGAGAAGACCACCCTTGGCGACCTCGACATCTTCCAGAAACTGAAAGAAGACAAATAATAGTCCGCCTATTATATGTCAACACAAAGCGTGGTGCTGCGTAATGTGGCACCACGCTATTGTTCAATTAGAAATGCCCGACAAATACGGTCTGCTAAAGCGTTATTGGGGTTTTGAAACCTTCCGTCCCCTGCAGGAAGAGATAATAGACTCTGTACTGTCGGGGAACGATACTATGGTGCTGCTTCCCACTGGCGGCGGCAAGTCCCTCTGTTACCAGCTGCCCACGCTGATGATGGAAGGGCTATGCCTTGTGGTGTCGCCGCTTATAGCGCTTATGAAAGACCAGGTGGTGCAGTTGCACGCTAAGCGCATCAAGGCGGCATGCATAACCGCGGGCATGAGCCATACCGATGTCTCTGCTGTGCTCAACAACGCCATCTGCGGCGAGCTCAAGTTCCTATATGTCTCTCCTGAACGCCTCCGTCAGAGACTTTTCATTGAGCACTTCCGCAAGATGAAGGTTTGCCTTATAGCTGTCGACGAGGCTCACTGTGTGTCGCAATGGGGCTATGACTTCCGGCCGCCATATCTGCAGATAGCCGACATCCGTGCATACCATCCGGATATGCCGCTCTTGGCCCTCACCGCCAGCGCCACGCCAGTGGTTGTGGACGACATCCGCGCGCGCCTTAAAATGCAGCGATGCAGTACATTCTGTGGCAGCGTCGTGCGCCCCAACCTCGGATACTCCGTTGTACGTGACGACAACAAAGGCGGACGCCTTTTGGATATGTTGAATGCCATTGAAGGCAGCGCAATAGTGTATACGCGCAGTCGCCGTTATGCCGAACAGATTGCGGCGTTGCTTGTGGCTAACGTAGTGGCGGCTGAGTTCTACCATGCCGGCCTCAATGCTGCTGAGCGTGACCGCCGTCAGGGGCTCTGGATGAGAGGCAAGTGTCAGGTTATGGTGGCCACAAATGCCTTTGGCATGGGCGTTGACAAGCCTGACGTGCGTCTTGTAGTGCATATCGACGTGCCTGAGTCAGTTGAGGCCTACTATCAGGAGGCTGGGCGCGCTGGGCGCGATGGCAAACCGGCTCGCGCTGTGCTCCTCTTCGGTGAAGCCGACCGTTCGCGCTTGTCTCGCAACTTTTCTGCCGATTTCCCGGAGCCGGGGTATATCCGCAATGTATACCGTGCCTTGTGCAACTACTACAGTCTGCCGTTGGGCAGTGGTGCTGATAGCCGCTTTGACTTTGATATAGAGAAGCTCTGCGGCACGTATAACCTCCCACCGCGTCTGTTCTACAGCGCCTGCCGCTTCCTTGAGCGTGAAGGGCTCATAGTATTGCCTGATCTCGACGAGACCTCCTCCATGCTTTATGTGCCCGCTGGGCGCGACGAGATATACCGCTTTGAGGTGAACCACATGCGCCTCGGCGGCTTCCTGCAGACGCTTATGCGCATGTATCCAGGTCTGCTCACGGAGCCTGTGCCCATTGACGAGAAGCGCATAGCGTCGCGTGTCAACGACACCGTCGTCAATGTCATTGCCATGCTCGGCGAGCTTCACGCCATGAAGGTTGCTGAGTACCGCCCAAGTCCCAAGAAGCCTCAGATTGTGTTCCCCTCGCCACGCATAGACGAGCGCGAGATAGCCCTGCAACTGCAGCAATACAACCAGCTGAAGGAATCTGCGCGACAGCGCATGGAGGCAATGCTGGCGTACATAGACAACACCTCGGAATGCCGCAGTGTGCAGCTGGCTGCCTATTTCGGCCAGACCGTTACCGAGCCATGCGGCTGTTGCGACGTGTGTCTGCGGCGCAAAGCCCCTTCGGCCAAAGAATGCCAGGATGCTGTAAAGCAGTTGCTGGCCTCAAAGCATCTGCCACCTCATGAAGTATGTACACTGTTGGAAGACAAAGGTTACACCGGTGTAAAGGAGGTGCTGCGCGATATGCTCGACCGCGGCTTGGTCTATCTTGACAAAAATCTTTTGCTAAGCGTCTCGTAAAGTCGTGCCACCGGCAACCCCATTACGTTGTAGTAACAGCCCTCGATGCGCTCCACCCCAACCATTCCTATCCATTCCTGTATGCCGTAGGCTCCGGCCTTGTCGTAGGGACGGTAGATGTCCACATAGTATTCTATATCTTTTTCGCTGAGCTCGCGGAAGCACACCGTGGTGCTCTCGGTGAACGACACCTCGTTGTTCTTTGATCGCAGACACACGCCTGTGTATACCGTATGGCAGCGCCCTGACAAGCTGTGCAGCATGG
>Ga0310690_10006520_pt1 | contig 15320 bp, 6 predicted proteins | sample AusTroGonzalo_MG_2_FD_207661 | JGI IMG/M metagenome (GOLD analysis project Ga0310690, IMG submission 207661) | Bovine rumen microbial communities from tropical cattle in Woodstock, Queensland, Australia - Gonzalo_04 (v2) (version 2) | ecosystem: Host-associated > Mammals > Digestive system >...
CGGAGCAGACCTTGTCCCATGGTAGCTACCCATACATCGCCGTTCTTGGCAGCCTGAATGGAAAAGGCACTGGTATTAGGATATGACGGATACTTATGATAGGTGCCCCCGGCGTCAATGTATCCGAAACCTTCTGCATAAGAACCAACCCAGATACGTCCGGTATTGTCTTCGGCAATACTCATAATGGTGGAAGGGAAATTTTCCTTGTAGTGCCGCAACAAATGATGCTCTGTTCCATCCAGACAATAGAGACCGTCTTTGTCGGTTCCTACCCACAGGCGTCCCTTGCTGTCAGCGAAAGTGCTGACGACGCAGGCCTCGCCGATGATGTTCTTGGAGCCCAGCTTATAGCCCATGTAGCCAAAGCCCGTTGCTTCGCCTGGCTGCATGAAAACACCCTTCTGAAGCAGTCCTAGCCAGATATTGCCACTGGCATCCTCTACAATAGAATAAACCTTGCTGAGATTCAGGCTGACCTCACGGCTATAGTAAGGGTTATCTTCCAAAGTGCCTTTCTTGGGAGAATAAATAGCTACACCCTGACCATCGAAGCCGACCATCAGCCGACCGTCACGACAACAATAAAGCGCAGCAATGTGTTTGTTTCCTAATATATCCAAATGGCGGAACTCACCTCCTTGGGCAGAACGGACATAGACACCGTTCGTAGAGGTTCCCACATATATATTGCCATCACGGTCAATACACAGACAACGCATGGCAGTACACATGACCTCGTCAGAAAAATGGCGACGCAATGTTTTCCCGTCATATTCTAAGAGGCCCATATTGGGAGTAACCATCCAAATATGTCCTTTCGTATCTTCCATAAGACCATTGACCGTATGCACATCACGCAACAGACCCCCTACTTGCTGGGCATGCCGTGGATCCGTAATCTGCAGCAATCCGTGTCCGGATGTTCCTGCATATATTTCACCGTTAGCGCGTGACAGGAAGCAGGTCATATAACAAGAGACCGTATTCCCCTGGATGCCTTTTACCTCTACATTCTCAAAGCGGTTGCCGTCATAGGTCTGCAACGCACCATACATGCCCATATAGAACAAGCCGTTACGGTCCTGCATCATACAGTTCACGTAATTGCTTGCCATACCTATCTGGTTGCTCTGTTCTTTCTTGATGATGTGGAATTGGTAGCCGTCATACCTGTTCAAGCCGTTACGAGTAACAACCCAAATAAAACCATCGCGGTCCAAATAGACCTGATTGGTATAACTGCTTGACAATTGTTTGTCTGCGTCAAATATTTTGCCTGTCTGTGCATTGACACCCCACAGGGTGAACATAGCCAATAACAAAGTTAGTATTCGTAAATATCTCATTTTTAAGGTAAGAACTTTACTTTTCATTTTGCATTAGGTTACAAAAACTTTGCAAAAGTAGCACTTTTCCCCCAAACCACCAAATTTATGTTACAAAAAATGAATTCCATGATACACAAAAATTTGCTATTATTATTAAATGTATATACTTTTGCACCGTAATTTGTTTGTTTAGGTTAAATATAGTTAGTAGTTTTGGTATGAAAAGGGGGCCGACGTGAGTCATCCCCCTTTCTTTTTTCCATAAACCAAGCTAGGAGTCAAGCCAAACCACAAGCATGTTCATGTCTCATTTTTCGCAAGCATTTTTTACGATGCATCACATGAAGTATGCAAACTTGGCAAACATAGCGGATGATAAGCAGAAATGCCCTATTTACGCCCTTTTACATACTTTTACATAACAAATGTTACAAAAAATAAAATCCGTGTTACAATACGGATAAGGCAGGTGAAAAAATAAATGTAACTTTGCACCCAGAAAATATTAACATAATCAAAGTAATCACAAAACTAGAATCAAAATCTGTTAAAATGAAAAATCTAAAGCAGTTGATTAGACAGACCATTCCTGCGATTCTGATGCTCTTCGCATTCAGCACCACGCTGCATGCTCAAGAAGGAATCACGGTCAAGGGAACGGTTGTTGACTCTAACGGAGAACCGTTAATCGGTGCCACGGTTGCTGTGAAGGGTAAGCCTTCAGTGGTTACTGTAACAGACCTCGACGGTAACTTCACTCTGGCGAAAGTGCCTTCGCAGTCTTCTACGCTTGTTTTCACCTATGTCGGCATGAGTGCCCATGAGGAGAAGGTAGGCAGTAAGCGTACTTTCAACGTTACGCTGGCAGAAGACGCCATGCTTGAAGAAGTCGTTGTTGTCGGTTACGGTCAGCAAAAGAAAGCCTCAGTCGTAGGTGCTATCACCCAGACGACGGGCGAGGTGCTTGAACGTGCGGCAGGTATCGGTAGTGTGAGTGCAGCCCTCACGGGTAACCTCCCAGGTATCGCCACCATCGCTTCTACAGGTCAGCCCGGTGAAGAGGATCCTCGAATCTACATTCGTGGTGCAGCAGCCTGGAACCAGGACGCTCAGCCTCTGATCCTCGTCGATGGTGTAAAGCGTGAAATCAAGTCAGTTGATGTCACATCAGTAGCAACCGTTTCAGTACTGAAAGACGCATCTGCTACCGCCGTTTATGGTGTGGAAGGTGCAAACGGTGTTATTCTGATTACCACCAAGCGTGGTCAGGAAGGTAAGGCAAGAATCGACGTTGGTTTCAACGCCACATTGAAGGCCGTGTCAAAGCTTCCGCGTAAGTATGACTCCTACGATGGTTACATGCTCCGCAACGAGGCACTTGAACACGAGCTCGCCATTGGCGGTGCAGCTTCATGGGCATACTATCGTCCTCAGACCTTCATCAACAACTTCCGCAATCAGGACTATACTGTTAAGCCGAATTATGATGCCAACGGCAACTTCCTCGGTGACTACAGTCAGGCAGAACGCTATCCTAACGTTGACTGGCAGGACGAGATGTTCAAGAATTACACTTTCTCTTACAATACCAACCTTAACATTTCCGGTGGTTCACAATATGTGAAGTACTTCGTAGCATTCGACTTCCAGAACGAGGGTGATATGACCAAGATCTGGGATAATCGCCAGGGCTACGAAGGCGGTTATTCTTACAATCGTTTGAATGTACGTTCAAACCTTGACTTCCAGATTACGAAGACCACTCAGTTCAGGGTAAACCTCGCAGGTTCTAATGCACAGCAGAAGACTCCGCGTTACTATTATGGTAATAGCGGTGAGTTCTTCCAGCAGCAGAACTGGGCCGGAGCCTATGGTATGCCGCCCAACGTATTCCCTGTACAGTTCTCTGACTATTCATGGGGTTATTATCCGTTGGTATCCAACGTTGCCAACTCTCCTATGAACGTTGCATTGTCAGGTTATGAGCTGAAAACCATCACCCGTGTATTCACAGACTTCTCCCTCGAGCAGAAACTCGATTTCATTACCAAGGGTCTTGTTGCACGTGGTACCATCTCTTGGGATAATCAGTTCAATGAGGGCAGCCGCGGTATCGACCAAGCCGGTGGTGGTCACGAAACCAAGAGAATGTATATGCTTCCTGAGGACGGTATGCTCCGTCAGGAAAAGATGATCTTTACTGCTACTGGTTTTGACTTCTATGAGAAAGTTGACTGGTCAACTGCTGCAGGTCAGGTAAGTAGCACCAACCGTGCCACTGAAATGTCACTTCAGCTCTTCTGGGGTCGTCAGTTCGGTGACCATAACGTAACCTTGATGGGTAACTGGAAACGTCGTATGTACGCAGGTAACGCCGAGCTTGAGAATCGTCGTGAGGACTGGGTATTCCGTACCACTTACGACTTTAAGAACAAGTATTTCGCAGAGTTCAACGGTGCTTACAACGGTTCACAGAAGTTCTCTCCGGACAACCGTTTCGCATTCTTCTGTTCAGGAGCTGCAGGTTGGATGGTATCTGAGGAGCCCTTCATGAAGAAGTTGAAGGATAAGGGAATCGTTGACATGTTCAAGATTCGTGGTTCTATCGGTGAAATTGGTGATGATAACGCCGGTGCACGCTGGGCTTACATGACTCAGTGGTCTGTAACAAATAAGGTTCACATGACCCTTACCGACGGTGAGAGTCCGTTCGTGGGCTATAAGGAATCTACTGTTGCAGCACCTGACCTGAAATGGGCTACGGTATCCAAGAAGAACCTCGGTTTCGACTACGCATTCCTGCATGGCATGTTCGCCGGTAGCTTCGACTGGTTCCGTGATGACCGTTATGATATCTTCGTCTCCGGTTCCAACCGTTCTGTACCTACTTACTATGGTGCATGGACAACTCCGGATATCAACAAGGGTGAAATCAAGAACACCGGTTTCGAATTTGAAGTTAGATTTAATAAGGTGCTGAAGAATGGTATGCGTTTCTGGGTAAATGCCAACTATACTTACGCGCACAATATTATTAAGGTAAAGGATGACCCCGCATTGCTGCCTAACTACCGCAGAGCTCAGGGTTATTCTCAGGGCCAATACGTTTCATTCATTGACAACGGCTTCATTGGCACATACGACGAACTCTATAGTACACCTAAGCGTGAGATGGACGACAATCAGGTGCTCATCGGCGACCACTATATCGTTGACTTCAATGGTGATGGCGTCGTTGATGAAACATACGACCAGGCTCCTTACGGTTACACAGGTAACCCCGAACACACTTACAATGCCACTGTCGGCTGGGAGTGGAACGGCTGGAGCATGTTTGCTCAGTTCTATGGCGTAACAGGAGTCACACGTGACGTAGGTCTTACCTCTTTCAATAATAAGCTGCTCACTGTATATGACAATGGTCAGTGGTGGAATCCTGCAGATGGAGACGGTGAGGTCGTTGTACCACGCTTTACCACGCAGGTTGCCTATAACAATGGTACACAGTATCTCTACGACGGTTCTTATTTCCGTCTGAAGAACGTGGAGATTGCCTATACATGGACGAAGGGCTGGATTAAGAAGCTTGGCTTCTCAAGCCTGAAGATTTACCTCAACGGTAACAACCTCTTCCTGATTACCAAGATGCCTGACGACCGCGAGAGTAACTACGGATGGAGTGGCGGTGGCGGTGCCTACCCGACTGTCAGACGTTATAACTTCGGATTCAAGCTTAACATTTAATTGCGATTATCTATTATGAAATACTATAATAACATCAAATCCCTTTTGTGTGGTTTGCTGCTCCTTCTTTTAGGCGGTGTTTCCTTCACTTCTTGTACCGACTGGCTCGACAAGGATCCGGATTCTATCGTTGCTGAGGATGAAGCATTCAAGAACTTCCGAAATTTCCAGGGTTATATTGAGGAGATCTATTCTCTGATTCCCAGTAAGGAAATGGTCAACTATTGCACCGCATGGAATTTTGGTGATGATGCCGTCCACAATCCGGAAGGTTATGCACACATGGATCACCAGGTCGATCTTGGTAACTATCGTAACTGGTACACTAACAGCCAGTGCTGGCTGAATGGCGACAGAAGTTCACTTTGGAGAAACTCCTGGTACAGCATTCGTAAGTGTAACATGGGTATTGACAACATCGGTTCTCTCATCGGAACGGACGAGGAACGCGACATCTTGCTCGGACAGCTGTATTTCTTCCGTGCATGGTGGCATTTCGAGCTGATGTGCTACTTCGGTGGTCTGCCATACATTGACCAGACATTTGTAGATGGACATATTCCCGAACTGCCCCGTTTGTCTTTCCAGGAATGCGCAGAACGCTGTGCTGAAGACTTTGAGAGAGCTTCCGAGCTCCTTCCCTTGGATTCAAAGGAATGGGACGAGACACTCGCCAGTCAGGATAACAATACAGTTAACAACAACCAACTGCGTGTCAACAAGTTCATGGCACTCTGCTATCTGGGCAAGTGCTATCTCTGGGCTGGTTCTCCCCTCATGAAAGAGTTTGAGAAGACCAAGAATGGCGCTCAGCCTGTATTATTAGGTGCAAGTCAGGGCGGTGCCAACGCAAAGACCTATGATTACGATGAGAAGTATTGTAGGAAGGCTGCTGAGGCCCTTGGCAAAGCACTTGACATGGTAGCTAAAGGACAGGTCAATTACAAACTGGCTGAATTCAAATATACAAGTATCTACGACCACGAAGAGCCTGCTGACCTTAAGAACAAGACATATTCAGGTCTTTTCTATACTGAAGGTGATGGTTGGAAAATGCCTGGTGTAGATGAGGTGATTTTCCGTGGCTCTCACCCTGGTGCAAACTCTTCCAACTGGAACTGTGCCAAGATCTTCGGCCCGAAGATTGCTGGTCTTGTGGAGCATGACAACATCATCCACCATCCCACTGGTAACCTCATTGACCAGTACGGTATGGCCAATGGTCAGCCTATCTATTTTGTTGAGAATGGTCACCTCGTGCTGAATCCGAAGTCTGAGTGGGATCCCGAGCATCCTTATAAAGGTCGTGACCCACGATTCTATCACGACATCGTATTCGACGGTTTCCACTATGTCCTCAAGACTGATGGTTTGAATGAAGCCCAGAAAGAGCACGAGTATTGCTCACTCTATACGGGTGGTGCTATGCGTGCTGTGGATAATGGAAGTAGCACAGGCTATTTCATCCAGAAGCTCGTTCCTCACCAGTGTAACATCGGTGACAAGTGGTATGACTGGGGTCATTATTTGCAGACCTATCTTCCTTACATGCGCCTGGCTGATGTCTATTTGATGTTTGCAGAAGCTATGGCAGCTTTCACTACGGACGTAAAAGACTTAAAGCAACCCACTACCTATTGTCCTTCGCTGTCAGCGGTAGGTGCAATCAATGCACTCCGTGAACGCGTAGGAATGGAGGGTGTACAGGCTGAATTCATGGATACCAGAGAGCATTTCATTGATGAGGTTCGCCGTGAACGTACCGTGGAGCTTTCCTTCGAGGGCTTCCGTTGGTGTGACCTTCAGCGCTGGCTCCTTCTGACTGAGCCTCCTTACACGGAGAAGTACTCTCATGAGTTTGAACGTATGGAGAAGGACACTTGGTTCAAGAAGAACGACCCGAAGGATGCCCGCGTGGCTAATTTCCACAGGGAGACTCTCATCAAGCGTCCGTTGGAAGCAAAGCACTACTGGTTCCCGTTCCCGGAGAAGGACGTTTATCTTTACGAAGGATTTAAACAGAATCCAGGATGGTAATTTAGTTTATATTATATAGTATATAGTTTACAGATATGAAACATATAAAAAGAAACATATTTCTCTTTGCCATGTTTGCTGTATCGCCGCTGGCAATCAATGCCCAGACCGCTGACGACGCAGATTCTACCGTGGTGAAAAAGAAAGTCCATGTTGCATTCCGCGACATAGATGCTGACCATCTTCTCGGAGGTGTTTCCTATGTTGACATGGAAGAGCTGTCCAAGAAGGACTACACGATGAGTAGTCTGGAAGACATGTATGCGCTTGTCGGCGGATGGAATGGCAACAACCTTTGGGGTATGGACAATGAACGTCTTGATAATAACGACAACACAAATATGCCGCTCGTTATTATCGACGGTGTAAAGCGTCCGTCCAACAACGTGTTGCCTTCAGAGATTGAACAGATTACCTTCCTGAAGGGCGCACAGGCAGTTATTCTCTATGGTTCCAAGGCTGCCAAGGGTGCTATCCTGATCACGACCAAGCGTGGCAAGGTTGACGGTCTTCAGATTGTAGCCAATGCCAATACCGGCTGGCACTTCGCCAAGGAGTTCCCCGAGTACCTGGGTTCTGCAGAGTACATGACGCTCTTCAACGAGGCCACTTACAACGATGCTATTGGTCAGGGTAATGCGGCTTCATTAAAGTTACCGTATTCCCAGCAGGACATCTACAACCATGCTATTGGTGCGAATCCTTACCGTTATCCCAATGTCAACTACTACTCTGACGAGTATATCCGTAAGGCCTATAACCGTTCTGAGGGTACATTAGAGATTCAGGGTGGTGGTTCACGTGCTCACTTCTACACGAACATCAACTACTATCGCTCAGAAGACCTTATCAATTTCGGTCCCGCCAAGGATAACTACACCGATCGTTTCAGTGTACGTGGTAACGTCGATCTTGTGGTGAACAAAGTCATCACGGGTTGGGCTAACGTAAGTGCCACCTATTACAATGAATACAAGAACAAGGGTAATTTCTGGAGTGATGCAGCTTCGATGCGTCCCAATTTCCCGCAGGGTGCGGCTCCATTGATTCCTATCGATATGATTGACCCCAATGCCAGCAAGGCGTTGGCTACCCTCGGCAAGTCACTCAACCTGGTGGACGGCAAGTGGTTCCCCGGTGGTGGTACAGACAATGCACAGACGAATGCCATTGCAGACTGCTATTTCGGTGGTGAGACCCAAGCTGTTAGCCGTCAGTTCCAGTTCGATGCAGGTATCAACTACGACATGAACAAGTTTGTCAAGGGCTTGACGTTCAAGACCTTGTTCTCCATCGACTATGCTGCCAACTACAGTCTGTCCTACAACAACACGTACTCTTTGTTCTTCCCCACATGGAGTAATTATAACGCAAAAGATGTGATTGTTGACCTGAAGCAGCCGAAGGATGAGGTTGTGACAGGTACGATGACCATGTCAAACACGAAGTATCGCCAGACCATCAGTTGGAACGGTCACTTCGATTACGACCACACTTTTGCTAACAAGCATCACGTAACAGGTATGCTGCTCGCCAATATGTACACAACCACAGCGAGCGGTGAATACCACCGATATGCCAATGCGAACTTAGGTCTTCAGGCCGGTTACGACTACATGAGTCGTTACTTTGCTGATGTATCACTGGCAGGCGTACATTCTGCCCGTCTTCCTAAAGGCAATCGTGAAGCCCTTTCATATTCATTCAGCCTCGGTTGGAACTTGGCTAAGGAGAAGTTCATGCAGGGCAGTTTCGTCAATGACCTGATGCTCAGCGCATCCTATAGCAATCTGAATGACGATGCTGATGTCTATTATCAATCCAAGTACTTCTATATCTACGATGCTACATGGTCAGATGGCGGACAGAGCTTCGCTTGGTCTGAAGGAGCAAATTCTGCACCCTCGACTTATTCTTCAGTAGGTAGCAATCCTGCGCTTGATTATATTCACCGCAAGGAACTCTCATTCAGCCTTCGTGGTTCGTTCTTCGATAAGCTGATTTCTACCGAGCTTACTTACTTCAATACGGATATGGACGGCTACATCATCCAGAACCCAACCCAATACCCGTCACACCTGAAGAATGGTCTCAACGGTAGTAAGTTCTCTTCTGCCATTAACTACAACGTCGCCAATCGTAAGGGTCTTGACTTCAGTATAACGGCTAAGAAGCAGTTCGGTCAGGTTCACGCACAGTTGGGCTTGGTTGGTACTTATCTTACAACTGAATGGAAGAAGTATGATGAAACTGCAGATGTTAAAGCACCATGGCGAAATTCATCAGGTGAGCTCATACACGAGGGAAATAACCTTGATGTTCTCGAAGGCTATAGATGTCTGGGCTTCTACACGATTGATGACTTCAATGTAGTGACTGACGATAAAGGTAAGACCACCTATAAACTGAAGGAAGGTAAGTATAGCCTTGGTGGTACTGTGATGCCTGGTGACCTGAAGTATGAAGATATCAATGGTGACGGAACCATTGACAAGAAAGACCAGGTTGTTTTGGGTAAGTCTGGTACTTACGGTTCTCCTTGGACCATTGGTCTGAACTTCACGCTGAAGTATAAGAACTGGACGCTCTTCGTGCTGGGTAATGGCCAATTCGGTGCCTATGCCATGAAGAACGGCAGCTATTATTACATGTCGGGAACCAACAAGTATTCTGTAAATGTACGTGACCACATTCAGTACACCTATACTGATGACGGCATTATCAGTGGCTTCGTAAACCCGAATGCTACTCACCCCCGTCTGACTCAGGCGAACTCACCTGCTAATGGTGCAGCTTCTACCTACTGGATGTACAGCACCGACCGTTTCAACCTTCGCAAGGTACAGCTGACCTATGACTTCCCGCAGGAAATGATGGGTAAGGTTGTCAAGGCACTCTCAATTTATGTGAACGGAAACGATCTCCTGACAATCGCCAAGGAGCGCAAGTTGATGGAAACCAGTGTTGGCTATGCCCCACAGACTCGTTTCTACAATCTCGGTGTTAAGGTAACCCTCTAATAAAAAGGTAAAAAAGTAAAAAGTAAACGATATAAAATTATGAATATAATGATTATAAACAGGGTTAAAAAGATGGTGAAGGGTTCTTTGCCTTATTACCTTCTTGCCCTTTTACCTTTAGCAACATCCTGTCAGGACATGTTTGAGCCGGCAGATGAAAACACCAGGCAGTTGGAAGCTATGGTTCAAGAGACCAACTATGTGTATGGTCTGTTGATTTACGGTTACAACCGTCTTCCTTACATAAGAACAACTCAGACCGATGTTGCTACCGATGATGCTGTAACCAACGTAGCCGGTGACACCTATAAGAAGATGGCCACTGGTGAATGGAAATCAGACAATAATCCGATGTCTCAGTGGAATGAGTGCAAGGATGGCATCCAGTATGTCAATCTCTTCCTCAAGTATGTTGAGCAGGTGAATTGGGCCCAGAGTGCCGCTTCCAAGCAGCAGATGTTCATTGACCGTCTGACCGGTGAAGCTCTCGGACTCCGCGCTATCTTCTACTATCATCTGCTGCAGGCTCATGGTGGCTATGCAGACGATGGCATCCTCTACGGTGTACCCTTGCTGACTGAACCGGAAGATGGTGGCTCAAGCTATAACGTGCCACGCGCTCCATTCGCAGATTGCGTAAAGCAAATCTTCGCAGACTGCGACAAGGCTATGGAGCTGCTCCCTGACCGGTATAAGGACATTGATGACGAGTCAGAGATTCCTCAGAAATACCAGGAACTTGGTGCACAACTTGCCGGTTACAACCTCGTATTTGGTAACATGGCAAAGAACCTGGTATCAGGTAAGGTTGCTGCGGCTATCAAGGCCCAGACGGCTCTGCTTGCTGCAAGTCCTGCCTACCGCGAACAAAGCGGTGTCACTTCTGAAGAGGCTGCTAAAATCTGTGCCAGTGTACTGAAGGGCATCGAATTTGACCCCGAGGGTAATATCTGGTACAAGAATATTGAGAAGCTCTCATCGAGTGCTTCTGTCATGCCGGAAATCCTTTGGCGTGAGGACTGGCAAAAGCAGGATGCATCTCAGGAGTCAGACAACTTCCCCCCATCACTCTTTGGAGGCGGCAGAATCAATCCTTCTCAGAATTTCGTTGATGCCTTCCCCATGCGCAACGGTTACCCCATTACGGATGCAAGATCAAATTACGACCCGCAGGATCCATACAACAATCGTGATCCCCGTCTTGCTGATGACGTCATTTACAATGGCACCGTATTCAAGAGCGTTGTTATCGTAACAGGTACCTATGAAAGTCCTACTGAAAAGATCGGACATACGGACAATATCAACAATTCAGGTTCTAAATCAACGCTGACAGGCTACTATATGAGAAAGCTTCTCCGTGACGACGCAGGTCCATCGGCAAGTTCATCTACAGCAGCTGTGCAGCCACACATCTTCCCACGTATCCGTTATACGGAACTGTTCCTGGCTTATGCCGAGACAGCCAACGAGGCATGGGGTCCGAAGGTTGACGGTGGAGGCTTAGGTCTCTCTGCTTATGACGTCATCAAGATGATCCGTCAGCGTGGTGGAATCGGCACCGACGAGAATGGAGAATATGTTGGTGACCCCTATCTTGAAGAGTGTGCAAACGATAAGGCCAAGATGCGTGACTTGATTCGCAACGAGCGTCGTATTGAGCTCTGCTTTGAAAACAAGCGTTTCTGGGATGTTCGTCGTTGGATGTTACCTCTCGATGAAACAGTAAAGGGTGTACAGATCGACAAGATCGATGAAACAATGGATGCCGTACCTGGCAATCTCAGATACACCCTTCTCGATGTGGAACCTCGTCAATACGAGTCTTACCAGAACTTTGGTCCCATTCCTAACAGTGAGGTGCTCTTATGGAGTGAACTTAAGCAAAATAAGGGATGGTAATCAATTGAAAGTTTAAAGTTTAAAGTTTAATGAAAATGAAACTGAAGAAATATATTTACGGTGTAGCCTTGGGAACTCTTTCTCTCGCTTTAGCTTCATGCTACAACAAGGACAAGGATTTTCCAGACTACGAAAATGGTACAACAGCCTACTTTGCATACCAGAACCCTGTACGTACACTCGTACTTGGTAATGACATCTATGACAACTCTCTGGATAATGCTCACAAGTGTCGTATCTGGGCTACCATGGGTGGTGCATACAATGGACGCAATGCCACAGTGAATATCGTTGTTGATGAGTCACTCTGCAACAATCTCTATTATCTGGACGATGGCGGATATCCGGCAGAGCCTGTGACTCCTTTGAAAAAGGAATACTACACGCTCCTGTCAGATGCCATTCCCTATAATGGTGATCTTCGCGGCTATGTAGAGGTGCAGTTCACAGATGCATTCTTCAACGACCCCAAGGCCATTGGAAACTACTATGTCATTCCTATCCGAATGACGAGTGTGACAGGCATTGACCGCATCCTCTCAGGCACGCCGAATGTAGATTCTCCAATTCGTACAAACGCACAGAATTGGAATGTTCTTCCACAGGACTATGTACTCTACTGCGTGAAATACATCAATCCTTGGGATGCAAAGTATATTCGCCGCGGTGTTGACAATGTGACGGAAAATGGTGTGACCACAGAAGTGGTTCGCAAAGACTTTAGTCTTTACAATTCCGACATAGAGCATTACAGCAAACAGGATCCCTCGAACCCCGTGAACCAATATGACGAAGTCTGCGGTATCACGACCAAGAACATGACACAGGCCATCTTCCCTGTATCGTTCAAGACGTCGGGTGCATCCATCTCCTGCAACCTTCTGCTTACGTTCAATGGCAATCAGTGTACGATTACCTCAACCGATGAGAATGTCACAGCTTCTGGTACTGGCGAATTCATTACCAAGGGAACTGAGTTAGCACAGTACAAAGACTACCAGTGGGGAAGCATGAACGGACAGCCTGTCCAGCGTGATATCCTCCGTCTGGCATACAAAGTAAACTTCACTGAAAAGGATATCCAGGTATCAACAAACGATACGCTGGTTGTCCAGACGCGTGAGTCGAACAAGAGAGAATTCTTTGAGTACAAATACGTTATACAATAGGAGGCTAAACTATGAATAAGATGCTGAAAAACGGTCTCTTGATGTTGGCTGCGGGGGCATTTGCAGTTTCCTGTGCCGACTATAATGAAACAGACAATTTCAAAGCTGATCCCGATCCGAGTGTCGTAGAGAAATATTCTGACTTAGCTCCAGTCAAGACCTATATTGACAGAGCCAAGAATCCGAACATCTCTATCGACGCTGTCATGAAGTTGACAGACTTTAATAAGCAGGCTTTGGAACACGCTGCTGCAATAACCAATTTCAATGGTGTCTCCTTCGGCTATTCTTTCATGCCGGCTTCTTATGTTAGTAAGAAGGGCTACATGAACTTTATGGCATTGAAGGAAGCTGTTAACCATGCTAACGAAATCGGTTGTGAAATTTATGGTAGTCCTATCGTTGCCAATGACCAGCAACCTGATGGTTGGTTTGAAACGCTCACAGCTCCTATCGAAGTTCAGGTGCTTCCAATTAACGATATTGACTTTGACTACTCTACGGTAGATGAGTTTACGGGAATTTCTGAAAGAGGTAAAGCGACCATTGTCAAGAATTACGATGCCAATGGCAATGTGCTGAAGTTGCCAACAAGATCAAAGATTCATATTATCGATAATATTGACATTGATCCGCTGGGTTATTACACCGTTACTTTCACTGTCAAGACCGAGAAAGAAAAGGAAGAGACCATCAACTGTACTTTCTCTGGCAATAAGATCATGTCTGGTAGTGAAGCGAAAAAATATACCATCAGACCCGGTGCATGGCAGACTGTCAAAGTAGAGGCATCACCTGCAGAAGGCGTAACAGAAGGCTACTTGATGATTGAAGGTAACCTGAACACGGCACTCTATATCAGAAATGTGCATGTTGAGCATACACCCGACAATCACCGTGATCAGACAAAGCAGGAGAAGAACGATACGATTCGCTATGCACTCAACAAGTGGTGCGACGGCTTGATGGAAGCCAATGCCGGACGTATCAAGACCTTCGACCTCATTGACAAGGCTCTCGACACGAAGGCTGAAATAGAGCCCGGCATCCTTGACCTGAAGCACTCAGAAGATAAGATTTTCTGGCAGGATTATCTCGAGGACGGAACTCAAACTGGAAGTGAGCTTTATGGTGCTGTTGTATCAAAGGTGGCCAAGGCTGCATTTGAAAAGTTTGGCGGTGACCCTGCAGAATTGCAGTTCTTCATCGGCGAGACAGGCCTTGAGAACCAGAAGAGACTTGCGAGCCTCATGTACTGGATCAACAAGTGGGAGGCTAATGGCGCCAAGATTGACGGTATCAATGCCGAGCTGAACCTCACCTATAGCGAGGATGCAACGAAGCAGGCTGCCAACAAGGAAACGCTGAACGCGATGCTCGCCAACCTTGCTGCTACAGGCAAGAAGATCCGCCTGTCCAACTTCGACATCAAGTATGTGGATGCAGAAGGTGTCGCTGTTGCAGCAACCAAAATCACGGAGGCTCAGCGTCAGCAACTGGCCGACTACTATGCTTACGTCATCAAGGCCTATATGACCACGATTCCGAACGACAAGCAGGCAGGTCTCTGTAAGGGCAACATGGTTGATACAACCGATCCTGTAGGTCTTTGGGCGAAAGAAGGTACTTACTGGGTGCGCACAGCTACCTACGAGGCATTCTGCAAAGCACTTAGTGGACAGTAAAGAACTTATATAATTGCCAGGCAAGAAAGGGAAGAATTCTGATCTTCCTGGCAATTATTCCTCTGAACTATAATTATTTTTTTAACCAACTTTTTTTATTAAATTTTATTATTAATCTAAATGTTTCTATTATGAAGAAATTATTTACACTTGTTGCTCTCTTGGCAATGGTCTTGGGAGCAAATGCACAAGGCGGTAAGTGGGAACAGGTCTATACAATAGACTACTCCACCTACAGTGGTTTCCCATTCTACGTGATGGGTTATGTGCCTGAGTTTGACAATGGTTGCTTGACCGACTTCGGTTCAAACTACAGGTACGAAACTCAAGAAAATCTTGACGGTGACGGCGACGGCAAATGGAAAGACGGAGAGTCTTCTGTTGGTACCGTTAAGAACCAAGGTGGAACAGAGTATCAGAAGGTAACAGGTG
>Ga0310690_10006522_pt1 | contig 15312 bp, 13 predicted proteins | sample AusTroGonzalo_MG_2_FD_207661 | JGI IMG/M metagenome (GOLD analysis project Ga0310690, IMG submission 207661) | Bovine rumen microbial communities from tropical cattle in Woodstock, Queensland, Australia - Gonzalo_04 (v2) (version 2) | ecosystem: Host-associated > Mammals > Digestive system >...
TCTGCCGAGCTGAACTTCTGTCCGGCGTTCAAGACTCGCGACGTCGGCTTCGACCGCTCGATGATCGGCGGCTACGGTCACGACGACCGCTGCTGCGCCTATCCGTCGGTGATGGCGGCGCTGGATACCGAGCTGCCCGATTGCACCTGCATAACCTATCTCACCGATAAGGAAGAGACCGGCTCCGACGGCAACACCGGTATGCAGAGCGACTTCCTCAGATATTTCATCTACGATCTGGCTAAGGCCGACGGCAACGAGGGCTATCATGTCCTCTCGAAGTCTAAGTGCCTGTCCGCCGATGTCAACGCGGCGTATGACCCGACATTCGCGGCGGCTTACGAGCCGAAGAACTGCTCCTTCATTAACGAGGGTGTGGTAATCAGCAAGTACACAGGTCACGGCGGCAAGTATGACACATCGGACGCTTCCGCCGAGTTCATGGGCGAGATTCGCTCGATGCTTGAGAAGAACGGCGTCAAGTGGCAGATCGGCGAGCTGGGCAAGGTCGATATCGGCGGCGGCGGCACCATCGCGAAGTACGTCGCCAACATGAACGTGGACGTCGTCGACCTCGGCGTGGCTGTGCTGTGTATGCACGCGCCGTTCGAGGTCATCAGCAAGGCTGATATCTACATGGCGTACAAGGCGTTCTACGGCTTGTTCAACTGATCGCTTCATAAAAGGACGAGTAACATGGAGAACGAGAAGAAAAGTAGAGCCGGGTATATCTTCGGCAGCCTGTGCATGGCTGCCTGCGCTGTGATAGTTGTCCCCAAGGTGATCGCGGCGCTGTCGAACTATATGTACAGAAAGCAGACAGATATCGAAACCGATGCCGATGATGACTGGGGTCCGGTCATCGAGAAAAAGCCGGTCGATCAATAGAGAGGTAAGCGGAAATGTCTGTATTTGGATTATTGAACGGCGATAAGAAAGTCAGCGGCTACGACGCACAGTCGGTGGCCGAGAAGATCCTGGAGGCTATCCAGCGGGAGATCAAGGGTATGACCAAACTCAATGTGATGATATTGGGCAAGACCGGAGTAGGGAAGAGCACGTTGATAAACAATGTGTTCCAGCAGCCGCTTGCTGAAGTCGGCGTCGGAAAACCGGTGACCGACTGTATCAGAAAATATGAAAAAGAAGATTTCCCCCTGGCTGTTTACGACACGCCCGGTATGGAGCTGAGCGGCGCGAACGCCGTGGACAAGCTTTTAGGCGAGATCAAGCAGGTGGTCAAACAGGGGATAGACAGCGGCGATATACAGAATGCTATACACTGCGTCTGGTACTGCGTCAGCTCGGCTTCCCATCGCTTTGAAGATGCCGAAAAGCAGTTCATCAACAGATTCGTCGCAGAGACAAGATCGTATAATATCCCCGTGATACTCGTGTTGACCCAGTCTTTCTCCAAAAAAGACGCGCAAAATCTGAAAAGCGAGATCGAAAAGGAGAACCTTGACGTAGCGCAGATAGTGCCCGTACTGGCTGCCGATTACGATATCGACGATGAATACGTCGCGAGAGCGTACGGTCTGGACAGGCTCATCACAGTGACTAACAGCGTCATCCCCGAAGCGCTGAAGAAGACCCTCGCGGCTGTTCAGAAGGCGAATCTGCAGGTGAAGAACAACAGCGCTCACGCGGTCGTAGCTTCATCCGCCGCGCTCGCCGCGGCGACAGGAGCTATACCCATCCCGCTTGCAGACGCGGCTGTGCTTGTGCCGGAGCAGATAGGTATGCTGGCGGGCATCACCGCGATCTACGGCCTGTCTTTGGAGAAATCGACCATGATGGCGGTCATCTCGGCTACCATCGGTACGACCGGAACGACAGTATTGGGCAGAGCGATAGTCGCTAATTTAGTGAAGCTGATACCCGGAGCCGGGAGCTTGGTCGGAGCCGTCATCTCCGGCAGCACAGCCGCCGCTTTGACCGCGGCTCTCGGCGAAGCCTACATAGGCGTCATGAACGCCGTGTACAGCGGAACCATCAAGGCTGATGACCTCAAAACGAAGAAGGGCAGAAAAATGCTCACCGACGCATTTAAGATGAGGCTGCAGAGGAAGAGGAACGACTCCGGCATACCGCTGGACGAAAAGCCCGATACTCTTCCGAACTGATACTTACGATAATACGAAGCCTTCCCAAAAGGGAGGGCTTTTTTTTCTGCAGGCGTATATTTTTCTCCTGCGGAATCATAGCGACATGACCGATATCACTCCATCCGGCTCGCGTTGTTAAAACAAGCCGATTGAAAGCGGCGATATTTGTCATAAATGGCGGGCAATTTGGCAAAATGTATAAAAATCATCGGTTTTTCTTGTAAAATTGGTACACCGGATTTTGGCTTTGTTATTGAATTAACGATAGAATTGTCATATAATTATTATCGGTGTGATTTTTATTGCACCTTTCGATATTACTGAGTATCGCTTGTTTTACCATTCGGTACTGCAAGGGGTTATCAAATTCAGGAGGTATATACTATGGCAAGAGTTTACAATTTTTCGGCAGGTCCTTCGATGCTGCCCGAAAGCGTATTGAAGACAGCTGCGGCTGAGATGCTCGACTACAAGGGCACAGGTCAGTCCGTTATGGAGATGTCCCACCGCTCCAAGGAGTACGGCGCGATCATCAACGAGGCTGAATCTCTTCTGCGCGAAGTCATGAACATCCCCGACAACTACAAGGTCCTGTTCCTGCAGGGCGGCGCTTCTTCCCAGTTCGCCGCGATCCCGCTCAACTTCATGAACGGCTCCGGCAAGGCTGACTATGTCATCACAGGTCAGTGGGCAAAGAAGGCCGCTCAGGAGGCTTCCCGTTACGGCGAAGTGAACATCGTCGCTTCTTCCGCAGACAAGACCTTCTCCTATATCCCGAAGCTCGACAAGAGCGCCTTCACCCCCGATGCGGATTACTTCTACATCTGCATGAACAACACCATCTACGGCACGGTCTATCATGAGCTGCCCGATACAGGCGACGTTCCGCTGATCGCGGACATCTCTTCCTGCATCCTGTCTGAGCCGATCGACGTCAGCAAGTTCGGTATGCTCTACGCAGGCGCACAGAAGAACATGGCTCCTGCAGGCGTGACCATCTGTATCATCCGCGAGGATCTGCTGGGCAAGGCGAGAGATATCTGCCCGACTATGTTCAACTATCAGATCCATGCCGACAACGGCTCTATGTACAACACACCGCCCTGCTATACTATTTATATGGCTAAGCTCGTCCTCGAGTGGATCAAGAACGAGGTCGGCGGTCTCGATAAGATGAAGGAGCTCAACGAGAAGAAGGCGAAGATCCTCTACGACTTCCTCGACTCTTCCGAGATGTTCAAGGGCACAGTCGTCCCCGAGGACCGCTCTCTGATGAACGTTCCGTTCGTTACTGGCGACGCCGACCTCGACGCTAAGTTCGTCAAGGCTGCTACAGAGGCAGGCTTCATCAACATCAAGGGTCACCGCTCCGTAGGCGGTATGCGCGCTTCTATCTACAACGCTATGCCTGTAGAGGGAGTAGAGAAGCTCGTTGACTTCATGAAGAAGTTCGAAGCTGACAATAAATAATTATTAGCTGTCATTGCGAAGCCCCAACGGGGCTGTGGCAATCCCACAAACAGAGAATATTTTTTCTGTCACATCAACCGGTATTTGGCGGTGTGGGATCCCCACGTCGGGCGATAATAAGGCTATTTATTGTGCCCTCCTCGGAATGACACGAACACAACGGCGTGACCGATGGACTTTTGGTGATTCTAAAGCGCAGCAGTATGGCGTAAAAAGACGCCGCGCGTCCCTCGGAATGACGCATAGGTATAAGGAGATTTGTATGTATAATATTCTTAAGCTCAACAAGATCGCCGCTGTCGGTACTGACAGACTGGGCGACAACTATAATTGCGTAGACGAGTGCGCCGAGCCCGACGCTATCCTTGTCCGCTCCGCTGCCATGCACGACATGGAGCTGCCCGAGAGCCTGCTGGCTATCGCCAGAGCCGGCGCGGGCGTGAACAACATCCCGCTCGACAAGTGCACCGAGCGCGGTATCTGTGTTTTCAACACCCCCGGCGCTAACGCGAATGCCGTTATGGAGCTCGTCATCGCCGGTATGCTTCTCGGTTCGAGAAAGCTCTCCGAGGGTATCGCTTGGAACAAGACCCTCAAGGATGATCCCAACTGCCTCAAGACCGTTGAGAAGGGCAAGAACCAGTTCGTAGGCCCCGAGATCAAGGGCAAGACCCTCGGTGTCGTAGGCCTCGGCGCTATCGGCGTTCTGGTCGCTAACGCTGCGCGTGCTCTGCATATGCACGTTGTAGGCTACGATCCCTATCTGAGCCTTGACGCCGCTCTCCATCTGAGCCGTCATGTACACACCGTGAACAGCCTCGACGAGCTGTATGCTCAGGCTGATTACGTTACCTATCATCTGCCCCTCAACGACGGCACCCGCGGTATGGTCAACGCCGAGAACATCGCCAAGATGAAGGACGATGTCCGTATCCTGAACTTCTCACGCGACGGTCTGGTAAACAGCGCCGACATCATCGACGGACTCAAGAGCGGCAAGATCGCGGCATATGTCACCGACTTCGCTACTCAGGATCTGATCGGCGTGGACGGCGTTGTAGCTCTGCCTCATCTGGGCGCTTCGACCCCCGAGAGCGAGGACAACTGCGCTATCATGGCTGCCGACGAGATCAAGCAGTACATCGAGCTGGGCAACGTCAAGAACTCCGTAAACTTCCCGAACGTCTCTCTGCCCAAGACAGGCGACGTCCGCTTCTGCGTGTTCCACCAGAACACCCCGAAGGTCATCTCTAAGCTGCTCGAGGCTATCGGCGGCAACGTAGAGAACATGGAGAACAAGAGCCGCGGCGACTACGCCTATACCATCATCGACGCCACCGGCGCGAATGACGGCGCAGAGGAAGCCATCAAGGAGATCGGCGGTATCGTCAGATTCAGAGTCATCAAATAATTGTCATATCCTTAAGGAGCTGTCGTGTATGCGGCAGCTCTTTTTTGTCGGTCGTCAGCCGGTCGTCAATTCAGTTGTCATTACAACTGCGAGCGATGAAAAACAGCCGTTTGACGACCTGTATTAAGGCTCGGTCGTCACTCAGTCGTCATTCGGTCGTCACCTTGGTCGTCACTCTAAAGCCGCATAAATAGTAGGTTTTGAGCTGTTGACGACTATGACGACCAAAATATCTAAGAAAAATAATATTGTGAAAAGTTGTATAGTGTATAAAAGGTTTGGAATCCTCGGTCGTCAGTCGTCGGTCGTCACTGTACAGCGTTTCCGTAGGGACGAGCACTGCTCGTCCGCAGGATGACGGGCATAGATTATTGATATAACGTCAGATAGGAGAGAAAATGACGCTGCGCGTCCGGACGGTCATTGACCGTCCCTACGGAGAGGTCTGCTGTGCTTCGCCTGTTAACGGTATTTGTCGGAAACGTTTCGGTACGTCGACAAGCGCCGTACCCTACAATACTCTGTGTGATGCTTACCGCCGGTCGGATAGTATGAATTAACAGATAATTTACAAAGAATTAGCACTCTCGGCTTGACAGTGCTAACAGATAGCGGTATAATATCATTGTGATAAGCGGAGGTTTATCACCTTATTATTGTATTTCTGAAAAGAGGTAATATACATGGCAAAGAAACAGTTCAAAACCGAATCCAAAAAGCTGCTGGATATGATGGTCAACTCCATCTATACCCACAAGGAGATCTTCCTGCGCGAGCTGATATCCAACGCGTCCGACGCTATCGACAAGCTATACTTCCGCTCGCTGACCGACGACAGCGTAGGTCTTGATCACGACGACTTCGAGATACGCCTGACCGTCGACAAGGACAGCCGCATCCTGACTGTCGCCGACAACGGCGTCGGCATGACCAAGGACGAGCTCGAGAACAACCTCGGCACCATCGCGCGTTCCGGCTCGCTGGATTTCAAATCTGACGACGGGAACAAGAGCGAGAACATCGATATCATCGGTCAGTTCGGCGTGGGCTTCTACTCCGCGTTCATGGTCGCCGATAATATCAAGGTCGAGAGCCGCGCTTTCGGCTCCGACGAGGCATTTATATGGGAGTCCTCCGGCGCTGACGGCTATACCGTCAAGCCCTGCGATAAGGAGAAAGTCGGTACCGTCGTCACCCTGCACATCAAGCCCGATACCGACGACGAAAAGTACGGCGAGTTCCTCGAGACATACCGCATCCGCGAGCTGATCCGCAAGTACAGCGACTACATCCGCTATCCGATAAAGATGCTCGTGTCCCACAGAAAGCCCGTCGAGGGCAAAGAGGGCGAGTTCGAGGACGTCTTTGAGGACGAGACCCTCAACAGCATGACCCCCATCTGGAAGAAGCCGCAGAGCAAGGTCAGCGACGAAGAATATGCCGACTACTACAAGGGCAAGTTCAACGACTATGAGGCACCGCTCAAGGTCATCCGCCAGAGCACCGAGGGCAACGCCACCTATACAGCCCTGCTGTTCATCCCGTCTCACGCTCCCTACGACTACTACAGCCGCGACTATGAGAAGGGTCTGCAGCTCTATTCAAGCTCCGTCATGATCATGGAGAAGTGCAAGGACCTCCTGCCCGACCATTTCAGCTTCGTCAAGGGTCTGGTCGACAGCGCAGACCTCAGCCTCAATATCTCCCGCGAGATGCTGCAGCATGACCGCCAGCTCAAGATAATCGCCAAGGCTCTGGAGAAGAAGATAGCCTCCGAGCTAGGCAAAATGCTGAAATCCGACCGCAAGGATTACGAAAAGTTCTTCAAGGAGTTCGGCGCTCAGCTCAAATGGGGCATCTACTCGTCCTTCGGCGCGAACCGCGACGAGCTGCAGGATCTCCTGCTGTTCAAGACCTCCGCAGAGGGAGAGTACACGACCCTCAAAGAGTACCTCGACCGCGCACGCGAGAACCAGGACAAGATTTACTACGCTGTCGGCGAGACCGTGGAAAAGATATCCATGCTGCCGCAGGTGGAGTCGGTGCTTGCAAAGGGCTACGAGGTTCTGTACCTGACCGAGGATATCGACGAGTTCTGCGTGCAGATAATGCACCAGTATGACGGCAAAGACTTCCTCAACGTCTGCACCGACAGCCTCGACCTCGGCGACGAGGAAGAGAAGGCGCAGCTCAAGGAAGAGAACGACAAGAGCGAAGAGCTCTTCAAGTTCATCAAAGAGAGCCTCGGCGATAAGGTCGCCAAGGTGCGCTATACCAACACGCTGAAGAACCACGCCGTCTGCCTCTCCAGCGAGGGAGCTGTGTCCGTCGGCATGGAGCAGATACTCAACAAGATGCCCGGCGCGGAGGGTCAGAACATCAAGGCTGAGACCGTCCTCGAGATCAACATGGAGCACCCGATCAAGGATAAGCTCCTGAGCCTGTATGACAGCGACAAGGACAAGCTTGCCGAATACAGCAAGATACTGTACGCCCAGGCAAGGCTGATAAACGGTCTGAGCATCGAGAACCCCGCCGAGATCAGCGACCTCGTGTGCGGTCTTATGGTTTAGTTAATACTGTCATTGCGAGGCTCCAAGGGAGCCGTTGCAATCCCACAAAAAGGGAATATACTTTTCTGTTACTTCAAGCTGTATTTACGACAGGGGGATTACCACGTCGGGCGAATAATAATGTGATTTGTATTGCCCTCCTCGTAATGACATTGTTACTTTAATAATTTACCCCGCCGTTCCAATACCGGAGCGGCGGGGTCGATTTGTATTATGTTATTCTGTTTCGTCTTGCTGTGCGACGGCTTCTTCCGCCGTTTCATCGGATGTCTCCGGCTGTGTGTCGGCTTCATCCTGTAGCTCCTCCGCCTGTTCGGCGGTTTCATCAAACTGTTCAGCGGATTTCGGAGCGGGAGAAGTCTTCTCTCTGATGTACTCCAGCAGCTCGTCGGAGCAGAGTTCCTCTATATCCTCCGGACTGTCCGGCAGGGCGAGCAGTATCTGGCTCTTGTATCGGATGATATAGCCGTCGGAGCCGCTCTCTGCCCTTAGTCTTCGCATATTGTTGAGCGACAGACCGGAGTTTGAGAACACCCTCGACAGAACGGTCGCGAGGTTGTCGTCGCCGTAAGAGCTAAGACCGCCGATTATCACGGTCAGGGGACATACGCGCAGACCTCTGACGACCTCCCCGCCAAGCATGGACGGTTCGGTGGCGCATACCACCCTGTGAGCCTCGCCGTCTATCGTGTTCAGACGGCGCTTTACCGTCTTTTCGCAGTATGAGGTCTTTTTTGACATATAGAAGATCAGATGATATTTCATGTTATCACACCTGTGGACAGGCTCATATGCCTGTTTTTATTGTTTCGGAGTCGCGTCGAATTTCGGATAGATCTCCAGACCGATGTTCAGCGCCTGGAAGTTGACGCCCGGGATATTTGTATCCCAGCCGGCGAAGGTATAGGTGTAGAAGTCGTCCACCGGTACGGCAGGAGTGTCTTCGGGGAAGGGGACCGGATCGCCCTCTCTAACGTTGAACGCGGCAAACTGTGTGCCGTCGTAGTTGCGGAAGGTGACCGGATAATATGTGATCGAAGGCGGCTCGGTGGGCTGGGTAGCTCCGGGCTTCGGCTTCTCAGTCGGCGGTTCGGTCGGGTTGGACGCCATGGTCGCGGTCAGATCCTCGCTGCCCTCAAGGTTGCCCTTGCCGTCGTACCAGTCGATCTTGCCCTTGGCGTTGGCGGATTTGAAGGTGCCCATATCGGGACGCTCGCCGCCGTAGCGCTCGTAGTAAACGTCGGGGAACAGGGGAGAGGGGTTGTAGTCCGCGAGGTCTACGTCGACAGAGGGATCCTCTCCGGGGCGAACCTTGCGCGCCACGATGACGCACCGCCACTCGTAGAACTCATAGCAGCAGGTGGAGAGGGTGATGATCTGGTCGTTCTCGTTGCAGGTGACCGGGATGTCGAACATCGAGCGTATACGCATATTGTAGACGAAGTTCATGAACTCGGCGTCTGAGTTGAACTCGCCCTGCATATAGTTGAAGAACTCGCCGTGCTCGTAGCGTGTCGAGGTCTTGAATACCGAGATTATCTTGTACTTGGCGTCGCCGTCGGGGGTGTTGAAGGTGATGACCGGGTGCTCCTGGTAGTAGTCGAGCTTGCCCTTGAGGTCGCCCTTGGGAGTATATTTCAGCATACCGGCGAACATACTGCCGTCGTTCATATCATGACCGTGCATGATGACGTTGCGCGATTTTGTGCTGTCGGTGGAGCGGTAGTCGATGAATATGCTGCCGTACTCCGAGTAGTCGCCCTTGTAGGTGCGCTTGAGGTAATACTGGTTGTAGCGGTCGTCGCCCTCGTGCTCCAGCACGGGGTAGTCGATGACCGTGTCGGGTATGGTGATCCAGCCGACTATCTCATCGTTTATCTCTTTCAGAGCGTCCCAGTCCTGTTCGGGAGCATCCTCGTCCTTCGGCTTGTCGGGATCCTCGGAACGGTAGGCTATCTCCTGTATCTCGCCGGTGATGGCGTTGTTCTGCATCGGGCCGAAGATGAAGAAATCAAGCACGTATATCAGCGCGCCGATGAAGGCGGCTATGGCGACAAGCATGATGATCTTACGGATTATCTGCTTTTTGGAATCTCCCTTCCACGGGATGAAGGAGCGGAAGAAGCCTTCTTTCTCAGGCTTGATCTCATTGGTCAGTACGGTACGGTTGAGTTCGGGGTCGGCTTCTTCCCCCTTGTCATCTACATATACGATCCCCTCGGGGTACTTGTCGCGCCTCTCTTCAAAGACCTTATCGGCCGCTTCGAGCGCGTCGACGAACAGGGATTTGTTATCCTTGCCGGTAAGCGACGCTTCGGGCAGAGCGATGAAGCGCTTGCCGCAGAAGCTGAAGCAGTAGCCCTTGCAGCCGTTGCCGAGGTCATTAAGCGGGCTGACCTTGATCTTGGGGTGCAGGTTTGCGTGCTCTTCGTCGAGCTTTACGCTGTTCTCAAGCCCGGTGATAAGCTCGTAGAAGGTCTTGCGGAAAGAACCGTCGCCGTCTGTACCCAGAGCGTCGGCGAATATGAACATATCCGTCTTGCCGTCGTTCAGCTTCCCGCTGACATAGTTCGCCAGCTTCTTCGGGTCGGCGTTGAGCTCGGTGATATCGTTCATGCTTACGGCGTTTCTGTCAAGAGCGGTTTTGACAGCGCTCTTTTCTGACAGGAGCGATCCGCTGTCGGAACCTTTTCTTTTTATTGAAACAAGTTCACAGTTATACATAATTATCCCTTAGTTCAGAAATCTATGGTCTTCAAGGTGGTGTTGACTATGGCTTCTTCGATCAGCTCGTCAAGGTCGGCTTCGCGCTCAGCCTGCTCTACGAAATGCAGGATCGGCTTTGTGCGAGGATGCTTGGGGGTGAATATCGTGCAGCAGTCCTCGTAGGGTTCTATCGAGGTCTCGAAGGTGCCTATGCGTCGCGAGATATTGATGATCTCCTGCTTGTCCATGCCGATAAGGGGACGGAAGACTATCTTCTTCGCCGCGGCGTTGGTGCAGTTGAGCGCGTACATCGTCTGTGACGCGACCTGACCGAGGCTCTCGCCGGTGATAAGCGCGCCGGACTTGGTCTGCTCGGCTATGCGCGAGGCGATCTTCATCATCACCCGTCTGAGCAGGACGGTGAACAACTCCTCGGGGCAGCGGTCGCGCATGGTCTCCTGAACCTTGGTCAGGGGGACTGTGTACATATCTATGCTGCCGGCGAATCGGCTGACTTCCTTCAAAAGCCTCTCGACCTTCATTTTTGCGCGTTCCGAGGTGTAGGGAGGGCTTTCAAAATGCACGGCGTTGAGCTTGAGTCCGCGCTTAGCCATCATGTAGGCTGCCACGGGCGAGTCGATACCGCCGCTTATCAGCACGGTCGCGAGTCCCGATGTGCCCACCGGCATACCGCCCTGACCGCGGATAGCTCCGCAGCGGATGTAAGCGCCGAAGTCGCGGACTTCAACGGTAACGGTGACCTCGGGCTCTCTGACGTTGACTTTGAGATGGGGGCACGCCTCGAGCAGCTTGCCGCCGACCTGTGCCGATATCTCGGGGCTCTTCATGGGGAAGCGCTTGTCCGAGCGCTTTGCCTCGACCTTGAAGGTCTTGGCGTCCTCGAGATACTGCTTGCAGTAGAGCGGAGCTTTCTCGAGTATGTCCTCGGGGGTCTTCTCGCACACGCAGGCGCGCGAGTAGGTCACTATGCCGAAGACTTCTCCGATGCGCTCGCATACGTCGTCGAGGTCGGTGTCCTCGGTCAGCGGATTTATGAAGATGGTGGACTGGGCGATCTTGATCTCGAATTTTCCAAGACCTCTCAGGCGGTATTTGATGTTTTTGAGGAGGACGTCCTCAAAGGTGTGGCGGTTGAGGCCCTTCAGGACCATCTCGCCGAGTTTTATCAGTACGATTTCTTTCATATTATCTTCCTTAGTGTCATCGTAGGGACGACCATCGGTCGTCCGCAGAATGACGAGCGTTTAATATATCGAGAGCCAAAAGATAAGGGTGAAGTATTTCTGCCGTACGGACGAGCAATGCTCGTCCTTACGGAATCATCTCCTTTGTAAAGATGCAATTCCCGATTCTATTCCCTCTATCAATGCATCTATATCCGACTTGGTGTTATATTTCGAGAAGCTGACGCGGATCGAGCTGTCTATCCTATCGTCCGGCAGCCCCATCGCCGCAAGCACATAACTGCGCTTGCCTTTGGCGCAGGCGCTCGACGAGCTGACATATACTCCTAAGCTCTCGAGGTGGTGCAGCATGGTCTCGCTGCGTATGCCCTGCACGGAAATGTTGATGATGTAGGGGAGAGCGTCTGTCGGGGAGTTGATGGTCACGCCGTCGATGGCGCTTAGCTTATCAACGGCGTAGGTTTTCAGCCCCTTGATTATATCCATGTTTTGGGAAATATCAGAATAAACAACCGCGGTTGCAAAAGCCGCTATCAGCGGCGAGCTTTCGGTGCCGGGGCGGAGCTTCTTCTGCTGTTCGCCGCCGTAAAGCAGCGGCAGTATGCGCGCTCCGTCGCGTATGTACATGGCTCCCGAACCCTTCGCGCCGTGTAACTTGTGGGCGCTGACGGTCATCAGGTCTACGCCCCACTTCTTCGGTTTCAGCGGTATCTTGCAGTACGCCTGTACCGCGTCGGTGTGGAACAACGCCTCGGGGCTGTATTTATGCACGAGCTTCGCGATTCGCTCTATGGGCTGTATCGCGCCGGTCTCGTTGTTCACGGTCATTATGCTGACGAGGATGGTTTTGTCGGTCAGAAGAGTTTTTAGAGCTTCTATATCAACTATACCGGTTTCGTCTACAGGGGCATATACCACATCATAGCCGAGTTCCGAGAGCCTCTTCGCGCTCTCATATACCGAGCTGTGCTCTACGGCTGAAACGATGATGCGGTCGCCTCGTCTGCTCAGAGCCTGAGCCGCGCCGAACATCACGGTGTTGTTGCCCTCGGTGCCGCCGGAGGTGAAGAAGATGTTTTTGCTGTCGACGCCGAGAGAATCGGCTATCGTCTGCCTTGCCTCTTCGACCTTCTCTTCGGCGTTTATGCCGAGCCTGTGCAGCGACGAGGGGTTGCCGTAATCCTCCCTCATCATATCCAGCGCCGCCTGAGACGCGGCTTCGCATACCTGCGTAGTGGCGCTGTTGTCCAGATAATGTATTTCCATATACATCCGCTTTCTGAATAATATCGGATTTATTATATATCTATATGTGTTCAATTACAAGAACAAGATAGAAATATTTGTTGAATATTTTGTGAACGGTCTGAGAATAATACTCCCGAAGGTGATAGCATGACCAAAGAGAATTACGCCCGACTTGTAAAAAACCGCTCCCGGAACAGCAGCATGGGGCGCGACTGTCTGAAAGCGTTTTTGATAGGCGGTCTGATCTGTATGACAGGTCAGGCGGTATTGGATATATACGGTTCGGTCGGGTTGGATGAAAAGACATCGGCGACTTTATGCTCGGTGACCCTGATAGGCGTAGGCGTACTGCTGACCGCTCTGCACAGGTATGAGAAGATCGCCAAGCACGGCGGAGCAGGAACGCTTGTGCCGATAACGGGCTTCGCGAACGCGATGTCCTCGCCCGCTATCGAATACAAGGCCGAGGGGCTGATAACCGGACTCGCGGCGAAGATGTTCGTCATAGCAGGTCCCGTGCTGGTCTACGGCACAGCCGCGGCGGTTCTATATGGGATAATCTATTGGATATTCACTAAAGCGTGACGCTGATCTCGCCCGAGTTCAGGGTGTAGATATCGCCGTTTTCCTCGACGACAAGCCCGCCGTCGGCGGAGATATCTATGCCAGTCGCCTCATGCTCCGCGCCGTCTTTTGTAAATCGGACGGCGCGCCCGATACATAGATTCAGAGCTTTGTATTTTTCTAAAACAGAATTATTATCGAGATCGGAGAACATCCCGATCAGGTTGTCGGATATCGCGGCGCACAGAGCCTCGGGCTGTATATCGCCGATGCATCCGGCTTTTTCGGCGAAATCATCGGGGAATTCTTCGGTGGTCAGGTTCAGCCCTATGCCGACGATGACGGATATCGGACGGTTATCGTCGTCTGTGACCAGCTCGGCGAGGATACCTGCGACCTTCCTGCCGTCTATGATGATATCGTTCACCCATTTGACGCGCGGAGTTTTGTCGCTGAGAGCCTCTATAGCCTCGCAGACAGCCACACCCGCGGCGCAGGTCACGCGCTGGATATCGGCAGTTTCAGCGATGGGGTAGGAGAGAGTCATGTACAGCCCCGTGTCCTTGGGGGAGTAGAAGTCCCTGCCGCGTCTGCCCCTGCCCGATGTCTGGTGCATGGTAGCGTACAGGTGGATCCCGTTGTCTGTATCAGCCCTGCGCTTGGCTTCGTTATTGGTCGAGTCGACGCTGTCGTACAGGTGTACGGCGGCTTTTTTTTGCATTTTTTTCGATAAAATCTCGATATCAAGCGCCATTTTGCCGCTCCTTAGGTGAGTATAGACTAAAAAATGATACGTCGGTCGGAATAATTATTGCTTTTTCATAAAAGCAGAGGCGGATCGCCTTTTATTAACTTACAACGCTGTCGGGTGTTTGCTGTTTCGTTGAGATACACAAATTTCGATTTATAATTGCAAAAAGGAAATAAATATAAAAAATGTGCGAATATCTCTTGACAAACTTGACCGATTCATGTAAACTACTACAATGTATCATTATGGGAATATATACGCCTCGAGGTCAAGGCGGATTTTTCGACAAAGTATATTAGCAAAGTCGGAGCCGTTTGTCAAGAGGTAAAACGGAAACAATGTTGTCATTATTATGATCTTTGTAAACGATATTCCCCTGCATACTACTAAAAAGAAGGAGTGATGTGCCTGATGGTAAATGTCAAAGACGTAAAATTAGGCAAAGCGGAGCGTAAGAGCTTCGGCAAGATCGAAGACGTCATCGGTATGCCGAACCTTATCGAGATCCAGAAAAAATCCTACCAGTGGTTCCTGGACGAGGGTCTTAAGGAAGTATTCAAGGATGTGTCCGGTATCAACGATTACCAGAACAACCTTGTGCTCGATTTCATCGACTACACCCTCGACGTCGACCGTCCTAACTACTCTGTAATAGAGTGTAAAGAGAGGGACGCGACATATTCGGCTGCCCTGCGCGTAACCGCGCGCCTGCTGAATAAGGAGACCGGCGAGATCAAGGAGAGCAACGTATTCATGGGCGACTTCCCGCTCATGACCGACTCCGGCACCTTTGTCATCAACGGCGCCGAGCGCGTTATCGTATCTCAGCTCGTCCGTTCCCCCGGCGTATACTTCAAGATGGAGCACGACAAGACCGGTAAGGAGCTGTTCTCCTCTACCGTCATCCCGAACCGCGGCGCTTGGCTGGAGTATGAGAACGACGTCAACGACGTATTCTACGTCCGTATAGATAAGAACCGCAAGCTGCCTATCACCGTTTTCCTGCGCGCGCTGGGTCTGGGTACAGACGCGGATATCGTCGAGATGTTCGGCGACGACAAGCGCATCAAGGCTACCTTTGAAAAAGACGGCTGCAAGAGCGTAGAGGACGGTCTTATCGAGGTTTACCGCAAGCTTCGCCCCTCAGAGCCTCCCACGATCGAGAGCGCTCAGACGCACATCAATAACCTCTTCTTTGACCCGAGGCGCTACGATATGTCGCGCGTCGGCAGATATAAATATAACAAGAAGCTGAATCTCGCCGGCCGTATCACAG
>Ga0310690_10006525_pt1 | contig 15307 bp, 13 predicted proteins | sample AusTroGonzalo_MG_2_FD_207661 | JGI IMG/M metagenome (GOLD analysis project Ga0310690, IMG submission 207661) | Bovine rumen microbial communities from tropical cattle in Woodstock, Queensland, Australia - Gonzalo_04 (v2) (version 2) | ecosystem: Host-associated > Mammals > Digestive system >...
CTCTACCGAAGCCGCCCGCTCCAAAAATTGCAATATCCTTCATACAATTATCAATTATTTCCGTTAAACGCTTCCATCGTAGCTGCTGTAGCGGAATTAATATCTTTCCGCATCAGCACATTCTTTATCGTAATCCCTATCACTTTCAAATCCGTCCACAGCGACACATGATCTACATACCATACATCCAGTTTGAATTTCTCTGACCATGAAATGGCATTACGTCCATGACACTGTGCCCATCCACTGATTCCTGGTCTAACCTCATGACGTCTTGCTTGCTCAGGTGAATAGAGCGGCAGGTATTGTACCAATAGAGGTCTCGGCCCTATCAGCGCCATATCACCCTTCAGCACATTTATCAACTGTGGCAGCTCATCAATACTTGTACTCCTCACGAATTTACCCACCTTCGTCAAGCGCTGTTCATCCGGCAATAAGTTCCCTTCCGCATCCCGTTCATCCGTCATCGTCTTGAACTTTATCACCTTGAATATTTTTGCATCCTTACCAGGACGTTCCTGAAAGAAGAAAGCCCCTGCACCCTTATTGGCAAAGTGCAACCAGATGGTGACAATCAGCAGAATGGGGCTGATGCATATAAGTGCTATCAGCGCAATCCAGAAATCCAGGAATCGTTTGAAGAACTTCTTATACATTCACTTTGTCTATATTATCGTTTGCACGAACTTGTTCTTGAACAGAATAGCATCTTTTCCTCCGTTGCGAGTATTTACCTATTGTGACCGTCGATATCCATGCCAATAAGGTTGTGGTACATATAACAAACCACAGTCTCAAGCTCTTATCAACAAATCGATCAACTCATCAATTTGATTATAAATCAACAATTCTGATTGAGGCATGCCACCTTTCTCGTATTCGCAGACTGCATTCACAATTGATTCTGGAGAAAAAGGATCAAAAACTGCTGATGGTTTACATATTGTATAAATAAATGGTAAATCTGAACCAATCACATCACATCCAGCAGTTATAGCTTCTACAATACCCAAGCCTAAACTCTCATTATGCGAGGGATAGATTATAGCTTTTGATTGTTTGTATAATTTAAGAACTTCTTCAAAAGGAACAAAACCATGATTCGTCACCTTCACCCCACGATTCTGAGCCTTTTGTACCTTTTCACAAAAAGTTGTGGCAGATGAAGGAACTGTTAAATGAAGCATCCTGATAATTCCTCGATTATGCAGAATCTCCCAAGCATCTAGTAGTTCTTCATGCCCCTTGGCTCCTGTATAATTCGAGATATAGACATAATCATCTCCATGAGATTTTTCTTTCTGCAAACATAATTCTGCTGGCAATTCATAAAATGGGAATATTTTCATCCTATTCTCTTTTTCTTGTAGATTCTTACATAACTCACAAGCAGTATTCTCCGTTTGTACAATCCAATAGTCTGTATTCTTCTTATAATACCTGAATACCGCACGTTTCAGCCACATAATTGTCATATCAGTATATCCATGAGCTTCAGAAAGGGTTAACAGATTTATATTATGGAAATATGTATAGACAGGTACATTCATTCTAATGGGAGCTGGGATATTTCCAAAACATAAAACAGAGGAGAAACTACTTGCATTCTTTTGATAAAACTTTTTGCGTCCCATTAAAGAAGCCTTCATATACTGAATTCTCTTGCAATAGTCGAATCTACCCATACACCGGCTATCGGCAAGCAAGAAGAAATCAATATTCCTCCTATTAAGTGTACTTACAAGATATTCCAATAAACGAACACCGCCACTATTATTTATATATAAGGAATCTACCAATATCATCTTTACGATAATAAATGTTTGCGGGCACTGTGAGAAATTTCGATATCAACTGTATAACTACAGAGAATTGACCATATCCACGTATTGTTTAAAAGAGAACTTTTCAACCGCATCCTTGTGGGCTTGGCTTCCTATCTTATTAAACTTTGATTTATCAAGACCTAAAAGAATATCTAACAATTCTTTAGGAGCCTCAACATTATCAACGGGTGATGAATAATGATAGCCATTTTCTCCTTGTCTGATCAAGCCGAGAAGACTCATAACCCCATCGCAGACAATCACAACCTTTCCTTTACACATAGCATCTACTGGAGGTATTCCAAATGGTTCCTCGATAGATGGATGAATATAGACGTCTGTTTCATCCATCAGTCGAAGATACTCATCATTCTCAACCCACCCTAGGAATTTTGTATCAATAGACAATGTTCTTGCTATTTGCTGACATTTTTCCAATTCATCTCCTTTACCGATAAAAGTAAAATGATATTTACTCTTAATGCTTTCAGCCTCTTTATCCAACATCTTTAGCGCATCAAACAATACACTATGTCCTTTTCTATGATAAAAATTAGTAGCTATTAATACGTTTATGTCATTACTCGCAACACTATTACAACCAACCATCTCAACTTCTGTATTTATTCCATATGGAAACAGCCTCAACTTACCTTGTACTATAGTGCCAAATTCCCTGGTTAGAAATTTTATCGTTGATTCCGTAGCACAGAAAATATAGTCTAATTTTCTATATAAAAAATACCTCTTAAATAAATTTGGTAGCGACTTAGGATGAAAAGGATGGTCAGTAACCATAATGGTTTTCTTACAATATAAGAAACCATAAATCATACCCATAAGACAGAATTTCCGTACCCAACCTCCAGAAATGACCATATCAGTATTTTTAACGAGCTTTTTTAGATCACTCAGAGTAATTTCTGATGATAGCAATCCTTTAAAACCCTGAAAATCTTTCCAAGGATGCCCTTTATTGATTTCATCATTATAGATTACTGTCAACTCATTCTTCTTTGACAAACCATTAAACCAAATATCCATATATGGCGATGGCTCATTTACAATTATTATAATGCGCATTGATTTAAATCTAAATAATACAACAACACTAAACCCTAAACCTTTAGGACTTTCATCCAACTATAAAGATTTATATAAGTTTATCCATTCTTGACTGATTATATTTACATCAAATCTCTTCACATTTTTCAATCCATTAACAACGCATTCTTTGCGTAATTTTTCATCCTCAAATAATTCTACAAAACCTGATCTTATCTTTTGGATATCATACGGATCTACATAAAGACACGAATCCCCACCGACTTCTCTTAATACCGGAATATCTGATGTAATAACAGGCCTTCCAACCTTATTTGCTTCGATTATTGGCATACCAAATCCTTCAAATAGTGAAACAAATGTAACAATATCTGTGTTTTCATATTCTTTTTTGACCTCTAAATCAGTCAGATTGGATTTCACAACATATTTTGCATGTGTTGTGTTTAATAGTATTTTTTGATCTTCTGATAATAACCCAATTATTGTTATACAGCAATCGATACCTTCTAATGCTTTTATGGTTCGCTCCAGATTTTTATTGCGACCTGTACCTACTGCCAAAATATTATATGGTCGCAAGTTGGGATCTTTTATCTTTGTTTCAAAGATATCATCAACCGCATTGTGTATTACAACAATATCTCTTCTTGATGTGAATCTTTCAACATTCTTCTTTGTAAAATCTGAAATACATACAACTTTTGTTGCAAAATAAAGAGGGATTTTTACCCAAATCCATTTATAAACAACTCTTAAACAGAAACCAGATTCTTTATCATCAACAATCCCGATGTCATGTATTGTAATTACACTTTTTCCACCCAATAACCCAAATATTCCATAGTGAATATCACCAGTAATATGATTAATACCGTTATTACTTCGATGATGATATATGTATAAAATATTTTTTAAAAGAGTAAATAAGGATGCACCATAATATGGTACATAGAATTCTTTTTTATCACTAATCTTGCTTATTATAGTTTGTGTAACTTTATTTATACTATAACCAGCTTTTTTATTACGATGAAAATATGTTATCATTTGTTCTTCGACTTAATTGTAAGAAAACCTGGAAAAAATCTCGTCATAATAGCAATGCCTATCATCATCACAATACTATATCCAGTACGCAAAGCACCACCATCATGAATTTCCTCAAAAGCCATCATTGCTGAGAGCAAAAAAGGAATAAAGAGTAATACAACAAGAATATTATTTATTCGTTTAATGAGAAAATTATAGTAAAATATAGTAAACCACCCATTAAAGAATGCCAATAAAATTGCCATAACACCTCCACCTATTAGATAGGCACTTGCGAACTGACCAATATAATTGTTTGAAACTGCCATTTCAGTATTATCAAAACTACCTGTCATAGCATAAGCATAAACCATTAGTCCCGCCTGAGAATCATGCTTATCTGGTTTTATGAAACGAGGAATCAATAATTCTATGTTATTTTGAGCAATCTTTGTTGTTCGCAAACCTTTTTCACAACACTCTTTATAGAAAAAAGCATTAGGCTCTACAGCATCCAACCTGCCTGAGGTTGAATTTTCACCAACTTCAGATTTTGAGTTGCCCGAGATTACATCTTTAAGGATTTGAATATTGGAATATTCCTGTGTTGCAATACCTCCCATCGTCACATCCCAACCAGACTCAATTCTCTTGGTTGACATGAATGGATAGATTAATAGGTCAATGATTACAAACAAGGAAAGAACCCCAATAATGAATCTAGATGTTATTACCCTTTTACCATTATATTTTCGTTTTAAGAAATAATATAATAGACAATAAACAAAGTTCATCATAATAGTACCTTTATAAAAACCATAAAACATTGACTGCCATATGGAAACAATAATAAAGGTCAAAAACAGAAGTCTGTTGAAACGGGTCGGTTTGAATATGGTTTCTAACAATTGTATGATAATAGCCAATGTTGCTAGTTGTCCTAAAAGCGTCTGAATCACTCCTGGAATGAAACTTGCAGGCACAAAGGATATTACTATGTTATACGCAATTCCAATAATAAACAAAGGAATCGTTATCCGAGCTGTTTTGTATTTCATAAAGAATGGCTTAATAACATCCTCTATGGTGATCTTTGATTCAAACCTAATAATACACCAATAAAAAATGGAATAATAAATGTTCATCCAAACAACGGTAGGGAACATATAATCATTCACATCATTCTCCGGTCCTAGAAATGAATAAACTTCTCCATTTATTGCCCCCCACGCTTTTGTAATAGCAGGCAGCACAAAGCGCATAATGCAACCCATAAGAACCAACAGGTTCAGATTCAGGCCTCTATAGTACTTTATCTCATGGATTATTAGGAGGGCAAATACAAATGCGGAACTAAATGAATATAACAACATTAGCTCATAAACCTCCCTAAGTTCAAGAAGGTTTATCATCATGAGCATAATGCCGCTCACCACCAAATTATATATTATTATCTTGTTCTCTGTTTTTTTCATTCCTATTTCATCTCTAGAACACTGACCATATGCTCCCATTTTTCGTTATTCTTTCCATGCACAAAAGGAAAACATAATAAATAGGTTGTTATATATACAATTTTATAAATTATTTTATAGATAAGAAAAGCCATCCTCCCACTGGTCTTCTTGAAATACAGAAAATGACTACGCATAATCATTGTCGTTTTCTTTAGAGAGTGACTAGTGTAACTTTTACCTTCAAGATGTACTATCCTTGGTCCCTGCACAATAAGTCTTCTCAATCCCCGTCTCATATAACGGTATTCCATCTCAGTTTCTTCACAATACATAAAGAAATCTGGATCAAATAGACCAAACTTATCAGCAACGTCTTTTTTTACCATCAGGTCCGCCCCCGTGATATAATCTACGTCGAAAATCTTGTGTGCTCTATACTCATCATAATGATAGTTGTTCGTCGATGGTAATGATTTCAAGACATGCAATCTCCAAAGAACCACATACAAAGACACACCTAAAATGCTCTTACCCATAGATGGAAATCTAGCATACGAATGTGCTATCTCTTCATCTTTGTCCAAGAGCATCGTTCCCGCACATGCCACATTACCATTCTTCTCATTCTCCTGTTTGATATCGTTCCATAGAAGATAAATAGCATTGTTTAACAAATACGTATCCGAATTAAGCAAAAATAGATAATCACCTTTAGCCTGTGAATATCCGAGATTATTTGCTCGCCCAAAACCGAGATTCTCCTCATTATAAATATAAGTGATGCGCTTGTCTTTCTCAAAGTACTCCTTGCTCCCGTCAGTAGAGGCATTATCTACAAGAATCACTTCGAACTCTATTCCCTTGGTATTCTCAAACACACTATCAATACACGCTTGAGTTAACTCAAGTGTATTGTAATTTACTATGATAACAGATACATCCACTTTTACTTTGGAATAAACGTTGAATACTATTATGAGACGTTTGGACCGATATAAACTGCTTTAATTACATTGTCTTACATTTCAAAATAATGATTTCCAAAAACCTAGCACCAATTGGTCCTTTTGTATACATATCTTCAGAACAATAAAATAAACAAAAGACAAGATAGAGGCTATAACTATATACATTGCCGAATTGCTTATATAGAGAGACAATGCAACTATCAACAAACACAATGGAACATAAACAAGAACTTCTTTCGCAATTTGCAGAAAAGGAAACTTCATCCCTACTATTTTTGTCACGAAATATTGAGAAGATATTAGAACCGATAGTTCAGCCAACCCCCAAACAATAGTAGCACCAACTGCCAAAAATGCTTTTACCAGAAGAATATTGCCAATAATACCGACTGTTGCGCCAACCACTGAATTTCTCAATTTTATTGTATCTTCTTTTAAGGGCGTGAGTATTTGTACAACTAAAATTTGCTCATAACTAACAATAAATACCAGAAGCATTGATATAGCAGTTGGAATATAAGCACCTTCATATCCTGGACCAGATATAACGTCAACTATTTGCGGGGATAGAAGAATACAAAACAGAACAACAGGAATAAAAAACACAATAAGAATATTCAATGACTTTTTTATAAGATCCATGAATTCGTCCATTTTTTGTTCTGTACACAGAGAGCTCATTCTTGGTAACAAGACACCTGTAAACGCAGTATACATTGCAATAAGAATACCATACAATTTAGATGCCGTTGTATAGTATCCCACTTGGGTGACATTTGATACAAACCCTAGGATAGCGACATTTAGTGTTAGGTACATTGAATTTAAAAACAAATATAAGCCGTTGATTAAATTCGGCTTAATTAACTGAATACAATGGTTTTTATTAAAGCGTATTTTTACAAAATGTCTACAGTAATAAATATTATATAATGAATTCACCAACACCATTAATGTTGTAAGAATGAAATACATTAAGTAATCCTCTGGCTTTCTTACAAATATAAAAACGGATATCACATAAAAGATTTTGATTGTAATTGTAATTCGCGTTATATATTTAAAATCTTCCAATCCTTTATAGAACCAATCTAATAGAAAAGCTGTTCCTAATAGTTTTCCTATTCCAACTAAAAGTAATTCCTTATACTCACCTAACCTGTTTATTGAAAATATCGCAAATAGGAATAATAAACAAGCTATTATCGTTGGTATGATTGTGTGTACCATCAAACTTGTAAACACAATACTAAGTGAATCCTTATTCTTTTTTGCCGAGGCAATTTCTCTAATACCAATAATACTTATTCCAATTGTTGAGAAAAGAACAAAATAATTAATAATACTATCTACAAAATTACATAGTCCAATACCATCTACACCCAATATTCGAGAGATATATGGGTATACCAATAGTGGGAATATATAATTGGAAGCTGTTAATACTAAGCTATAAAAGAAATTATTCTTAATACTCATAGAATACAGTACATGACAGGGGTCATCCCTGTCACCATTATCACGCTTTTACTATTTCGTAAATCGCTTGAAGGACACTATTTAACTCTTCGTCATTGGTCACATACCAATGACCTGTTTTAGAACTATTCGTTAAGACTTCAAGAACATGACAGGGGACAGATGACAGGGGGATGACAGGGGACAGTACTATTAAGATGTCCGATGTCAGAAGTATGATGGATGAAGTTTATTCGTTCTTTTTTTGAAAAAACCTAACCAACCATTTCTTGAGTCTTGGCAAACTTTCAATCTTATAATCTAAAGAATTGATATGCTCGTTATCTCGAAGTTCCTCAACAACTTCATCTACCGATTTGCACTTCTGTGTAGCTGCTATATAAATTCTGTAAACGCACCAACAAATGCTTAAAATAAGGAGCCAAATAAAAAGCCCTTGCCAAATGCCTTTATCTAAACCAAAGACCTTATCCTTGAAATCTGCTGTAAGTAAAGTGGCCAGAATGGTTATCACTAATGCTATTGGTGAAACCCAATCAACCTTGCCTTTCTGCTGCTCCTCATATTCCTTCAAGATTAGTTTGGCTCTATCTTTAGGGACTACTATAATCTGCTGTTTTACGTTCGTAGAGACCTCGGTACCTTCCAGTATCTCATTACCCAAGTTTAAATTGATTGTAGATTCCATAATTCTCTACTGTTATTGTTCGGTATTACAAACTTGGGGATTACCTTCAATAGTTATTGGCTTTATAAACCAAGAGTAGTGGAGAATCTTAATCTCATTAATTGAGTAAACTGCATATTGAAGGAAAAGATCCTCGCCAGTGTTAAGTGATGCAATGTTAAAAGGTACATTTTGGGCCGTACCCAAAACATTATCAAAGTTTGTGATTTGAAGTTGTACTTTCTTATTTCCAATAGGGACAGCCTTCACGCCCTTTTCTTTTGTATCGTTATGCTCGAAAACAAACTCAACTTCAATGTCTTCAATAGTAAAGACAACATTTTTAGTTTGGTTGAATATGATACTACCGCTCTTAAGGAGTTTAAAATCACCAACTTTTATATCTACTTCCATATTGTTTGAATTCTTTTTAGGACAGAAATCGATACCACTTACTGTTTCATCAAACTTTTGATAATTTCTTTGAGAGCATCATTTCTGAGGTCATTCATCAATTTATTATTATGGCGCAACATTCATTAGAATATCTCGCATGAGAATAATCGAGTCCTTCATCTCCTCTATTGTATAAGCAGGAGCAGTATCCGGGTGGTCTATATGGTTACGCACCTTTGTACATACTGTTTTATAAGGAGAAGCAGGTTTATTCGGATTCGGTGTTAACCTTTCATGTTTTGCTACTTGATAATACGGTGTACAAGATTCTATTTTACTGTCACAATCGGTAATATGATGAACTCCGTATTTACTTTGTATTGCGCCATAAAGTGCAATATGATAGTCAACAGAGGGGACATCAAAGGCTGCATAGTTAATCTCTGAGGCAGTGATAACAGGAAGTACTAATGGTGTTTTAACTTCATGCTTATCAATGGTACCGTTAATATCCTTCAAGACAATTACGAGGGTTTTATCTTTATCCTTTAAGGCTTCGCCCAATACATACTCAGAATGAGTTGCGAAGAACAATTGTGCTCTTTGACTACCGTCAGCAGTTGTGAACAAATCTTTGAAATACTTTAGAATGCGCATTTGCCACTTGGGGTGCATACTGAGTTCCGGCTCATCAATTAATATGGCAGCGCCATCTAGTTTCCCCACGTTGCGTAACAAATATGCGCCTCTATAAACTATTTGTTTCTCTCCAGTACTTAACGTATCAATCTTTATTTTTTGACCATGCTTTTCGAAGAATACTTCCATATTTCCCGATTCTGGCTCAACACCTTTGAATTTTATTAACTCAAAGAAATTGTCGAACGCACTTTGGAAACGAGACATTCTTGTTTTATTCTTGAAATCTGCATAGTTGAATCCTTCATTAGGAAAATTATCCATTCTGACACGCAAATCTCTATTATCTTGCGTATCTATATCAACCATTAGTTGTTTGAGTGAGGTAAAATCTTCTTTGGAGTCCGTATCATAGACAGTTGTATCCAGTTCTGAAGCAGTTGTCCCTTTAATTGGTTGGCTACTATAATTGGATCTAACTTTCGTATAAATACAGCCATAATGACGCAAATCATCAAGGTCGTTATTAATCCGCTCCTCACTATTACCAGCTGCACTATGAATATTACTTACCGAACCATTTGTCAAGTTTATACGCTTATGATAACCAACATCGACATGCATTCCATCATCAAGGGGCTCAACGGCAAACATATTTCCATTAGCCTCATATTCGATTCTTGAAAATGACCTGATTGAGCGCTTGTTTAGAAAAGTACTAAGGCTTTCAAGTATAGAGGTCTTTCCTGTTCCATTTTCACCAGCGAACACAATGGTGTCATATGGCAAACCTGTTTCCTGGTTTACCAAGTTCAATTCCAAGTCCCCTAATACTGGATGTTGATGAAACTTTATCTTCCTAATCTTCATGCTTCTACACTATACCTTACTACACCTTATTTAATTCCTCGGACTCATGCGGCCTTGCCGCTTTTAATATCTGCAGCCGGATGCCAGCTCGTCTGGCATTGGGCTGCTCCGCTTTTCTGAGCGGAAGGCTCTAATGGCTGCTTGCAGACATTTGTGCCTGGAGCGGGACTTAGTGAGTGACAGGGGACATTCGTGTCACCGTATTCTATAACGCCTATCAAATTAAACATGTATTGATACTGATAGAACATTATGAAAATTTGGGTCGAGACTCTCTCCAAACTCGATTTCAATATTTCCATCATTTCGAGTCGTTAAGCAATAACGTTTTTCATCCTTGCCTGTATCCTTATTATGAACATCCCAACCACGACTAGCATTTGTATATTTTGTTTGAGCGGTTGTTGATGATTTAGATGTATCAGATATTATTGTCAAACGTGGGTTCACTTTGTCAACAAAATCCTTATAATAGCCAGTTTCACGACCATGATGAGCTGCCACAAGAACATCTGCATCGCTAATGTCATCAGAAAAGCCTGTTTGATTCTTCATTTTTTCAAAAGAGGATGTTTCATTGTCACCACATATAATAATCTTAATGCCACTCAAACGAACAATCGTTACTGGACTAAAATTATTAAAGTTTGATTTGTCACAAAGTACTGTGGAATAATTAACGACTGTCATTCCATCAAAGGGAGTTCCATTAGTTGGATTTTCATCCAAACTAATGGCGCAACTAAACCTATCGTTTATTTCACAATACTTTTCAAACTTGGGCTTATCACAATCACGCACATCCTCCATCACCTCATTATTTGAAATTGCTTTAGCTCTCCATAAAACTGTCGGCTCATTATTGTCAAATTGTAAGATGTCATCTATATGGTCTAGATGCGGATGAGTGATTATCATATAATAAATATCCTCATAGCGCAACAATGACAATGGGGAAGTATTACCACTTTCCCTGTTGCCTGTACCCATATCTATGACAAGGTACTTTCCATTGGGAGCCTTGATATGGATTGCCAACCCGAGTTGGACATTCCAGACTCTCATTATTGCTCGTTTTGCCATATTAACTTCTCCTTAATTTTAGATATTCATTCAAAACCTCACGAGCATAATAGTAGCCACGTTCTCTAAAACGATTCCATGCCAGATATAGAATTATGGCAGATAATCCCCATGAATACCAAATGTAGTAATACTTTATTTCTGCAATTGTTACTGCTATAGCCGTTACTGTAAGAATTACTCTTGATAAGGCATAGTGACTCCTAAAATCAGGAATTCTGCAATCAGTATTGGTGTTTACGATGCGCATAACATAGCTAAACATCTTATCCGTTGTAGCATTATCACCTATTTCATGCTTAAGTTCTTCTACAACCTGCTTAGAAAAAAAGAATTTCACTTTCTTTATACCAGTCCACTCTTGTCCTTCTATAGGTGTCAGTAATACATTGGAGGGTTTCCCTCCAATAGTTCTATACAAAACTGGTTCTATTAGACTACTGAATGCATCAAGAAAATAGCCAACTACATAGCCTGCAGGTATTACAACCCATTCACTTATATCCAATTCTGGTATAAGTATCTTCCAAAGGGTATATACGGCAACTACACCAACAGTTAGATTTGATAATAGATCGTAATACTTATAATTCATATTCATGACAGGGGACAGGTTTGACATCGGGGAAGTTATTCCCTTACCTTGCTTTTTCTTCTTTTACAGTTTTTGAATTAGTCCTCGTCCTACTCCTGTGAGCCGCTCCAGCTGTCTGTGGGAGGCTCCGCTGTCCTTGAGTTGTTTGAGGATGTTTCGTTTTATCTCGTCTGCCAACTGCTGAAAAGCAGTGCTGTTTGTCGCACCTGTCTGCTCCTTTATCAAGAGCCACACCTGATCGTCAGAGGGCTTGCTATATACTTTCTTTTCTATCTCCAAGCACTGTATGTCGTCTGCCAGCGGGTCGTTGAGCGATGGCAGGGGACAGGTTCTGACATCTAACATGTAAATTTGTTAACTTGTTAATTTTCAACTTTTAGATGTTTTATTCGCCAAATCACTATCTCGGATTTTCTATTTGAGCATTCGCATGTAAGAGTAGCGGCAGATTAATCTTATTCATGAAAATCTATGCTACTTAGATAATCCTCAACCATTTTATTAAGTGCATCTTTATTATAGTCACCTTTTTCAATCAGTTCAAGGTGTTTGGATAATATATCAACCATTCCTTGAATGAAATCATCAGACTTCATAACAGAAACAAACAATTCATATTTAGTATCATCTTGAATTGTATAATCAAACACATCTGTTAATATGTCGTCTATTGGTTTCTCGTCCTCAATTCCATTACTTGATACATCAGCCTTGAATAATGCTGCTCTAATTTTGGCTAGGTTTCTTGCAACTTTCATCTGGGAATCCGAAGAACCTTTTAGGAATTCACTAACCGTATCTACAAAACTCTTTGCTTCAGTATTTGAGGCAAGTGATCCCTCAACTAGTGACAATATGTTTCCTGTCACAAAAGATGGGTTTATCTTGAAATTTAAGAGAGAGAATGTACCTGAGAGTTGCTGTGGAGAATACAGATACCAGTCATTCATTTCAAGATGTTTCTTTTTCAACTCTGCTCGCGCTCTTTCAAATGAAGTATCCCAGGTAACAAGATAGTTGTCATTATCATTTAATGCATATGACAAATAAAGAATGGCATTAAGGTCATTAATTCTAGCATTGTTAGATTTCTTTTCTCCACTGGTATTAACTAATGCAAAATCATATTCCTTTTTATAATCCATCCAATTATCGACATCAAATCTTCTCGTCACATCGATACCAATCATATTAATTCTCTCTCGCAAGGTCTGCAGAAGAACAGCTTCTAATGAAATACGTGTGTCTGGAAGTATTTCTATACCCAGCACATCACAAATATAGTCTTCAATACTTCCAACATCCTCCCTCGATTGTACTTCCTTATAGAAATTATAAAAACTATTTTTCGATTTGCCAAAAGCTCTAATTTCTGGTATCTCTAAAAAACGACCAACAAGTATAGCGCTGCTTAAATGAGACACCACTTCTTTCAAATATCCTTCTATTGTAAATATCTGGACCTTTATTCGAGGATCATCAATGGACTTAATTAAAGAACGTACAGACTGATACGGTGGATATTGATAGTCCTCCATATCCTTGAAAAGATAACAAATATACTGTATAAGAACTGGTGTATCAAAAAGAATCCTACGCTCCTTATTGGACAAATATTTTTCCAAACGATTATCCTTAAACATATTTAAAAGCGTCTTTGATGCACTTTGCTTACCGGCATAATCATTTATTTCAAATACTCCAATATAATCCGAAGAAGCTTTTTCTGCCTGCTCTTTAGTTATTTGACACTTTTCTTTAATAAAAATCGTAAATTCATTTAAATGCTTTTCTATTTCCTCAGTTGTTGCTTCAGCGTCAGGGTTAAAGTTGTCATCATATAATTTTTCAATGTATGGATAAATATCATTAAAAGATAACGACAAGCCGTCTTGCTGACTTACTTCTTCAAGTCTATTTCTGAGTTCTAGAATCTTAGTCTTCTCAGACAAGTAGATTGATGATATATAATCTTTTGCTTCCTGTAATAGATAATACTTTTTAGGTTTCGACTCTGGCAAAGCTTCGATATATATACCCTTTAGTTTTCCTGCCATTGCTTCATAATAGTGATGTCTTACAACATTCAGAAAAACATTATCCAGTTCTGTCGAAACCTCATTTATTGTTGCCTCTTTTTTATCATAAAGTACTTTTAGGAACAAAACCTTTATAAGCTCGTCCTTAATCGCTTTTATACCTCGTTGTTGAGATACCGCATCATATACAATTTGAATGTTTGAATCGAGACCGTCATTAGCAGGAAAAGCTACATCAAGTATTCCCGAAAGAAAATCCATCAATGAGGGATATTCCGAAACTCTTTCAGCCAAGAATTTAGAGTCATGTATATGTAAACTTATACCTTTGTCCAAAGCTTGTTTACGCAACTCCATCTGCTTGGAGTGAGAAACAGGTTGATTGACAAAGAAGTAAAGAGTATCTAGATAACCATAGTCATTAAGATTCGATGCGGCCTTGTTAACATCATCCATTACCTTCTTCTCTAGACCAGTAGCTTGTATAGTTACCTGAACTTGAAACTTCTCCTCACGCCTTTGTCTGCGTACCTCAACATCTATTCCACCATCATAAGGACCATCAACAAATGTCGCTTCACAGGGAGAGTAGTACTCCTTATGATATATGAGAACAAAATCTCTGAATTGTGGTTCAGAAAGTATTTGTATTATTTTCTGATAATTGGCAATGGTTTCACTCATATTTATTGAATATTTGTTATATGGTGTAATGCTACAGAACTTATTATTCTCAATTCATTCATTTGTGCGGCTGCTTAAAGCAAGTCTGTGGGCGGCTTGCCGGCCACTATCTTGCCGTGGGAGCGAAGGGCTCTTCTGGGCTTGTCCCAACGGGTGACAGGGGACAGTACTGAAGCCTTACCGATTATTTCTCATAGAAACCTTTATCACTATATTGTGACCAGCGGAGGCACATCTCCTGGTAGTTCTCCTTGATGAATCCGTGATTATCAGGCATAAGCTATACGTACATTTTTGATAGGTTTCAAGAAAGCAACAGAGTCAATATACAGCCCTTCAAGAATGGGCTTGAGGTCAATATACTCCTCTTCGGGTTCTGCATTGTGAGCATACTTGGCTAACACCACTAAATATCCATTGTCCCACTTCACGACATCTACATAGCGTTCCAAGCTATATGGGGCTCGGAATCGGATATGATAGTCTCCAAAGCTGAAGGCAGTA
>Ga0310690_10006526_pt1 | contig 15303 bp, 9 predicted proteins | sample AusTroGonzalo_MG_2_FD_207661 | JGI IMG/M metagenome (GOLD analysis project Ga0310690, IMG submission 207661) | Bovine rumen microbial communities from tropical cattle in Woodstock, Queensland, Australia - Gonzalo_04 (v2) (version 2) | ecosystem: Host-associated > Mammals > Digestive system >...
TCGAGGCCTTCCAGAAGCACCAGGGCGATCCCCGCATCGACGATGTCGTGAAGGATATGGCTGCTGAGCTGGGTCACGGTAACAAGATTCCTTCAGTTCTGCCTAAGCTCGCTCAGTATGAGCTGACACTGACAGACTGGATTGAGGGTCACAAGGGTTCTCGTCAGTTCGTGGCTATGGCCAACAAGTGCTGGCCTGCCTTCCAGACCATGTTCGGCTTCGTTCCCTGCTATGTCAACAGCCGTCTGACTGCTCGTGGTATCCCCGTAGCTTGTGAGGTTGATATCTATGGTGCTCTGTCTGAGTACATCGGAACATGTATCTCTGAGGATGCTGTGACACTGCTCGACATCAACAACACCGTACCTACCGATATGTACGAGGAGAGCATCAAGGGCAAGAAGTTTGCTTGCGATACCTACACAGAGAAGGAGATCTTCATGGGCTTCCACTGTGGTAACACCGCTTCTTCTAAGGTTTGCAACTGCCAGATGTGCTTCCAGCGTATCATGGCTCGCGCTCTGCCTGTTGAGGTTACCAACGGTACCCTCGAGGGTGACATCCAGCCGGGTCTGGCTACTGTTTACCGTCTGCAGTCAACTGCCGACACCAAGCTCCGCGCTTACATCGCTCAGGGCGAGGTTATTCCTGTGGCTACACGCTCATTCGGTTCTATCGGTATCTTCGGTATCAAGAACATGAGCCGCTTCTATCGTCACGTCCTCATCGAGAAGCACTATCCTCACCACTGCGCCGTTATGTTCGGCCATCAGGGTAAGTATCTCTGGGAGGTTCTCAAGTACATGGGCATCCCCGTGGACGAGATTGACTACAACTTCCCGAAGGGTAACTTCTATCCCACAGAGAATCCTTTCGCATAAGACGTTCTTATGAAGAAGACTATCATTACAGCCATCCTTGTACTCTTAGTAGTACTGGGTGGCTGGTTTTTATGGAGTAATAGGCAACAGCCTGTAGAGACTGAAGAGGAGGGTATCGCCTGGTATCAGAACAACTCACTGCTGTGGGCTCAGTTGGCAGAGTCCATCGAAGACGCCAAGCAGTTGGACTCTACCAAGATTTCCAACCAGTTGATGCCTATTAAGAAGGACTATCCCGGACAGGAGTGGGCCAACTTCGACGGTAAGGACATGGTACTGATGGTGACACTGGTGGATTCGAGCCGTCTGGCACGTTTCTTCGGACGTGATGATGTGTATCAGATCGACCGCGAACTGGGCACTTGGGCTTCACTGCCCTTGGACTGGAAGAATCGTGCTGCAGAATACGAAGGACTGGACAGCGTTGGGGCTCACATGAGAATGGTGCAGATGTACGGACTGAGTCCTGACTGCGACTATAACATCATGGTGCAGTTCTATGCTGATCCTGCAGGTATCTTCCGTCCTGCCCACGATCCTGACATCACCACGACATCTACCAGTCTGGAGTTCCCTGCATACGCAGATGAGAACTACAAGGTGGGAGAGACCAACTTCCGTGAGTGGTATCGTCTCAGCGTTTGTTCAGCCTACGAAGACGATACGCCATTGCCTTGGACGCAGTTGGGTTATACCTACGACTGGCACAAAGGAGCCGCATCGTATGTCGGTGTTTCGGAGTATATCGTGACGCACCACACGTGGATCAAGGTAAAGTCCCATGAAAGTGAATGGGAGTTTATCCAGAACCTGAGTAAATAAAAGAATCCCCACCGTATGGTGGGGATTCTTTTATTTACTTGAAGATCTTCTGGGCGAACATCGTCAGATAGATGCGCCAGTTGCGCCAGATGTGGCCACCGTCGGTCTCGACGTACTCGTAGGGATAACCCTTGCTGTCCCAGAAGGCACGCAGGTCAACGGTGCTCTGATAGAGGAAGTCGGTCTTACCCATACCCATCCAGTAGAGTTTGGGTTTGCTGCCAAAGAGTTTAGCCGACTGCTGTGCGAAGGTGGGGCTGTTCTTGATCTGATCAGCAAACGAAGCCTGGTATGAACCACTCTCCAGATGCAGACCTGCTGAGAAGAGTCCGTAGTAATCGAAAGTGTTGGGATAAAGCAGACTGACGTGGAAGGTATGACCACCACCCATGGACAGACCACAGACAGCACGGCCTGCACGGCTCTTGATGGTGCGATAGTTGGCATCCACATAGTTCACGATATCCATAAAACTCTCTGGGATAGATGCAGCAGCAGGAGCGGTAGGACCAGTACCACCATCGCGGAAGCCTGGCGTGTACATACCCCAAGACCACTCACCAGGGGCAGCCTGACAGTTGGGGTTGCCGTTCGGCATCACCACAATCATGGGCTTAGCCTTACCAGTGGCAATCAGATTGTCGAGGATCTGGGCAGCACGTCCGAGTTCGCTCCAAGCGTTCTCGTCGCCACCAGCACCATGCAACAGATAGAGCACGGGGTACTTACCACCCTTGTCATAGCCAGCAGGGGTATAGATGGTCATACGACGCTGCATCTTCAGCGTAGGACTGTTGTACCAAACTTTGCTCAGGTTGCCGTGGGGCACCTCGTTCACGCTGTACAGATCGCCCTTGTCACCCTTCTCGTCGCTGACGATGAAGATGTTGGTAAACGAAACGATGTCGCGGTTCACGTAGATGTTAGCAGGATCCTTCACACCCGTCATACCGTCGATGTTGAAGGTGTAACTATACATCTCAGGAGCGAGTTTGTCGGTGGTGTAGCTCCACACGCCGTTCTTACCTTCCTTCAACTGGGCCACACCAGGAGCATCATAAGTACCGTAGCCTTCGATCTGGATAGGCTGCGTGGGCAGGAAGTCACCTGTCACCTCTACCTTCACGGCCTTGGGAGCAAAGAGGTTGAATGTCACTGTGCCGTCCTTGTTGACGACGGGAGACTGAACACTGGCACTGTTGAAGAGTTTCTCCTGTGCCGAGGCTCCGAGGCAAACCATTGCCAGAGCCATCACTAAAATTGACTTTCTCATAAATTGTTTATATAATCTTTAATGCTTAATGTTTCATCTATGTAGCAGATTCAGCTTCACGTTGGGCTTCATCACGTTGTTCACCTGCTTCGCCCAGGCCTTCACCTTAGCGGTAGCCTTGGCCTCGACATCGTTGGCTGAAGAACAGATCATAAAGGTATAGACACCAGCGTCCGTCTTCCAGGCAGAAGCCTTCTCGTTAAACGAGGCGAGATCCTCAGTGGCAACCTTCATCGTGACGGTCTCCATCTCACCGGGCTGCAACAACTTGGTCTTAGCATAGTTGCGCAGTTCCTTTTCAGGCTTATTGGCCTTCTTACTGTTGGGCGCAGCCACAAAGAGTTCCACTACGTTACGACCTGCCTTGTCGCCTGTATTCTTCACATCCACCTTCACGGTATAGATGCCACCAGTCTCGCTCACGCTCAGGTTCTCATAGCCAAAGGTGGTATAACTCAGACCGAAGCCGAAGGGATAGGCCACGGGCTTGCCGAAGGAGTCGAAGTAACGATAACCCACATAGATATCCTCCTCGTAGTTGGTGTAGTCGATGTTGGCCTGCGGCTCGCGCTTCTTGGCATCGTCCTTGTTACGACCCCACATAAACATAGCACCTAAGGTCTTGTCATCGACATTAGCTGGGAAGTTCTTGTCAGCATAGGCATCGCCGTATTTGATTTGGAAAGTCATAGGCAGTTTGCCAGAAGGATTCACCTTGCCACTGAGCACGTCGGCCACAGAGAAACCACTCTCCTGACCACCCTGCCAGGTGCATACCAGTGCATCTACCTGATCCTGCCAGGAAGCCACGTCGATAGGACTGCAGATATCGAGCAGTACCACGACCTTCTTACCCTTGGCATGATAAGCCTCACTTACGGCCTTAATCAACATCTCCTCATACTCTTTCAGGTAGAAGTCGCTCTCAGGACGGTCAGCAGCCTCACCGCTCTTACGACCCAATGAGATGATAGCGACGTCGCTACCCTCGCTGGCAGCATTCAATTCGTCGGCCGAGAACAGTTTCTCCTCGGCACGGGCAGGAGGCTGCAGAGAGAACTGCGGACGACCGTTGGGGAAGAGTCTCTTCTCCTCGTCGGCGATATGCTTGGTGTAAAGACCGATGAGTGGCTTATACACCTCATAACCAGCCGAGCGCATTCCCTCGACAAGTGATACGGTATAGTGACCTACGGATGTGCCTCCGAAACCAGAACCACCAGAGATCCAGTCGTAGGAAGTGCAACCAAAGAGGGCGACTTTTAGTGGTGAGGGGTGAGAGGTGAGGGGTGAGAGATTACCAAGAGGCAGAACTCCTTCATTTTTGAGGAGCACGATGCCATCGGCACCCACTTCACGCACCACCTGGGCATGAGCCTTCAGGTTATCCTCTGAGCACATCGGCACGCAGCAAGGCTTGTTGCACTGGTGGTCTGCGTTCTCCTGACACTTGTGACCTGCCTTCTTAAAATTATGCGTCTTCACCACATATTCTAATATACGGCGCACGTTGGCGTTCAGGATATCCATCGACAACTCTCCGTTCTTGGCAGCAGCGAGGATAGCCTGGTACTGTCTGTCCTGACCAGGCTGCAGCATATCGTTACCAGCCTTCATGGCGGCTACGGCATCGTCGCCAGCGTTCCAGTCGCTCACGTACATACCCTTCCAACCCCACTCATCACGAACGACAGTGGTCAGCAGTTCATGGTTCTGCAGGGCATACGGGCCATTCAGTTTATTATAAGAGGTCATGATGGTCCAAGGGTTGCTCTCCTTGATCATGATCTCAAAAGCCTTCAGGTAGATCTCGCGGAGGGCGCGCTGTGACATCTGCGAGATGTTATTGTTACGATTCGTCTCCTGATTGTTGGCAATGAAGTGCTTCGGACAGGCAGCCGTTCCCTCGCTCTGCACACCATTCACATAACCAGCGGCGATAGTACCAGAGAGGTAGGGATCCTCACTGTAGTACTCGTGGTTACGACCACAGAGCACATTACGGATGAGGTTCATCGAGGGCGACAGGATCCAGTCGAGACCAAACTCCTTCACCTCGTTACCGATGCCCTGTCCCACCTTGAAGGCTGCCTCACGATCCCATGTCGAGGCAAGCGTCATCGAGGCCACAAAGTCCGTAGGGTAATAGTCGCGATGATCCCAAGCACGCTTGCTGTCCATACGCAGACCCTGTTGGGAGTCGGCACAGTAGGTTTCGGGGATACCTAAGCGGGCGATGCCAAAGGTACTGCCAGCCGTTCCAGGGAACTTAGCCTCATCGTTGAAGTGCATACCACAACCCAGTACTAAGTGACATTTCTCTTCGAGCGTCATGGCGTTAATCACCTCGTCGATGTTATCCACCTTCAGCTGCTGGGCAGACAAACGATGGCTGTAGCCGCATAATGCGACCACAGCCACAACTACCAAACTAATCTGATGAATCGAAAATTTCATTGTTCCTTTTTATACTTTAGTTATTACACATGTCGTTGCAAAGATACGATTTATTTTCGTTATCCGAGTGCAAAAGTAGATATTATTCTTTAATGTTGCTGTCCGTTGCGTTCTTTTGTTTTTCGCCTGTGTTCAAAACCGTTTTTCTCCTTTCTGATTCGTTCAATTCCTTTCCGATTTGTTCAAAACACATCTTTTTCCGTATAAAGTTGATAATTCCAAAAAATGTTGTATATTTGCAACGTCATTATAAACATTGATAAAGATGAAGAAACCTTCTTGGCTGGAGAAAGAAAAGCTCTATAGCATCATGTTCGAGTCGGAGCAGCCGGCTGGACGTATTTTTGACCTCACACTGATCATCGCTATCTCGCTGAGCATCATCATCTCGTTTGTCGAGACGATTCCCTCGTTGGCCCATACCTTTAAACTGGTGCTGGAGATTCTGGAATATCTGCTCACCTTCTTCTTCACGGTCGAGTATATCGCCCGTGTTTATTGTTCACCCCGGCCTCGCGACTACGTACTGAGTTTCTTTGGCATCATCGACCTGTTATCAACACTGCCGCCCTATCTCTCTTACTTCCTGCCCCATGCGAGGTATATGATCCTGTTGCGTTCGTTCCGCTTCATCCGTATCTTCCGCATCTTCAAGTTGTTCAGTTTCATCAACGAGGGGTATATGCTGATGCGCTCGCTCCAGAAGAGTCTCACCAAGATTGCCGTTTACTTCTTGTTTGTGCTGATACTGGACATCTGCTTGGGTACACTGATGTTTATGGTTGAGAACGGCCAGCCCAATACGCAATTCACGGATTTGGCCACATCAGTCTATTGGGCCATTGTCACGATGACCACTGTCGGATATGGCGACATCACGCCCGTCACTGCCATAGGACGTCTGCTATCAGCATTCGTCATGCTGTTGGGTTACACCATCATTGCCGTACCCACAGGTATCGTGACGGCCAACATTATCGACGAGACGAAGGAAAAGCCGAAGGACGGGCACTGTCCGCGTTGTGACGCCATGGTGCGCGACGATGACCGATACTGCTCACATTGTGGAGAAAAGTTGTAAGCAGATATGACGTATTACAAACCTATATTACTCATCCTAACGACGATCATGATGATGAATTCTTGTAAGGGACAGACAGCCACGCCAGTGGTGAGACCAGCCACACAGGCGGGACGATTCTATGAGGGTAATCCCCAGTTGCTGAGCCACGAGATCGACAGTCTGTTGGCGCGCCATGCCAATGACCAGAAATTTGATAGTGTGGCAGCACTGATCGTACCCCACGCAGGCTATTACTTCTCTGGCAATGTGGCAGCCTCGGCCTTCGCCCAACTCAATCCGAAGAAGCCTTATAAACGGATCTTCCTCTTGGGACCCAGTCATCACGAGTGGCTCAATGGGGCTTCCGTGAATGGCGAGGTGGATTATTACACCACGCCGTTGGGCAATGTGCCAGTGGATCGCGAGGTGGCTCGCCAACTCATCGAAGCAGATAGTGTCTTTTCCTATCAGCCCAAGGCCCACGACCGCGAGCATTGTTTAGAGGTGCAACTGCCCTTCCTACAAAGACTATATAGCGGGGATTACAAATCCCCTCAAACAGTGGTGCCCCCTATCGTACCTATTATTATATCCACCAACGACTTCTCGAAACTGAAGCGCATGGCTGAGGTGCTGAAGCCCTGGCTGACGGACGAGAACCTCTTCGTGATCAGCAGCGACTTTTCCCATTATCCGTCGTATGAGGATGCCAAAAAGGTAGATGCCAAGACTGGCAAGGCCATTGAGAGTGGCGACGTGGAGCAACTCATTGCCACCATCGAGGCCAACGAGCGAAGCGGCATCCGTAACTTAGCGACGAGTGCCTGTGGCGAGTTCCCCATCATCACGCTGATGCTCATGCTCGACAGCCAGTACCAGATCAAGCATATCATGTACCAGAATTCTGGCGATATTGATGATTACGACCATAGCCGTGTGGTGGGCTATCACGCCTTTGCCATCTTGCGAGGCGAAGAGAAAGGCTTTTCGCTCTCCGATGATGACAAGCGCACCCTTAAGCAAATCGCCTACGAAAGCATCAAGGACAGCCTTGATGGCAAGCCAAATTTAATGTTTCGCTCGGCTTTGCCGCTTGGCTCGTCCAAGAATGTTAAATCCTTCATGTTAAAACAAAAGTGTGGTGCTTTCGTCTCTCTCCATAAACAGGGCCGTTTGCGTGGATGTATTGGCCACTTCGGCGAAGATACGCCCCTGCATGAGATCGTCGCAGAGATGGCACGCGCTGCTGCCTTTGAAGATCCCCGTTTCATGCCAGTAACCCGTGACGAACTCGACGATCTCGACATCGAGATCTCCGTCCTTACTCCTATGCGTCGCATCCAGAGCCTCGACGAGTTCCAGTTGCACCGTCATGGCATCTATATCCGCAAGGGCTACCGCAGTGGCACGTTCTTGCCCCAGGTGGCCGACGAAGTAAACTGGACGAAAGAAGAGTTCGTGGGCCATTGCTCGCAGGACAAGGCTGGATTAGGTTGGGACGGCTGGCGAGATGCAGAACTCTATGTCTATGAAGCAATCGTGTTCTGATGGAGTGTAGGTATTACCAACGATTGGACGATGGCGCTGTCGAGTGCCTGCTCTGTCCGCACCATTGCCATATCGCGAATGGCAGGACGGGGCGTTGTCACAGTCGTCGCAACCATGATGGCATACTCGTCAGCGAGGTCTATGCCAAACCCTGTTCATTAGCCATCGACCCCATCGAGAAGAAGCCCCTCTACCACTTTCACCCTGGCACCACCTGTCTCTCCCTCGCCTGTACGGGTTGCAACTTCCGTTGTCTGAACTGCCAGAACCACGAGATATCTCAGGTGTCACCTGATGATGTCGATCACTACGACCTCACGCCTGAGCAGATCGTCAGTCTCTGCCTGAAACACCACTGTCCTGGCATCGCCTATACCTATACGGAACCCCTTACCTATATAGAATATGTGACAGACACAGCGCGCCTGGCGCATGAGAAAGGCCTTTGGAACATCCTCGTCACGGCTGGCTACGTCTGTCAGGAGCCGCTCGCTGACCTCCTGCCCTACCTCGATGCTGCCAACATCGACCTGAAATCGTTCAGCGACGAGATCTACCAGCGCGTCAGTGGAGGACACCTACAGCCCGTGCTCGACACCATCCTCGCCATGAAAGAGGCGGGCGTATGGGTGGAACTCACTAACCTCATCATTCCTGGCATCAACGACGATATGACCATGATCCGCCAGATGTGCCAATGGCTCGTCAGTAACGGTCTCGCAGAGACGCCCCTCCACTTCAGCCGTTTCTTCCCACGCTACATGATGCAGGATATTCCTCCCACCCCCGTCCATACCCTCGAGGCCGCCAAACAGATCGCCCTCGAAGTTGGCATCCAACATGTCTATCTGGGGAATGTATGATCCAAAAGCAGGCATATCCACACGATCGTCCCTTACGTTGATTTAGATAGTCCCTTGCGGTTGTTCAAATGATCCCTTGCAGTTGTTCCGATAATCCCTTACTACTAGTACAAACGGCTTGTACTTCTGATACAAAGGGGTTGTACTTCTGGTACAAAAGCCCTGTACTTGTGGTACAAATAGTTTGTACCTGACTTTTCCTGATTTCATACTTGTGGCCATATTGACTTGAATTGAGAAAAGCACTGTAATTTCTTTATAAAAACACTACATTTTTGCCATAAGAATAACCGTTTTTGCAAGAAAAACGCCCCAAATCGCACTAAAAATGAAACAAATAACGCCAAATAGGCCGTTTATTGTCATCAATCATTTTGTTGTTATCATCGGTAACTACCTGATTTACAACCCAAAAACCGCCTTGTGACAACAAAACAACAAAATCATCGAAAAAAATATTTTTTATTAACAACACAGGGGGCCCACACAGGGGGACAGGAGTGCTGTGAGGTTTTCCGAGTATAACTTTCATATTTTATGCAAATTTATACTAATTTGCTTGGAACTTTCATTTTATTTTCTTATATTTGCACCCAATAAGTGACAACTTTTTCTAGTCTAAGTCAAAGAGTAATATAATAAATAACTAAATAACGAAAACAATTATGAAGAAGATCTATTTCCTTTTCCTTATGGCACTCCTGCCATTACTGGCAAGTGCAGAGACCTTGGAAATCAACGGTATCAATTACAATGTGAATCCGGAAGCTAAGACTGCTACGGTTATCAGTAAATCAAGCGGTTCTTATTCGGGAAAGATCGTTATTCCCCAAACCGTCAGTTTTAAAAATATCAAATGCAAAGTGATATCCATTGGAGACTATGCTTTCGAATACTGTAGCGGTTTGACCTCCGTTACTATCCCAAGCACCGTAACATCCATTGGAACTGAGGCTTTCTATTATTGCACCAATTTAACCTCTATTAAGATTCCAAACAGCGTGACGTCCATTGGTAATTATGCTTTCTATTATTGCAGTAGTTTGACCTCCATAAACATCCTCAGCAGCGTGACTTCCATTGGATCTGATGCTTTCTATGGAACACCATGGTATAACAATAAACCTGATGGAGTCGTCTATGCAGGAAAAATGTTATATAAATACAAGGGTACTATGCCAAGTGGAACTAAAATTAGCATAAAGAATGGGACGCTTGGTATTGCAAATTATGCTTTCTCTGATTGCAGCGGATTAACTTCTGTAACCATCCCCAATAGTGTAATTTCAATTGGATCTTATGCTTTCAGAAATTGCAGTAATCTAAAAACCGCGACCATCGGCAACAGCGTGACTTCCATTGGATCTTACGCTTTCTATGGTTGCAGTAGCTTAAAAACCGCGAATATCCCCAATGACGTGACTAAAATTGAAGAATGTTCTTTCTATGGTTGTAGCGGCTTAACTTCTGTAACCATCCCCAATAGCGTGACTTCCATTGGTTCTTCTGCTTTCTATGGTTGCAGCGGTTTAAAATCCGCGAACATCGGCAACAGCGTTACTTCCATTGGTTATTCCGCTTTCTATGGTTGCAGCGGCTTAAAATCCGCGAACATCCCCAATAGCGTGACTTCCATTGGTTCTTATGCTTTCTATGGTTGCAGCGGCCTGACCTCCGTGATAATCCCCAATAGTGTTTCTTCCATTGGATCTTATGCTTTCTATAATTGCAGCGGCTTAAAATCCGCAACCATCGGCAACAGCGTGGCTAGAATTGAAGATTACACTTTCTATGGCTGTAATAGTCTGGCAACCGTTATGCTTGGTAATGGAATCAATTATCTCGGCTATTACTCATTCGCATATTGTGGACAATTGACAGATTTCTACTGCTTTGCAGAGAATGTGCCTAGTTGTTATTATTCGTATTATTATGGTTATTATACTTTCTATAATTCATATATAAATTACGCTAATCTCCATGTACCTGCGGTTAGCGTGAGTTCTTACAGGTCAAGATCTCCTTGGAGTGGATTCAAGGATATTGTGGCGATTGAAACAGTAAAGGTTAAACTTAATAAGACCAAAGTTACCCTTGAGAAGGGTGAGACGGTGAAGCTGAAATCCACTTTTACTCCTTCAACATTTCCTGACAGGAGCGTGACATGGAAGAGTTCGAATAAGAAGGTAGCCACAGTGACGAGCAGCGGCAAGGTGACAGCTGTCAATACTGGCACGGCTTCTATAACCTGTACTTCCAACGTAACGGGGGCTAAAGCCACCTGCAAAGTAACTGTTGGTTATGGTAGTGTTACCCTCAACACGACCCAAGCTTATATTGAGAAGGGTAAGACGATAACACTGAAAGCCACAGTCGAACCCACAACATTGGAAGACAAGAGAGTAACATGGACAAGCTCGGATGAAGATATAGCCACTGTATCAAGTAGCGGTAAAGTGAAGGGCGTCAAGTATGGTACTGCCACCATCACCTGTACCTCCAAAGCAACAGGGGCGAGTGCTACTTGTAAAGTGACTGTTGGCAAAGTAGTCGTCAGTATTACCGATGTTACCATTAAGAAAAGCAGAGGGGTAACCTTGGAAGCCACAGTCTATCCAACAAGCTTGACAGACAAGAGCGTGAAATGGACGAGTTCTGATAAAACTATTGCTACAGTTTCAGCCGGAGGCAAGGTGAAAGGTATCGCAGCAGGTACAGCCACCATCACATGTACTTCTGTGGTAACTGGCTTGAGTGCCACCTGCAAAGTAACGGTATTGGCAACTTCCGAATCCCGTTCGACGGATGGAAGCAATGACAACGTGACAGGCATTGAGAATCTGGAAGAGGCACCTGTCGCCACAGAGCCCTACGATGTCTATGACCTGAGTGGCCGCAAGGTACTTAACCAGACGACTTCGCTCGATGGTCTGCCTGACGGCATCTACATCGTCAATGGCAGGAAGATACTGAAGAAGTAACGTACAATAAACCACATTGGGCTCGCAAGGAATTGCGGGCCCAATGTATTCTAAATGAGTATCTTTGCAGTCACATCCAACAGTGATCAGATTCACTATGACTATCTAGGAAAGGACGGATCGATTTTAATCCTTTAAGCAGCCTATGGGGATGACATATACTCCATCTTGCCTTTGATAGGCATACCTGCCAACACCGATGATAACTGCCATAAATGATGGTGCTGGCATTTTATCAGTATCTATATTCTCTGCAAGTTCTATCATATTAGCTGCGCCAGCATTAATATGATCTTCTCCTCCCAGTTTTACCTCAAGCAGAGCGTAGCTGCCATTACGCCGATGAAGAACTGTGTCACATTCAAGACCATTGCTGTCTCTGTAATGATAAAGCTGGCCATCCAAGGCTTCTGCATACACACGCAGGTCTCGCACTGCCATGTCCTCAAAGAAAAGTCCAAACGTATCTAAGTCGTTAATCAGGTCTTTTGGACCAAGCCCTAATGCGGCAGTCCCAATACTCGGATCCACGAAATGGCGTGTGTCGCTTGTTCTGATGGCTGCTTTGCTTCGTAGATTAGGATTCCATGCGGCGAGGTCTTCGATCACAAACAGCTTCCTCAAGGCTTTGATGTAGTCTGCTACAGTGTCTTCATCTAACGTGGTTGCATCGTTGGCAAGCATGTCTTTACGAATGGTGGCATACGAAACTTGCTGGGAGATATTTCTTGCATACGAACGAAGGAGTAATCTTGCACGTTCAGGGCTTCTTTTTACCTTATCCACGCGTTGTATGTCTCGTTTTGTCACAGAGTCCACATAGTCGAAAGCCTGATCAAGGGCAACTTCCTTTGAAATCAATGTTGCCCATGGCCATCCACCTCGGCAGGTGAGGTAGGCAATGTCTTCAACATTAAGGTCACATTGCTGAACTTCAGGTGTTTTGCCATCGAACAAATCCTTCAGACTAATCGTGCCCGACGATTCGCCCGATTCATATAAACTCATGGGACGCATCATGATATGTGCGAATCGCCCAGTTCCACTATGAATTGTCTCATCGGCATCAGGAAGTACGGAAGACCCAGTAAGAATAAACTGAGAAGGCTCCCCTCGCTTGTCCACTTCACTACGAATGGAATCCCAAACGGGAGGCAGCGCCTGCCATTCGTCAATCAAGCGAGGAGTCTTTCCTTCCAAAAGAGACTTGGGACTTATCTCTATCATTTGTGTGCTTTGTTTCAGCACCGATGCATCCCCTAGGTCAAGCACACTTTTGGCCAATTGTTTTGCCGTTGTTGTCTTGCCACACCACTTAGGCCCTTCAATAAGAACGGCACCTTTTCCAAGAACCTTACGTTCAAGAAGCCTGTCTGCTATTCGTTGTTTGTACTTTGCCATCACATTACTGTTTAGGCCGCAAAGATACAACTTTTATCGCAAACCACCAAAGGAATTTATGAAAATTCGGTGATTTGAGAAATTCTCGTTCGGTTATTTGTGGTATTTTCGTTCGGTTATTTGTGATATTTTCATTCGGTGAATAATGGAAAGGGAACTTAACACAAAGATCATGAAATATGAAGCACCAAATAATTTGGAGGAAAACTTGCAAGATTGAAAGAAATGTAGTATCTTTGCAGACACATTCAAAGCAGATCGATTACTATGGAACAAAACCAGGAGTTATGCCATGCTTGGGACTTCGTGGAGCACACGGGGCGAAGCATCTTCTTAACGGGTAAGGCAGGAACGGGAAAGACCACTTTCCTGAAGACCGTCATGGAACAGAGCAGCAAGCGCTGTATCGTGGTGGCACCTACGGGTGTGGCAGCCATCAATGCAGGTGGCATGACGATTCACTCGTTCTTCCAACTGCCCTTCTCACCCTTCGTGCCTGGTGCAAAGATCGAGTCCAAGTTTGACTTCGGCAAGGAGAAACGCAAGATCATCTCGTCGCTCGACCTGCTGATCATCGACGAGATATCAATGGTGCGCAGCGACCTGCTCGATGCCATCGACAGTGTGCTGCGCTGTTATCGCGACAGATACAAACCCTTTGGTGGGGTGCAACTGATGATGATCGGTGACCTGCAGCAGTTGACGCCCGTAGTGACACCTGAGGACGAGCGGATGCTCAGTCCCTACTACGACACGCCCTATTTCTTCGGTTCGAAGGCACTGGCACTGATCGACTACGTGACCATCCAACTGGAGAAGGTGTATCGCCAGCAGGACGATGTATTCTTGACGTTGCTGAACCATATCCGCGAGGGGCATCCCACGACGGAAGACCTGACCTTATTGAATAGCCGCTATCAGCCAGCCTTCATCCCCAAGTCTGAAGAGGGATATATCCGTCTGACCACGCATAATCAGATGGCGAATAACTACAACGAGACGGAACTGCAGAAACTCCCTGGCCAGGCCTATACCTATCAGGCGAGTATCGAGGGGACTTTTCCTGAGTATTCCTACCCCACGGCTGAGACGCTGACACTGAAGGTGGGGGCACAGGTGATGTTCGTGAAAAACGACCCTTCAGGCGAGCATCGCTATTACAACGGACGCATAGGTCATGTGACATACGCCGACAACCATCGCCTGCAGGTGTTATGTCCTGGCGACGACGAAGCCATTGAGGTGGAGCCGCTGGCATGGGAGAACTCCCGCTACACGCTGAATGAGGAGACACGAGAGATTGAGACCGAGGTGTTGGGTAAATTCTCGCAACTACCCCTGCGCTTGGCTTGGGCCATCACAATCCATAAGAGTCAGGGCCTGACCTTCGAGCGCGCCATCATCGACGCCAGTCTGTCGTTCGCCCCAGGGCAGGTGTACGTCGCCCTGAGCCGATGTAAGACACTCGAAGGCATGGTGCTTGCCTCCAAGATTCCGCCTCATGCCATTATCAACGACGAGCGCGTAGATACCTATATATCTCATCAGGAGGAGGCCGCCCAACAGAGCATCGAGCAACTGCCCACACTGAAGGATGAGTACTACCGCTACCTGCTGATGGAACTTTTCGACTTCAAGGACATCCTCTATCGCGAGGAGTATCTGAGCAGGCTGATCACGGAGTTTTTCTACCACAGTTTTACTGACATCGCCGAACTCCACAAACGGGCGTTGGAGGATTACAAGCAGCAGGTGATCACTGTGGCCGACAAATGGATTACGAAGATCCAGCAGATGACGATAGAGGCACTACGCGAGGAAGAATTCTTAGAGCGCGTCAAGCGCAGTGCCGCCTACTTTGAGCAGACGCTCGAAAAGGTGTTGGAAAAGCCCCTCGCCTTAGTGCCCAGCATTCAATCGAACAACAAACAGGCCATGAAGCGCCTAACAGAAAACTTCGTCGATCTGCGACAGGCCTGGCTCTCGCGCCGTTATCTGCTCCAGCAGATGGCAG
>Ga0310690_10006527_pt1 | contig 15301 bp, 14 predicted proteins | sample AusTroGonzalo_MG_2_FD_207661 | JGI IMG/M metagenome (GOLD analysis project Ga0310690, IMG submission 207661) | Bovine rumen microbial communities from tropical cattle in Woodstock, Queensland, Australia - Gonzalo_04 (v2) (version 2) | ecosystem: Host-associated > Mammals > Digestive system >...
AGGTTCACATCGAAAGTGCGCTTTGTGTGGCGCTTCGAGTGAGACACATTGCATCCACCCATGGCTTTCTTGCCGGTAATTTGACAAATCTTTGACATTGTATTATAAATTTTATATTTTTCCGTAACCAAGCCACTCGCTATTCACGAGAGGCGAAAATCCCATAAAATCAACCTATTTGCGCAGTTTGCGCGAAAAATCGGACAAAGATACAAAAAAAAAATCAATTATGCAAATATTTTTGCTCTTTTTTTAAAAAAAAGTTCTTTTTCTGTAATAAGTGCTTTGCAATTGTTAAATTATGGGCAGTTTTATTGCAATTATCAAAAAAATTTTGTAACTTTGCGCGTTTTTTGGCGTCATAGCCATAAGCATGGCAGATTAAATGAATAGAATAGAACAGAATGGATAAGAACACTTGGATTGGATTTTTGCTGATAGCGGCGATCATTGTGGGATTTTCGATGATCAATCGTCCGTCAAAGGAGGAGATGGCTGAGCGTCAGCGCATCAATGACAGCATAGCTTTAGCGCGTCAGATGGCGTGGGAGGCAGAGCAGGTGTCGGCAGCGATCAGTGAGCAGCAGTCAGCGGTCAGTGATCAGCAATCAGCAGCCAGCGAGCAGCAGTCGGCAGAGGAGTTGGCAGACCGTCTGCAAGCTGCGTACGGCGACTTTGCTGTTTCGGCACAAGGCAACGAGGATTTCGTCAGTTTGGAGAACGAGCGTGTACGCCTGACGTTCACCACGAAAGGCGGTCGTCTTTACCGCGCAGAGCTGAAGGAGTACAAAGCCTACGGCGACACAGTGAACGATTTGCACCTGTTCACAGGTGATGAGTCGAACCTTGCGTTCACACTCATCACGGCGAACAACCGCATCATCTCGACGCAGAACTTGTACTACGAGCCGATTAAGAAAGATAGTGTACTGACGATGCGCTTGAAGACAGCGCAGGAAGATGCGTATCTGGACTTCGTATATACGTTGCCGAGCAACGAGTACATGTGGCATTTTGATATCGTGCCGCATAACATGGAACGCGTGCTGGCGCAGAACGTGAGCACGGTAGAGATGCAGTGGAAGCAGAAAGTGCCGCAGCAGGAGAAAGGAAGGAAGTTCGAGGAACGCTACTCGCAATTGCAGTATATGGACATCAGCGGCGATGTGGATAACCTGTCGGAGCAGAAGTCCGCACGGAAGAAAGAAGCCGGCAGACTGCGCTGGATAGCGTACAAAGACCAGTTCTTCTCAACCGTACTGATCAGCGAGGACGGTTTCAACTCATCAGAGTTGGAGTCCGAGCCGCAAAACAAGTATTCGGACTACATCAAGGAGTACAACACCACGACAGCACTGAACTTCGATCTGCGCGAGCCTATACGGCTGCGTTACTATACGGGTCCGAACCACTATAACACATTGAAGGCGTACGATGAGGGGCTGGAGAGCAGCCAGAAGTTGAAACTCAAGTCGCTCGTGCCGCTAGGCTGGAAGATCGTTGCGTGGGTGAACGTGATACTGGTTATTCCGATGTTCGATCTATTCACATCATGGGGACTGAGTATCGGATTGATTATTCTGCTGATGACGATTGTCATCAAACTGATTATATTACCATTTGTATTCAAGAGCTATCAGTCCACCGCCAAGATGCGCGTGCTCAAACCTCAGATTGACGAGATCAATGCGAAGTTCCCGCCGGAAAAGATGCAGGAGCGTCAGCAAGCGACGATGGCATTGTATCAAAGAGCCGGAGTGAACCCGATGGGCGGCTGTCTGCCGATGCTGTTCCAGTTGCCTGTAGTGATGGCTATGTTCTGGTTCTTCCCGACGGCTATCGAGCTGCGTGGCAAGTCGTTCCTGTGGGCAGACGACCTGTCAACCTACGATTCCATTATCTCTTGGAGCACGCCGATATGGGGTATTGGCGACCACCTGTCGCTGTTCTGTATATTGTTCACCATCGTGAACGTAGCCTATACATATATTACCATGCAGACGCAGGCAACGGGTAACGATCCGTCGCAGAAGATGATGAAGTGGATGATGTACCTGATGCCGGTGATGTTCTTCTTCATATTCAACGACTATGCAGCAGGCTTGAGTTACTACTACTTGTTGGCATTGTTCTTCTCGATTCTGCAGACGATGATCTTCCGCTGGACAACGGACGATCAGAAGATCCTTGCGGAGATGGAGGCTAACGCCAAGAAAAAAGCCACTGCCAAGCCGCAGTCGGGATTAGCAGCACGTTTGCAGAAGATGCAACAAGAGCAACTTAAGCAAGCCCGCGAGCAGGCTAAGCAACAGGCAAAACGCAGATAGTTGAGTGTTTAGAGATTAGAGATGGAAGATCAGAAGCTCATATTGAGGTCATTTGGTAGCGGAAGCAGTGGCAACTGCTACTACTTCGGCACGCAAGAACAAGGCATCTTGATTGATGCCGGCATATCGGCGCGTACCATACACAAGTACCTCAAGGAGATGGGGCTGGACTTCAAGAACATCATGGGCGTGCTTGTGACACACGATCACGCCGACCATATCCGCGCAGTAGGTACGCTCGGTGAGCGCGTTCACCTACCTATCTACGCTACTCCACTCATCCACGAAGGCATTGACCGCAACTACGGCGTGACGCAGAAACTACGTCAAGGCAGGAAGTTCTTCACCAAAGGCGAACCATGGCAGCTCGGCGACATGACGATTAACACCTTCGGTATCTCACACGACTCGACGGAGTGTGTGGGGTACGTGATTGACTTCATGCACCAGCGGTTCATGATCGCCACGGACTGCGGCGAGCCGAATGGAGAGTTGGAAGAGTACCTGCGTACGGCGAACCATATCATCATCGAGGCGAACCACGACGAGCAACTGCTGCTCAACGGTCCCTACCCTACGTACTTGAAACAACGTATTCTCTCCCCACGCGGACATCAGTCGAACGATACCTGCGGAACGCTGCTGGAGCGCAACTACCACTACGGGATGAAAAACATCTTCCTATGTCACCTCAGCCAAGAGAACAACGACCCGAAAGTAGCGTACGATACTGTGAGCGAACATCTGATGGAGATAGGTGTGATGCCCGGGCGAGATTTGAATCTTAGCGTACTAGAGCGAACAACGCCAAGTGCGGTGTTTGAACTAAATATGTAAGTCCTATGAAACGATTAGTTATTATACCGACGTATAACGAAAAGGAGAACATCGAAGCGATCATCAAGGCGGTGTTCGCACTGCCTGTGGAGTTTCATGTACTGGTCATTGACGACGGTTCGCCTGACGGTACAGCCGCTATTGTCAAGCGGATGATCGGCGAGCAAACTGAGGAACGTCTGTTCATTGTGGAGCGCAAAGGCAAACTGGGTCTGGGTACAGCATATATAGCCGGATTCAAGTGGGCGATAGCGCACCAATATGATTATATCTTCGAGATGGATGCCGACTTCTCGCACAACCCGAATGATCTAGTCAAGCTCTACGAAGCGCTGGCTAACGAGGGCGCGGATGTGGCTATCGGCAGCCGGTATGTGACCGGAGTGAATGTAGTGAACTGGCCTATGGGGCGTGTGCTGATGTCGTACTTCGCGTCGAAGTATGTGCGTACGGTGCTGGGCATCGATGTGCATGACACGACGGCGGGCTTTGTGGGATACAAGCGCGAGGTGCTGGAGACGATAGAACTGGACAAGATTCGCTTCAAGGGCTACGCCTTCCAGATCGAGATGAAGTTCACTGCTATCATGTGCGGATTCACGGTAAAGGAAGTACCGATCATCTTTGTCAACCGCGTGCTGGGCACGAGTAAGATGTCCGGCGGTATATTCTCCGAGGCGCTATTAGGAGTGATTCGACTGAAATTATCATCGTGGGTGAGGAAATATCCCCGAAAGGGTTGAATGTTGAGTGTTGCGTGTTGAGAGTTTTCAAGTTTATAGTTTGTTCTGTGTTGCTGCTGTTCATGATTTCGTGCGGCATCAAGTCTGCTGTTGGTGAGGGTGAATGTGAGACGCAAACCGTTGTTTCGAAACCCGAGCCACGCTACGTGTACGGGATAGCGGTGGATGACTACCATATTGACACCTGTCGCGTACAATCCGGTGAAACATTGTCAGGTATATTGAACCGTCATGGTCTGACGCAAAAGCAGTGGCGCGATATGCAGCCGCTACTCAAGCGAAGTCCTGAATTGGCCTCTATCCGCGAGGGCGGACAATACTACACACTGAGCAACGACACAGCGCTCTGCTACTTTGCCTACCGGATCAACCGCCGCGAGACACGTATTGCATCGCTGCTGGACAGTTTCTACCTGTGGCACGACACGCTACCACTGACTGTTGAGAGGCGGAAAGCGGAGTTCACAATCAGTTCGTCACTATGGCAGGCTATCAGCAGTCAGGATCTGCCTGTTGAGTTGGCTTTGGAGCTATCAGAGATTTACGCGTGGACGATCAACTTCTTCGCTTTGCAGCCGGGAGATAGCGTGCGTGTGCTGTATGACGAGCAGTTCGTTGATGGCTCGCGCATCGGTATCGGGCGGATCTATGCCGCGCACTTCTGCCACGGCAAACGCTGGCTGCCTGCATACTACCTTGATGCAGGGAAGGTGAGCGGGTACTACGATGCGGAGGGAAACAGTCTAAGAAAGACGTTCCTGAAAGCACCGCTTAACTACAAACGTATATCGTCACATTTCTCGTACGCACGGAAACACCCCGTATATCATGTTGTTCGTCCACACACGGGTGTTGATTATGCCGCACCGGCTGGTACGCCTGTAGTGGCGTTAGGCGATGGCGTGGTAACCTTCCGAGCATACAAAGGCGGAGGAGGCAATACGATCAAGATCCGCCATAACAGCACCTACGAGACAGGGTATCTGCACCTGTCGAAGTACGCGAAAGGATTGAAGGTCGGTCAGTACGTCAAGCAGGGAGAGGTGATCGGCTATGTGGGCTCAACGGGCGCAAGCACTGGGCCGCACCTGGATTTCCGCGTATGGAAGCACGGCACGCCAGTTAACCCGTTGACGCTGGAGTCACCATCGGCAGAGCCTGTGCCGGCGGATTTGAGGCAAGCGTACGATTCGATAGCAACGCATTACAACAAAATATTACTAGGGGAGTAGGAGTCCTAAGAACATAGGGGAATAGAAAACTATAGAAAAAACAATATAATTATGTTATTCTACGAAATTAAAGTACACTATAGCCGCCAGACGGGTGAAGACAACCCGGGCAAGGTCAAAGAGACCTATCTGGTGGAGGGATTCACCTGCGCGGATGTTGAGGAGCGCGTGATGGAAGTTATCAAGCCGTTTGTGTTCCAAGGCGACTGCGAAGTACCGAGTTGCAAGAAAGTGCAGTATTACGATCTGATTCCTGCATCGGATGGCGAGTACTGGTACAAGGCAAGAGTGGAACTCATCACGATTGAGAACGACAAGGAGACCCGCAAAGCAGTGAGCATTCTCGTGCAGGCAGATAATATGCTTGATGCGCTGCACACGCTGAAACAACACTTGGCATCGCTGGATTGCGAGGTGATCGGGCTCACGAAATCGCCGGTGGTGGAGGTTATTCGTGCTATTGAATAATGTTGGTTAAGATGGTTCTTAGCCCTAAAGGGCACGATTATTTCACTACGTGAACGTTAAATAGTTAAAATGGGTTTTCTGACGAAAAACGTTAAATAATATGAAAAAGATAATATTGACAGGTGATCGGCCGACGGGGAAGTTGCATATAGGGCATTATGTAGGTTCGCTACGTCGCCGCGTCGAGCTACAGAACACAGGCGAGTTCGATAAGATATATATCATGATTGCCGATGCACAGGCGCTCACGGATAATGCCGACAATCCCGGAAAGATTCGCGAGAATATTCTGAATGTGGCATTGGACTATCTGGCTGCGGGTCTTGATCCGGAGAAAGTGACGATCTTCATCCAGAGCGGTGTGCCTCAGTTAGCCGAGTTGGCGTTCTATTACATGAACCTTGTGAGCGTGAGCCGCGTGCAGCGTAACCCGACGGTAAAGACGGAGATCAAGATGCGTAACTTCGAGGCGAATATTCCTCTCGGTTTCTTCTGCTATCCTGTATCGCAGGCAGCAGACATCACGTTGTTCCACGGAACAGTAGTGCCGGTAGGCGAAGACCAGAAGCCGATGATCGAGTTGACGAACGAGCTGGTGCGCCGATTCAACGGCGTATATGGCGAAGTGTTCGATGAGGCACAGATATTGCTGCCGGACAATGCTGTTTGTATGCGTCTGCCGGGCACAGACGGTAAGGCTAAGATGAGCAAGAGTCTGGGCAACTGCATCTACCTGAGCGATCCGGCAGAGGTTGTGGAGCAGAAGGTCAAGAGTATGTACACCGACCCCACGCACCTGAAGGTCAGCGATCCGGGACATCTGGAGGGGAATGCGGTGTTCACGTACCTGGATGCATTCTGCAAGGATGAGCACTTTGAGAAATACCTGCCGGAGTACAAGAACTTGCAAGAGTTAAAAGACCACTACACACGCGGCGGACTGGGCGATATGAAGTGCAAGATGTTCCTACTGAAGATTATGCAAGAGATGCTGGAGCCTATTCGTCAGCGTCGTGCGGAGTGGGAGCAACGTCTGCCGGAGGTACGCGAGATTCTGCGTCGCGGCACGGAGGAAGCCCGTCAAGCCGGTGAGCAGACGATGCAAGAGGTACGCAAGGCTATGCGAATCGATTACTTCGACGGGGTGTTGTAGGTCAACAAATGCCCACAACAAACAACAACTTGATGATTACTCGACGAGTTGACCGGTGAGGGTATAACGCCTGCCGTCACGCTCGATAAGAAGTTGACCGTTGACGATCAGGAGTCTCGACGGATGAGATGTATGCAACGGGTCGGTGAAAACCGGCTCGTTGCCGGTTGGTATAGGTGTAGGATCACCTTCTCCCCACTGCGAGTACAGCCACTGCAAACGTGCGTTCATGCGGCTGAGGAACTCCTGTTTGCGTCCTGGCATATCGCTATTGTCGCGGAAGTTCTGCGCGCCTTGCCAGCGCTCAGCATCGCGTTTGGCTGCTTGCGTGATGGTGGAAACGAAGGTATTGATGTCATCGAGCACCTTGCTATGTTTCTGCGTGCGGTACTGATACCACAACTGCTGCACGCGCTGGGCGAAGGTTTCGTTTTGGCAGAGTTGCTCAATCCAGACTTGCGGTCGCCAAGGGGGATTGAAATAGACGAACGTCTCGTCCATCCGGTCATAGGAGTTACCGAAATCCCAGACGGGACCGTAATGCCATTTTGGAATAACGGTTAACGGGTTAGCGGTTAGCGGATTAGCGGTTGAGTCGCGGTCCTTGTAGAGGTAGCAGCTGCCGTGGTAGGATTCGCGGTTGGTCATAATCTCCTGTACGAGATAGAACTTCGCGGCATCGGTGAGGTCAAGGATATCTTCCAACTGCTGCGAGCCGATGTTATAGATAGCATCATTGAGCATGTTGAGTTGCGCGGTGAGGTATGTGCGCTGATCGGTGGAGAGTACCTCGGGCGCCTGGGGCGTAACCATGATCCGGTCTTGGTAATCGTTGTGCTCGTAGAGCACGATGTTACCTTCTGTCTCGTAGTTGTCAATCTCGACGAGCCATCCGCCGGTGATGAGGTCGGGATTTGTCTCATTGTCCTCTTGCTCGTAGATGTTCACGCGATCCTTGTCGATGCGGATGGTTTCCGTGACGAAGTACAGTCCCTGGTATTCGTCATTGAGGACGAGTTCAACAGGCACTCGTCGCGGTGTATATGGCAAGCCTATATGTTCGGAGAGGGAAAAACCCGTAGTATTCTTGAGGAATCCGAGGTAATCATCCGCCTCGGCGAGCAGCGCCCAGTGGCGATGTTTGGGCATATTCAGGAGTTTCTGTCCCTGTCCTTTGGGGAAGACGATCTTGTAAGGTTTCTTGTCAAATCCCGTCCACGTCCAGTTGCCTCGTCCGCGAATGGTAATCGGCAGCGGGTTAGCGGCACTGCCCAAGGCAGGATATTGCCCGTGAGCTGTGACGTAGAGTGTGGCATCGAGTTTCTGTTCGCGCGAGGTGACAGGCTGTTGGTTGGCGGTGATGATATACATCACAGGCAACGTGCCGGACGGTGAAACGGCGGCTGCGACGGTTGTGCAGGCAAGCAATAATAAGGACAGGATGAATTGGCGCATGATTAAACCTCGTTAAAACCTTGTTTAAACCTCGTTTTACTCTCGATATTCTCTCGATGTTCTCTCGATGTTCTCTCGATAATGGCTCGTTTTAGTAGCACACTTTTACTCTCCGAGAAGATCAGGTCGTCGCTCACGGGTGTGCTGGAGCGATTGCTCGTAAAGCCAGTCGTCGATCTTCGCCTGATGGCCGGAGAGGAGGATGTCGGGAACGCGCCAACCTTTGTACTCGGCAGGGCGTGTATAGACACCTGCTTCGAGCAGACCGTCTTGGAAAGAGTCGGAGAGCGCGGATGTCTCGTCGCCAAGGGCACCCGGGAGCAGCCGGACGATAGCGTCGGTCATGATGGCAGCAGGCATCTCACCGCCGGTGAGGACGAAGTCGCCGATAGTATATTCCTTGGTGATGAGGTGATCGCGCACGCGCTGGTCAACGCCTTTGTAATGGCCGCAGAGGATGATCAAGTTCTGCTTGAGCGAGAGCTGGTTGGCTACCTGCTGGTTGAAACGCTCGCCGTCGGGAGCAGTGAAGATGATCTCGTCATATTGGCGTTCGGAGGTGAGCTTGGTGATGATGCGGTCGATAGGTTCGATCTGGAGCACCATCCCTGCGCCAAAGCCGAAGGCATAGTCATCGACCTTACGGTGCTTGTCGAGGGTGTAGTCACGCAGGTTATGGACATAGATCTCGCAGAGACCTTTGTCTTTCGCGCGCTGAACGATCGAGTGGTTAAGAGGTGATTCGAGAAGTTCAGGGCAGCATGTAATAATATCAATACGCATAGTGCTATTGTTGTTATAATCGACCATGTATGGTCGATACATTATTAGGGGACGGGATCGTAGCCGGAGCCGCCCCAGGGGTTGCAACGGAGGATGCGTTTGACTCCCAGCCAGCCGCCACGGAAGATGCCGTACTTCATCACAGCCTCGATCATATACTGGCTGCAAGTCGGTGTAAAGCGGCACGAAGGCGGCGTGAGGGGCGAAATGCAGGCGCGGTAGAAATAGACCGGGAGTAAGAATATGTGGCGAAGGATCTGACGCATTGGGGGTGTAATCGACCATGTATGGTCGATGCATTATGAGGTGATAATCTTAGCGATGAGCTTGATCATGGCGCGCTCGATCTGTGGGAAGTCGGGGAGCTGTTTGTCCATGTTATAGATGGCGATGTGGAACGCGCGGCCTTGGGACTGGAGTTGCTTGAGGGGTTCGCAGTGCAGTCGGTAGGCTTCGCGCATGAGCCGGCGGATGCGGTTACGATCGACAGCGTGCTTGTGTAGGGATTTGGGAGCCCAGACCAGAACTTGGGTTGCAGCTTCGGCAGGGAGTACATGCGCACGCAGAGGCCAGACGATGTAACGCTTGCCTTGGGAACGCGTAGCGGCGATTCGGAGATCGCCGCACAAGCGCATGGATTTATTGAAGGTGCTACGCACGTTAAACAGTTAAAGAGTTAAAATGGTTTTGCTTTACAGCAAAACGTTACATTATGCCTCGCTCAGGTACTGCTCGATGGCGGAGAGGATTGACGGGCATCCTGGTGCGGGAGCGGTGCGGTTGACGGTATAGCCAGCCTCGGTGAGTGCTTGCGCAGCGGGTGCTCCGTAGCAGATGAACGCCTTGTCGCCTTGCTCGAAGCCGGGGAAGTTCTCGAGGAACGCATGTACGCCCGAGGCGGTGAAGAAAGCGATGATGTCGTAGTCAAACGGCTTGTCTTTCGGCCAGCTGAAGGTCTGCTGACGGAACATCACGGCAGGGGTGACGATCACCTTATGGGCAGCGAACATGTTGATCAGGTCATCGGAATAGTTTTCACCAACGACCATCATGTACTTCTCCTGTGGCCGGCGGTTCATGGCGGGGATAATATCATCGAACGAGTTGTGCTCGCCGAAGAAGATCCGGCGTTTGCGGAACTCGATGTACTTTTGCAGGTAGTTGCCCACAGCTTCGCTGATGCAGTAGTAATGCATAGTCTCAGGGACTGTGACACGCAGATCTTGCGCCATGCGGAAGAAATGATCCGCACTGGTTTTGGAATTGAGGATGACAGCCGTATAGTCAAGGATATTGATGTGCTGTGCACGGAAATCCTTGGGTGACAAGCCTTCCAGTTGTACCAGCGGCTGGAAATCCACCCGTACGTCATGATGATGTTCCAGCAGATCGTATGGGCTGTGTTCGCCTACGGGGCGAGGTTGTGTGATTAGAATCTTCTTGGCCATTATATTGAATGCATATTATGCAAATTGTTGCAAAACCATCTGTCTGCCGGCTTCGTAGAGCATTATGGCGGGCAGTAACTCGACTGTGATGATAAATGTCACCACACTCACTATCTCGTTTATCGATGCGCAGAACAGCTTTGACAACTGCCAGGCGAGGATAAGCAGATAGATGCCCGCAGCGATGAGCAGCAACGTTATCCATAATCCATCAAGCGAGGTGTATGCTGTAAGCAACGCAATGATGAACAACACATAGGAGAATATCGATCGCAGTGAGAAGTATCGCACATACGCCAGGCTTGTCCGTTTGCCGAGGCGGAATGTATAGTGAATCATCAAGGAAATCACGGTTCGCGCCACGTCAATGAGTGCAGACAAGAGTATCAGGGAAGTGAGTTGTTCGACACCTATCATCGTGTTCTGCGCGAGCAGCACATATACAGAGAGCGCGGGCATCGTGATATTGAACAGCCATTGGGCTACCTGCGAGCCAATACTGGGTACCTGTTCGGCTGTTGACCCGGCGAATGTAGCGAAACTGTTACTCACCACGCTACGCAGGTACTGCGGCTGCATGATACAACTCAGCCAAACGAGCAAAGCCATCATCAGACAGACCCATGGTAGCCATATAGCGGCGAGTGCAGGTGTAATGTGTAGGCCAGTCTCTATCATACGGTGCGGGCTTGGGAGCTTTCGGTTTCGCCCCACTTCGCTGCTGCCTGAATAGCGGGCAGGACATCTTCGGGGGTGTTAACGACGGTGAACATCTTGTCGCGGTGCAGGGGCTGCATGAAGTGCTCGGCTACCATTTTGTCAATCGCAGCCAGTATAGGATCAAAGAAGGAGTTGGTGTTCACGATGATGACAGGCTTGCCGTGCAGTCCGAGTTGCTTCCATGTGAGGCACTCAAAGAGTTCTTCCGTCGTGCCTACTCCCCCCGGGAGAGCTACCATCGCATCGACCATTTGGACGATGGTTGCTTTGCGTTCGTGCATCGATTCGGTGACGATGGTCTGCGTGCTGCGTGGGTTGTTCCAGCCACGCTCGACCATGAACCTTGGGATAACGCCAATCACCTTGCCGCCGGCGCTAAGCGCGCCGTCAGCAAGGTGACGCATCAGCCCTATTCCTCCGTCACCATAGACGAGTTCGATATGTTCCTCGGCCATGATTTGTCCCAAACGGTGTGCCGCGTCATTGTACGACTGCGGCACGCCGTCGGAAGCGGAGCAATATACAGCTATTCGCTGGATATTAGCGTACGAACTTCTCACCGTTGCGGATAACTACACCCTTGTAGTCTTCGCCTACTTCCACACCGAGAACGTTGTAAAGCTTGTTGTCGCTTCTCATATAGATGTTCTCAACAGCGGATTCCTGATTGGTTTGAGAAACGACCAGAGTTACAGGGATCATGCCGAGCAGATTGAACTCAACCGAACCTTCACGAACCTCACCCTGTCCACTAAGAGTAATTTTCACATTGTCAACAAACTTGTGCTCTTGGTAAGTCTCTCCTTCATCAGTGAACTCATCATAGTCTGTAACGATTTCTACATTTATCCAATCCGGAGCATCAAAATCGATGTCCTCATCCCAAATATTGGAAGGCACAGAAATAGTCTTTTCTGTCTCATCAATGCCAAATTCAACTCGTTCGGGAGCGAGGAACTCCGGATAAATTGCATACAAGTTCAATAACAAGTTACCCGGCGCACTCCATAATTGAGTTATGCGTGATGCAGAAGCAAGATACGTGTCACCTTCAATTATAGTTAATCCATCGGTGATAATACCAAAATTAGCCGTTCCATCGTTGAACTCATCCAAAGCAACAATAAAGTTACCACTAACGAGTGCAGCCGTTTCTGTCATAGCACCTGAGATAGGATCTTCTTTCGTGAAATTGAAATTAAGCACACCATACCATTGAATATTATATTGTCCGCCACAAGGTATATAATCATCCTTTGTTGCTACAGCTCTTGCAATCGGATTTTCCCAGTCAATACCTTGGTCGGTAAGCGGGTATATCGACAAACGCACGTGATCATTTTCTCCCGGGAATATACCATTCGCGCCACCGTCTGCCATAGTAAAGATGCCAAGCGATACATGATCTATATACATGGTAGCATCCTGATAATAAGGCACAAAGATAGTATTAAAGTACTCATCTGTTGCAGACTTCGGGTCTTTCATTTTTGTACCGTACCAATAATCACCTACACCACTTCCTGTTGCAGTATAAAATGTCCAATCGCTACCATAGGTCAAATCGCCTCTGTTGTCATACATCTCCTCAGTGTACATTGCACATTTGGTAAGAGAAGTTAAAGTTGCCGGTGCTACAGAGAGTGCGTTATAAAAGCCATAACCTGCATAATACGAAGTATAGAGCGCTCCGAGCTGGTAATCCCTGAATGCATATAAGGAGTCAGGGTCAGAATGGTACTTGAAGTCAGGCGTCTTCATCACAGGAAGAGGATATTCGCCAAAAAAGTCAACGAGTTGCTCAAACATATTTGTATCAGAAGCAGCTAATTGATCCTCAACATACCATGAAGAGTTCTTAAGCGCGCCACCATAATAATTTATATACCGAACAGTATCCACAAGAGGAACCACAATTTCAGCCAGATTTACATATCCAATACCGGAGCTGGGTGTTCCTGTGTTTAGGCCACCATCTACCACATACGGAACGATCAGGGTGTCAATAATTGCATCAGCCTGATGATTCTTGAACAGGTCATGAACAGGCTCATCAGTAATGGTTGCCTGCGTTTCTACCAAACGAACATTAGGAGTAATCGCTCTCTCCATTGTTCTTTTTTCCATTTTAGGATTTACACTTGCGAACGCACCAACTGAAAGTGCCAATCCGCATACAAAAAGAATACTTTTCTTCATACCTTAAAGATTTTAGAAGTTAGTAATTATTGTTGTTGTTTATTTCTTTCCTGTTATGTTAAACCATACCGAGGAATTAGAGTTTTCAGTCATTTTCATGCCCAGAGTCGGGTTAACCGCATCACCGGCAGCAAGAGCGAACGTACCGTTCAAAGACTTGAACAAGGGCTCGAGTGACGGGAACGCAGCCAGCACTTTCTGTGCATTTTCATCCGCCGGCTCGAGATAGTTCAGGCGCACGCTGCCGCTTTGCGGTTCAACGGAATACAGATAATCCATCTCTGTAGCTTTGCTGCTGGAGGTACCAAGATAACTCAAGGTCAGAACAAATTTGTCGTCTTTCTGACTGAACGTCAGTGCTTTAATTGCAGCTTTCTTGTTGGTGGAGTATGCCTTTTTGAGGGCTGCATTCACTGCATCTATCGCCTGCTTGGAGATATCGTTGATGTCCTCAACATTTACCACCCACGCACCAGCTACTATCTTTAGATACTCACCAAAGTACGCTGCCGGGCTTGCGGTAAATATGGATGACGAGTTGTCGTTAGCAAACACCGAACCACTCAAAGCATACCATGTATCGGGCGCTTCGGGCAGAGGCAATGACAATTGGATACCGCTTGTACGGATACCCAACGGATACAACTCCGGATCTTCTTCAGCCGGTTTCTCACCTACCTGAGAACGATAGAACACGCCTGTGCTTCCATAGGTCAACAAGCACTCGCCATCCGGCGTGACAGCATGGAACACGTTTCCATTTCCGAGGAAGCGTGTACGCGTTGCTTCAATCTCAGCGAAATACGCCGCAGGTGTCTTGCCGCTTTCCATCGGATAGAGATAGCAGTAAGCGCTGTGCTTCTTGCCTTTCAACTTAACATGGTTAGCATCGGCATGCAGGATCAGGAACTCATAGTCCCCCAGCAAGCCGTCGCCATCATCACGCGGGTCAGACCAAGCGTGGAAGACCTTGTTGTAGGTGTCAAAGGTCAGGATCGGGCCGTTGTCGTTCTTGACAGCCCAGGTACTCTCATCCGTAAGGATCTTGTTATTTGTAGTTGTGGCATTCTTTGCCGTAGCACTAACGCGGCCGTTGGCATCGAACTCCATAATCAAGTTATAGCCCTCGGACTCGGGGTTAGCAAAGTAAATCATCTCCCAGCCATTAGCTTCTTCCGTAAGAATGCTGAATGCATTATCCAATGCTACTTGCGCACGCTGGGCAGCGGATTTGTCAAACAAGTCCTTCTCTTCGCGACTGCAAGCGCCCAACAGGGTGACAATCGCCAAACTAATCAATACATATCTTGCTTTCATAATCATTCCGCTTACAATTAAAATTCGAGGTTCATAATCTTATCCCAATCGAGGTGGCTCTGACGTTCCTGCACTTCTGCACGCAGGGCATCGAGATCCAGATTCCACTTCTCCATCAGCCATGTACGGCAGATATCAATCTTCCGCTCCAACTTATCCTTACCGGGTTTGCCATTCTTACCGGCCTCAGTCATCATCTTGTTGATGTCAGCATCCGTCTTAACGATATAGTTGGCGATGATCTCCACAAAGTCCTCACGTGCCTGGCTTCCGCCATAAGGCGAAGCGAATCCCATCTGCCATGCTTCCACGTCAGAAGTATATTGCCATCCGTCGGGGTTATAATCCGCCGAACTGATCTGCTCGAACTCCTTGGGGTAGGTCTTCTTCTGGTGGAGGATATGCGAGAACTCGTGGTGCATAGTCTTGAAGATGTACTCGTTGAGCTGTGCAATATCATTGGTACGCATCTGATTGATCTTCATCAGCGTAATCTTGATACCACCCTCAGCCTGACCGAGTTTCTCGGTGCCTTGTGCCGCATTGATCATCGCGGAGCCTATGAGCTGGATGATACGCGGACCATTCTCACGGAGGAATCCCTCGGGAGCAACCTCGT
>Ga0310690_10006528_pt1 | contig 15300 bp, 16 predicted proteins | sample AusTroGonzalo_MG_2_FD_207661 | JGI IMG/M metagenome (GOLD analysis project Ga0310690, IMG submission 207661) | Bovine rumen microbial communities from tropical cattle in Woodstock, Queensland, Australia - Gonzalo_04 (v2) (version 2) | ecosystem: Host-associated > Mammals > Digestive system >...
GTATTATTTCTTCTGCAAGTGCTTCTATTTTTTGATTTTGTTTATCAACAACTATTCTTGTTTGTTTCATAGCAGTTTCTAAATTACCATAATTTTTATATTCAGTTTCTGTTTTAGTATCTGCTTTACTTACTAATTTACTTTTTATATGACCATTATAAGTAATCGTTCTATCCCAAGGATAAGTATAGATAGAATCACCATTCATATCTATTATTTCTATTTTTTCATTACCTATAAGCCATGGATGTCCTATTGTATTAACTTCTAGTGGAGTATATGTTAAACCATACAATCTTGTAGCTGCTTGAATAACTTGTTGTCTTAACTCAGGTGTGTATGTAAGATTATTGTTATATATTTTTATTTCAGTTACTCCATATTCGGCAATACTTTCACTATCTTCTATAACAACATTTTCGCCTTCAACATCTTGCATACCTACAACAATCCTATTAACAGGTCCAAATACATTTTTTTGTAATGATAAATCATAATATTTAGTATTATTAATGATGTCATAAGTATCGACAGTCGTTTGAATACTAAAATCAATATAACATTTATTATCCCAACCAATTCTAACCCATGAATAAGCAAGTTTACCAATATCTTGCATTACTTTCCTACAAGTATCACCTTCAACATATTGATTATCATTTATAACAAAATCATAATTAGCAAAATCAGTAGTATCTAATGTTACACCACATAATGCACAAGTATGTTGTGCAAGTTGTAAAGCAGTACAAGGAAATGTTAAACCTGTATCATCAAATACCTTATTAAATTTTTTAGTATAATCCATAGCTTCGAACTCAGTTTTATCTTTAACATCATCGGTAGTGGGTTTAGTAACTAAAAAATTACCAAGACTATAATAAGTAGTATTGTTATTATAAGAAACACCTATTTGAAGTTCTAATTCAGTATCTTCTATTTCGAAATCAGTATATATTTTATCTAATGTACCTGTTACTTTTCTAGCAACAAATTGTCCTATCACTAATGAATCAGTATCAACATAACGAAAATCTTCATAATCTAAATCAACAATACTATGTTCATCTAATGTTTTAATAGTAGAACCGTTTTGCTTTATAAGTATTTTAAAAGGTATTGTAGCAGTACCATTTAGTAACGCTTGTTTATCATTATTTGACATACCCATTTATAACACCTCCTAATGTCCTATAAGCTCAAAATCTTCGATTTGTATCATTCTTCTACCATTATATATCACTGGTCTATATTCTAAATCAGTATGATAAAATGTATCAGTTTCATAACTATCAGTAGCCTCATTATAAACTTCTACAGTTAAATACATTGTTGCACCAGCATTATTACCTTGTAATGCCGTCCAATATGTTCTAAATTGAGCTGGTGTCATAGGAGGGAATGAACACCATATTTTCTTTCTTATATGTGGTAATACTTTTATTGATAGATTACCACTAGCAGTTGTTGTTGCATCTGCAACTTCTATAAGTCTAGGTGCATATTTAAAACCCTCTCTTTTAAAACTAGGGTTTTGGAATGTACACCCATTTATTTTCATATAATAACCAGCAAAAGCCATATTATCCCTCCTAAATCCTTATTGTATTTGTTCCATATCTATCATTTTCACCATTAATATAATCTTCATAACCTTCATATACTTTCTTATTACCTATGTATATTGTTGTAGGTGCTTTATCTCCACCAAAGTCATAACTATTTAATGCAGTTAATAAAGCATTTGTTAATGAAGTTTCTATTTGGTCATTATTAGCAACGGCAGAACGATTACCAATTCTACCAATCATTTCTGGTCCGTTTTCATTTGCAACAAAGAACTCTCCATCTTTAGGAAAACCACCTTGTGCATACCAACTAACACTTAAACTTGGTAAAGATGTTGGTAAATTAAGAGTTTCTAATGCTTTTTTTAAAACACCTCTTACTTTAACACCATCACTATGCCAATTCAAATGTGGTGTTTTTAAATGAGCTGACCAATTAGAGAATCTATTTCTCAAATCATTTAATATACTACCAGCACCATCTAAGATACCTTTAAATTTATTCTTCCAAAAAGTAGCATTACCAATATTATTAGATAACCAATTTTTAGCATTAGTCCATTTATCAACAATTGTTGTTCTAATATTTTCAAACTTTTCACTAGTAGCTGTTTTCATATCATTTAATTTGTTTGAAAAATCATTTTTTATGGCAGTCCATTTATTAGTAGTATCAACGATAATATTATTCCATTTAGTAGAAATCGTTGTTTTAATATTTTCAAATTTTTCACTAGCACTTGATTTTAGATTTTCCCATTTTTCAGGTAATTCTCTCTTAGCTGTTTCCCATGCATCAGATAACTTTTTAGTAACTTCTTTTAAATTAATTATCGCATCTGCTACCTTTTTAATAATCTTTGTTAAAGGATTCATATTTATAATACCATCTATAATGGCTTTTATACCTGGATAAGTATTTGCGAAATCATATATATCTTTACCTAAAGTTTTAAAAGCATCGCTTAATTCTTCTAAAGTAGGTTTCATTTTAATCAAATCAGCTAATTCAAAGAATACATTTGCCCATGTAACAGCGGCAGTTACACCTAAAGTTATTACAGGATTACCACCTGTTATTTTAAAACTAGCTCCAGCAACACTTCCAACACCCAAAAGTTGTTCAATTGTACCAAGTAAACCTTGTTTAGCATTTCCATGTGCAGCTGTTTTACCACCAGAATGTATTAATGATATACCACTTATCACAACACCTAAACTGATGTTTTTTGTAATCAAAGCAACACCTGCCCCAAGTGTAAATGATCCTCCTAATTGTTCAGCAATTCCTTGTAGTAATGTTTTTTCATTTAAAACATCTTTGTCACCTTTAAGTTTTAAACCAGTACCTATAATAGATAGAGCCACTCCTAATCCAATTCTAGCAGCTGCTTTACCAGCACCTGGTAAACTATCATACCATTTAATAAAATTAGCAACGCTTTTACCTATTTTCCAAGCAGCAAAAGCTGCACCTAAAGCACCTATTATAGGTAACATTTTCTTTAAATTCTCTTTTGCTTCCGCCATTTTCTTACTTAATTTATCGTTTAAGTTATCCAAAGCATCATATTCTGGAAGTGGTAAGTCAAGACCACCACCTGCACCTCCTAGTCCAGATCCTGCACCAGATTTATCCATTTCATTTTGAACAACATTTAACTCATCAAAAGGTGCTAACATTGTATTAAGTTTTTTAGCCGTATCAGCAGCATTATCTCCAATGTCTTGTACACCATCTGAGATGCCACTTAAACCAGAACTTATTCTTGAATAATCAACATCTTGTATTTTATAACCAAGTAAACTAGCTAATTTATTAGCTAATTTAGTTAATGCTTGTGTTAAAACCATTACATAAGGTATAACTTCCATAAGAATTGGTATAAACACTTTACCTATAGCTCTCGCCAATAGTGTGAATTGTTGTTGTAATATTCTCAAAGCATTCGCAGGAGTAACTAATGTTGCCGCCATATCTCCTTGCCATTCTGTTGATGATTTTAAGATTTGAATATATCTTAATTGTGCTTTTTCTGCTTCATTCATATCGGCGACTCTTTTTTCAATACCCATTGAATATGCTAACTCTTGTAACGTTGCTTGACTCAAAGCAACACCGACATTTCTTAATGGTTCTAGTTCGCCTGACATACCTGATTGTAATTTTCTAAATGCAGTGTCATAACTCAAATTTTTAAAACTAGCTAAATCATAAGTTAATTGAGTTAAGTTTTTACTCATAATATATGCTTTATCTGCACCAACACCAAGACCTTTAGTTAATGAATTGAATTGCCCCATATATTGCATTACACTTGCAGGATCAAGATATAAAGCATTACTAAACTTCTCAACCCATTTACTAGCATCTTCTGCTTTGTCACCTAATGTTACCATAAATAAATTCATAGATTCTTCATAATTGGCAGCTTCTTTAACAAAGTTTGACATACCTGATGCTAATCTTTTTATACCATATATTGCACCTGCAAATAAAGCGGTTGTTTTAACATTAAATTTACGGAAACTATCTAATTTACTAGAACTATCTTTAGCACTATCACCTAACTTTTTTAAAGATGCCGCATAAGAATCAGTTCCGTTTGTAGTTTTTTTGGTTACAGTTAACACATCTCCATTTGTAAGAACATATTGTTTTAATTCACTATTTGTTGTTTTTATAGTACTTTTTAATTTTGCAAATTTAGAATAATCTCCACTTACTCCAATGCTTTCTACAGCTTGTTTATCACTAGTAAAACTTGTTGCATCAGTAGGTTTTTTTAAATTTCTAGTAATAGCTGAGTTTCCAACATTTTCTATATCCTTTTTTAACTTTGAAAAACCTTCCGATTCTTTTATTACGTTTTGTAGACTTGTTCTCAAATTATCTAGTTTAGTTATCAACAAATCAACTTGTGTATTCGAACTTTTCGCAACACTTTCTATCTCTATTGATAAACTATCCATAGAGGTATTCATATTTCACCTCCTATTTTTTCTCAAAATGTTTTTTTGTATTCTTCGCCCAATTCTCAAAATAAACTCTAGCTATCAATTGTGCATTTTTCTTTTCTTGTTCTTTATCTTTTTCAATTTTTAATTCATTAACTTTTGATAAATAGGGTAAAGAAGAATATTGTAGAGGTTTTGTTCCTTTTTTAGAAAAAGCATGTAATATAGGAGATACATCACAAAGTGCCTCATATATATACATGCCTTGCATCCACATTTCTTCATCTCTTTGTTTTATTTTAAGTTTATGTGCATCTAAATAAAATTTTGCTCTATATGGAGAGCCATGCCAATATTCATCATAACTCATACCATAAGACATGAATATAGGACATAATTCCTCAAAAAGTTTACTAAGGGAAGTATCCTCTACTTGTTTTCTCTTTTCTTTGGAGATAAGTCTATTACTTCCCAACTCACGTTTCCCTCATCACCATTATCTGGTTCTTCAAATAACGAGTCATAAGTTTCATCTATCATTTTACGAAGTTGAACTAATAGTTTATTTTTATCTGGTAATTTTTTATATATTTCATCGATTATAGTTTGATTTGTTTTTCGATGATTTTTTAAAAAAGCACCAGAAAAAACTAATTCAATATTAGTCATTGGTTTTGTAAGAAATTCATCTAAAACAAAACCAGAATTTTCTAATATTCTTACAGTATTTCTATCGTATTCTAATACATACTTTTCTCCATTATATGTTAGATTGATTTTAGTATTCATATCGTCCATTTTCTACACTCCTATTCTCTTTCAATTAATTATAAACTTGATTCTGCAGGTTTTGAAAATTTCTCTGGTGCATTTGTTGGTGTAATGTAGTTTGTGATCTCAAGTACAGCATTTACTGATGTTTCAGGTAATCCCATATTACTAGGGTTTCCAGTAAAATAGAATGAATCTGATAGACCAGGTACAACTATAGTAAACCAAGTTGCTTTTTCAGCAGCTTTTGCAGTTTCATAAGCACTCATTAGAGTATCCCAAGCATCTATTAAATCTTCTGTTAAGTTAAATGTAAACTCTAATGCACCTCCTAAATCTTTAAGACCATCTATATAAGTCTTATATTCAGTTTCATCTAAAGTTGTAGTTTCAAGAGTATCAGGTGCAGCATTTAAACTAGGTGTTGATTTTGCACCATAAATTCTTGTGTAACCACTAGTAGGTCTTGTACCTTTAGTAGTTTCGACAGCATACCATAATTGTACACCAGCAGTAGATAAATCAATTGCCATTTTAATACCTCCTATATATAATATTATTCTTTATATCTATATGGCAGTCATATCTTAAATAACCAACCATTATATTATTATCGCTTTTCATAGGTATTATTGGAGAACTTGTAATTCTTCTCAAACACCTATACGTATCGTTTTTCATAAGAGAATCTACTTTATCTCTTATACTTTTTACGTTTTCTTTAGCAGTTTTAGTAGAACTTTGTTTTGCATTTATTTCAAATTGATATGCAACATAACAAACATTTTCTCCACTATCATCTGTATAACGATTAACTTCTTCATTAATCATTTCTTCAACTGTTATCATTGGATAACTTATTTCGGGATATTTTTCATATTTATCTTTAATGATTATGTTTTTATATTCTTCATCGTTTGAAAAAAATGAAGTTAAATCGTCTATTAATTGTATACTTAAACTTTCGATATAACTTCACCTACTTTCTCCTTCATTACTTTTTTTATAACATTATCTTTTAAATAATTAGCAGTATTAAACATCTGTTTACCACTAGGATTACCCTCACTATATTCACCTTCATAAAACCAATAATGTCTACCATTTTTATTAATATGAGTACTTACAATAGGACCACTATTATATGGGTTTAAATCGAAATCACCTTTTAAAGGGTGACCATTATCAGCACCTCTTTCACCAGTACCAAACTCAGCATATAACAAATCTTCACCTTGTGCTACAATAGAATAACCATTATTCGTTTCAATAATGTTTGTTGAAATAGTGCTTATATCTATTGTATGATCGGTATACGTACTAATATATTCTCTTTCTAAAAATTTAAGACCTTCATTGGCAACTTCTTTGGTTATTTCTTTAGGTAATTTTTCTAAATCACTAGACAATGTTTTCAAACTTTTAATTAAAGAATTTAAGTCATTAACGTCTAAATTAACTTTCTTAACTTTATTCATTGTCATCACTTAATCTTTTTAACATTATTTCAAGTTCGTTTATAAAAAGTAATGGTTCTTTATAAACTTCATAATCAGCATCCTCACACATTTCATCATATGTTTTAGGTATATCTTTGTATACATATAATCTGTCTTTTGGATGAAATAAATTTTTTTCATTACTACTCGTTTTTATTCTTAAATACATAGGATATTCCATACCTAATGATATTAAATCACCTTCACTATTTGTAGGCACAAAATTTTCATAAAGAAGTATAGGTTCTCTATATTTATCTATTTTACCATCTCGATATTTTTGACATAAATATAGTTTTCTTTTATTTCTTTTCAAATTTCTCATACAATTAAAGGTATTATCTCCTCTAACATATCTTTAGGATAATCTCCACCAGATGTGTATGTTCTTTTAATACCATTCTCCTCATGACTTTTTTGTCCTTCTGCACCAATTTTAGCGAAAGCAGTTAATGCTAAAGGTATTATCATATCCTCATATTTAGGATCAATAGGTTTTTCATCAGTAGGTTTGAAATGTCTACAACGATTAATCTGTCTTATAGCTCTATCTATTTCATCAGAAATATCTTCTTCCGAAATATCTTCAAAGCCACGACTTTTTAATTTATTTTTTAATTGTACTTTTAACTTTAATGTATCCATTATCTACCAAAACGACTACGTCCACTAAGAGATTTATCATGATTTTTGTCAATGTTTTCTTCTTTAAAATCATCGCTTTTACCTTTTTTCATATTAATAATTTCTTTTTTAAATTCATCATTAAATGATTTAGGTATAGCTTTTACATTGTTATCCTTTTCTATAAACTCTTTAGTTGGGATAGCATTTATTTCATCGCCTTCCACTTTAAAGTCAACCTTTATATATTTCCTACCTACTAATACATAGTAATCTTTATTTATTTCATAAAACATGAACATCACTACCTTTTCTTAAATTCTTCAATTTTTTGTGATTTCTTTTCTCCCTTATCTATGTTATTTTTCTTTTCATCTTTTAATTCTTTTTTAATTTCTACTTCTCGTTTTTTGTTACTATTATCAACAACATGATAACCAAGAGGCTTATAAAAGTTTTCATAAGCACCCCTAGTTACTTCTTTATTTGTTGTTCCGTTAGTTATTCTAACCATTTATAAACCAATATTATAGTGATGAACCATCGGCATCAAGGATAACAATTTTATTAGCATTTTCAAATGAAGGTAATGCTATCATTGATACTTTAGTTTCAACATTAACTGGATCTACGATTTGAGAAGTAGTTACTGCTACACCACCATTTACTATTGCAACTTCTGCATTTAAGTTATTTCTTAAATCAGATTCTTCTGGTGTAGTACCCATATTAGTATATCCTAAATCTCCATCTGGCATAAATACTACTGTAGAATCAGGTACATACTTGATTGATTGTTCAGAAGCATTTACATATACATTATCATATACGTAGAATCTTACTCCAGTTTCATTATAGATATAATCTATTGCTCTTGCAGTAGTTACAGAAACTGTACCACCAGCAAATACATATACAGCATTTTTAATAGCAGTATTTGTTCTAAATTGTTTAGCAACGCTAGAGTTACAAACTGCACGTGTAATATCTACACCTTTAGCTTTCATTTCTTCTACTATAGCAACTACATCACCAATTATATCAGCACTAGCATCAGCCCAGTTTTTACTTGAAGTTTTCTTTTGATAATTTTCTAGTAAATAATCATAATTAAATGATTGTGCATTATCTGCTAATGTAATTGTACCAGTAGTTAATGCTTCCATACGCATTCTTTCTAATGTAATCTCACTTGCATCGATTAATTCAGCTTGATCATCATAAATGTTAGTTAAAATAGCATTAACTACTTCTGGATTATTAGCTGCGATTACATTATTTAATTCTTGACGCATTTCTTCATCAATATATTTACTTTCTTTAAAGAATGGCATTTTAGTAGCATATTCATCAATACCACGTCTATCTCTACGAATAGCTTTAGCATCAAAAGAACTTGTTCTTAATGCTACAGGTTGATTATTAGCACCTTTAATCCATTTTAAGTTTGTTCCTAAACGTTTCTTTTTAGGGAATAAAGTTTCACCTAATAAAGGTTGTCTATTTTGATTTAATTCTTCCCAATAAGCTGCTATGTTTGAAGCAGTTACTAAATCTTTTAATTCAGCCATTATTAAATCGCACTCCCTTCTACTAGTTTAATTCCATCAATATTAGCAGTTGCAATATCACTTGCTACAGATGAATCTAATTTTAATTTGTCAATACAACCAACTATTACGATTGTACCATTTCCTTTTCCATTACTATCTAATTTTACTTCATGTAATAGTATACCTGTCGCACTTGAAGTACCAGCAGTGAATTCAACACTTAATCTACTTGCTAAATCACCAACTAATGGTTGACCAGCTTTTAATGTAGCGTTTGCACTACCACTTAATTTAACAGGTAATGAAACATGATAACTATCTTGTGAAATTAGAATTGTCTTTCTATTTCCATAAGATGTTTTGTTAATTCCCATTTCCATTTTATTTCCTCCTATTCAAAATAATTAAATGTTTCTTTTTTAGCATTTTTACTTGCTAACTCTTTACCTAATTTACCAACAACTTTATCTTCGGAACTATCACCTTGACCTTTATTTTTTCCAAAATTACCCATTTCATCTTTTAAGGCATCTTGTTTTCCTTTTTCATAAGAATCTTTAACTAATTTAGAAATATAATTTGCTACACTTGTAGTTTTATTAGCATCTTCTCCTGTAATATTATCAACAAAAGAATTATATTCTTTGTCAGTTGCCTCTACTCCAAGAGTATCTCTTACATTAGTTAAAGTATTGTTTACTAAAGTTTTATTACTCGCAACAGTATTTTGCTTTAATAAACCTTCAAGTTCCTTAATTCTATCAGCTTGTTGTTGACTTTCGGCATTCTTCTTTTCTTCATCAGTTAACTTACTTTGTAACTGACTTTTAGCATCATTTAACTTTTTAGTTAAATCATTAACTTGATTATCAAACTTGTTCTTATCTACATAATTACCAGTTGATAAATCGGCATAGTTTTTTCCTTCAAAGAATTTAGCAACATCATCTAATGTCATATCTTCTTTGTAAGAATCTCCTAACATTTCTTGTAATGTAGGCATAAATTATCTCTCCTTCCTAGTGATTAAACGACTTCTCTGTCGAATAGAAACCTAAATTTATTAAACGACCGATAGGTAGGTCAATTTATATTATCCGATTTCTCGGTAATACCATTACTATTTTCTTCTTGCTCTTCATCTCGTTGTTCTAATGATTTTTGATATTCTTCTTGTTTCTTTTTCTTGGCTTCTTCTCCACGTTCTACTATTTCACGTGATTTATTTGTAAGACATGCTAATTCTAAACAATCTATCGTAGCTAATTCTCCAGTACCAACCAATGTTGCGAATGCTTGTGTCTTTGTTTGTAGATTATCAGTAGTATGTCTACCAACAGATATATCAATATCAAGTGGTGATATATCTTTAGCTATCAAACCTAATTTTTGTAATATTTTTATACCAACAGATAATTGTTGCTTTTTAGCTTTCTTATAGAACATTTCTTTAAGTCTAGCAACTATTTCAATATCAGTCCATCCATCTCTATTAAGAACTGCCATACCAGTATCTCCACCACTTGAATTAGCACTTCTATCTGGAATACCTGTAATAACATTTCTAGCATCTTCTAAATATTTTCTAATATTTTCAACACTTATAGCATCTAATTGAGGTGCTATGAATTTAGCATCTAAATTAGCATTATCACCAGTACCTTTTGTTAATGTCAACACTCTATTTTCTTTTATCTTTTTAACACCAACATCTTGATCTTCAAACTCTGCACCTATAATTACAAGTAAACTTTTTATTGTACCTTCAATATCATTCAATGTATCACTTGCAACCATATTTTGCGCATTCATAACTGCAATAGCTTGTTCCCAATCACCTGTTAAAAATATTGAATTCTCAACCATTGTTATAGGGTTTATACCTATTGGGTTTATACTTGTTTTTAAAGTACTCATATCCATATTAGTAAACTCAAACTTATACTTATTTGTATAACAAGTATAATCTTTTTTACCCGTTATCTTATTGTAAGTGTAATGACAACTCATTAATGTTGGGTTACCAACCTCTGGTGATTGTACTACAAATGTAGTTCTAGGATCAAGATAAGAATGTGTTATTGGTATTTCAGGTGTCATATCTTTAGATATATCCTTACTAGGTAATGTTATCATATAACCTACACCACAAATAGATGCAAATATACCACTACATATATCGACACTATAACTTTCTTCATAGTTATAAATATCGGCTATATCGGATACATCTTTTTGATATTTCATATCTTTTGGTATAAATTCAGTAGGATTACCAAATGTATAACCAACTATTTCACGTGTTATCGGATAAGCAAAGTTAACAACAACAGTATTATTGATATTACTTGTACCTCCACCAATTCTTCCGAGAATATCTTGGTCGCCAAGAAAATAGTCTATTAAATATCCACAATCTAAAGCATTTTGGTTATGTATACCCAATGCTTTTTGCATCACTTGGTATAAATTATCAGGTGTTACTTCTGGGTAATCAAGTATTATTCTTTGTCTACCATAATGCAAATCATCGATTGTTCTAATGTTTTGTTTCAGACTATCACCCACTCTCTTGTCAAAGTTACCCATTTATACATTATAAATATATCACATTTTTCGTATTTGTCAAAAAAGGACAAAAAAAAAAGAGTTGTTTTTAACTCTTTTTTTAATTGCTCTTTGAATTATATATAATCGGTACTTCTCGCACTAATTTATTATAACCATTTATTATTCAACCACTAGCCAGTTAAAATGCCTCATAAAGTAGCGACCTTTATTCTATTTTAACCTTTTTATACTAGAGTAAATCTTTCTTACCAACTTTCACATACAATAGGCTTTTTTCAAAACTAATATTCCTAGCATGGAACCTACCATTTACCATAGTTCAATTTGCAGATTTATGCTACTCGCACCAACTTCTAATCTTATACTCCTATCACTAGTTATCAACTGCAATAATGACTTGTTTGGTATTTCTTATCATCTCTTTAGACACCACTCTAATAAGATTTTAAGTTAATCTCTTTGTTTTCTACCAAAGAAGTTTATGATTATCACGATTAGTTTGTTGTGTTTTATAAACTCTTATAATAAACCACTATTATCTCTTTTCCCACTGTGTAGGTTCTATGATTAATATTACTACCAATCACCACTCAATCCCCATTGATTCGCACCAATGGTAATAAGAACAAGATAATATCCTTACTACATTGTCTTGTAGTCTTTCATAAGGTTCAATCATATATATTTCAAAGAGCAATTAATTGGACGCCCCACCAAGAATCGAACTTGGATTAATTGTTTTGCAGACAATCCCCTTAACCATTTGGGTATGGAGCGATATGGTGCTAGAACTAGGACTTGAACCCAGAACATACTGATTACAAAACAGTTACTCTACCAATTGAGTTATTCTAGCATTTGGCTGCACAGATTAGACTCGAACTAATACTAGCTGGTGTCAAAGACCAGTGTGTCTACCAATTCCACCACTGTGCAATTTGGTGTGAGCATAGAGAATCGAACTCTAATAAATGGGTTCACAATCCATCGTCTTACCATTAGACTATACTCACCATATTTTGGTGAACGATAAAGGATTCGAACCTTTAAACCGTTATTTTTGAGATAACGAGCTATTCCAATTCGCTTAATCGTTCATTTGGTGCTTATGGTAGGATTTGAACCTACAATCCCGAAGGCAAGGGATTTTAAGTCCCTCATGTATGCCAGTTCCATCACATAAGCATTTGGTACTCGGTGTAGGATTCGAACCTACAAACCTTTGTTTCTAAGACAAAGAGCTATGCCAATTCGCTTAACCGAGCATATTGGTTGGGAGTGTGGGATTCGAACCCACAACCTCTACAGTCCAAGTGTAGGCTTCTACCAAGTTGAATTAACTCCCAATTTGGTTGCTAAGGAGGGATTCGAACCCTCGACCTTCTGGTTATGAGTCAGACGAGATAACCACTTCTCCACTCAGCTATATCAAGAGAATATACCCCACTTATTTGTATATATCGTGGCATCTTTATTCAAGATGTGGCAAGTATATTCTCCATAATCTTAAACTTAAGAATATGAATTGACTCATACGATTTAGTGCCTTTTACAAGCACCATAGAATAGATAAATGCAATTATTCACATATCATAATTCGTTTTATCCTAGGTTCAAATTAGTCTTTATGTGTTTACTTCTCAGTTCGTCAACTTACAGAGATCCCTTATCTACTCTATGCTACCTATAAAATAGGTAACACTTGCTAATATCGAAAGAATTACGAGAATTCTTTAGTACCATTATAGGTACTGTACTAATGATGTGCCTGATACTCTTGGAGAAACAAGGTATCATAATCAATACTACACTCGTGCAGTTCCCATTATTGATTTAAGACATCATCAGTACACTAACTATAAAAGTTAGTGCCTTAACAAATACATACACAAATTCTTTATTTATTCATTATTCATAAATATCCTTTAGGATATACCATACATTTGTGTAAAAGCACACTCGTAAATGTTAAACTGACATCTCTCAATGTCTACATATATATTATCATAATATAAACAATAAGTCAATACTATTTTTCAACTTTTTTAAAATATTCTTCTACAATATCATGTATTATATCATGAGAGTTTGCACTTATATTACATAACATTTCATCATCAAACTCTTCCATACTAAGTGACATATATTCATTTATATAACAATGCATCAACTCGTGCATCAATGTTTGTCTTTTCATATCGTAGCATGTTTCACTATTAATATATATTTCATGACTTCCGAACTTTGTAAGACCATATACTGCCGCAACTTCTTCTTTTGTACATTCTTCATATATCTCTACTATTTCTTTTTGAGGGATTTCCTTTATCTCCCATTCTCTCCCATTCATTTCAAATTTCATAAATACCTCCTATAATCCTAACTCACTTCCTGATACGTTTAAACTTGCCCTACCTCTATTCGTACCGCCTAATACATTTGTAATCAACCCCGCCAAACTATCAGGGAAGTCATCATGTTGTTTATTTTGCATATTAGGGTTCTGATTCCACGAATATAAATTATGCATCGCTTCCATATAATCTTTATCACCTTTTATCAAATCAGGGTGCTTAAAATATATTCTATATGTATTATTCTCACTTGCAATACCTTTAATTTCATTCTGACACGCGAGTATCCTATCTAACTTACTCTTATTCGTAGGGGCATTATGTGTCGTAATATTACAATGATACCCAACATCTCTTAAATCATTACCCATAAGTGTCGAAAAATAATCTCCACCATTATTCTTTTCAACACCACAACGCGATACTTTATTATCAACGATTATATCTCTAACCAAAGGTCTTATATAATCATCACCACCAAATTTATTCCTAAACAACACTTTTTCAATATAAACTTCATTACCATACACATAACCTATCGGCATACTAAAGTAATCATCACCACCATGTGAAACATCGGCATAAGTAACAATTCTATCAGGTGTACGACCTGGTAATTCATTATAAAAACTTATATTATCTTTATTAAACAACAACCCATCACGTTCTATAGGTTTCATTAAGTACTTCGCACTAAATATGACAGGATCATCAGCTATCTCCATATCTTTATAATATTTTGTATTAAAACCCTTACCATAATCATACATAAAATTACTTTCACCATTTTCATCATAACAAGGTATTGATACAATACGAACTCTGCTATCATCATCCATTTTCGCATTCTCAACAACCCTACTTGTAACATCATGTAAACTCCAAGGGGTACAAATATGTATTTCAGGACAAGGTCTATACTCACCATCTTTACACAATCTTTGTATCTTTCTATCTTTTATAGTACCTGTATAATTATAGTACAGTTTTTCTAATGTAGTTGGATTATTAGCTTGTTCAACATTTTTTATTAAGTCATCACAATAAAGTAATCTCTCTGCCTGTACCTTACCTGTACCACCAGATTCTATTGACACATAATTATAAGTATGAAATCTACGATTACTATTCAAATCTATATACAAATACTCCGCACTTTTATTTACAATCTTATTGTTTGGGAATATCTCGTGATAACGATATTCTTCACCATCGATTACATTCAATATTTCATTATAAAAGGATTGAATAAGACTCACACTATGACCAGAACCAAGTATGCTTTCATCAGGAGATAACCCACCTAATAAAACTTGTAAAAATAAACCCAATGTACTATTATGTGTAGGTATTAATGTTTTTCCAACAAGATATATACCACCCTCAACTTGAATACATTTAC
>Ga0310690_10006530_pt1 | contig 15297 bp, 13 predicted proteins | sample AusTroGonzalo_MG_2_FD_207661 | JGI IMG/M metagenome (GOLD analysis project Ga0310690, IMG submission 207661) | Bovine rumen microbial communities from tropical cattle in Woodstock, Queensland, Australia - Gonzalo_04 (v2) (version 2) | ecosystem: Host-associated > Mammals > Digestive system >...
GAAGATGATTATCCCAATCTCCTGTTTGCGAAGGATGGAGAGATATTTGATCTCGAGGAAAGAAAGGCTATAGTAATCGGCGGCGCTTATTCGGTGGACAAGTATTATCGGCTCAGAAATGGGATGAACTGGTTCCCGGATGAGCAGCCTTCTGATGAAATCAAGCGGCAAACAGAACAGGCCTTGGAGAATTGCCAGTGGAAGGTTGATCTTGTGCTCTCGCATACGTGCCCGCAGAAATATGTGCCAATCGAAGCGTTTCTTCCCGGACTTGATCAATCAATGGTGGATCACAGCACAGAGGAATGGTTGGACACCTTAGAGGATCGCTTGGGTTACCAGTCATGGTACTGCGGCCACTGGCATATCGACAAGCGGATTGATAAGTTGCATTTTATGATGCGGGGCGTCGAAGCTATATGAGCTTTCGCTGTTTGCATCATCTGGGGCTTAATGGTAAAATGTGCTCCTGCGGTTTTCTGCCGGCCTGGTTCAGGATCAAAAGGCCAGACCGTAAGATGAGAGCCGCAGAATAAGCAACAAGAAAGGAAAACCTTAAATCATGAATCAACGTGACCTTGCTGAAATCAAGCGCCGGCTGAACCCTGACAAGCGTAATCCATCTCTGATCTGCGGATGCTATGTGGATTATATTGGCAATCCGATCACGAGTTTCGAACTTCCGGTCGCGACACTCTATGAGCAAGAAAACGAAAAGTACATGTCCATCTTCAAAAAAGTTCTCTCCGGCCAGATTGGCCAGACGCTCAATCCAATCGCTTTCCCGGCGGAGGGTGACGATCTTCTCCTTCGTGTCCGGAATTCTGGCTTGAACGATGAAGAGGCTGTCAAGACGCTCTTTACAAGGCTGATTGCCGGCATTCGGGCAGAACATCCGGACATGCAGTCTGTTGAAGATGCTCAGACTGCTGAGAACTGGCTGATTCTTCTGATGCATGACGACCTGGATGTACGCAAGCGCGACGCAAACGGAGAGATTGATTACGAGAATTCTGATCGGGCATTCAGCTATTTCCTTTGCGCCATTTGTCCCGTAAAGCAGGAAAAACCGGCCCTGAGATATGTACCCTCCGACAGCATCTTCCATGAGCGTGCTCCGGAATGGCTGGCCAGCGCACCGACACTCGGCTTCCTGTTCCCCCTGTACGAAGGCGGGGCCGCTGACGTAAACACCATTCTCTTTTTCAGCAAAGATTGCAACGACGCACATGCGGATTTCCTGAAGGCGGCGTTTAATGTCGAGGCTGAGATGCCTGCCGCGGAGCAGACGGATAATTTCCAGGCGCTGCTGGCGCAGAGCCTTGGTGCAGAGTGCTCTCTGGACATCGTACAGGAAATGCATGAAGTAGTCTCTGGCCTGATCGAAGAGCAGGATAAAGATGCTGAACCTTTAATGCTTGCGAAGCAGGATGTCGCTCGCATTCTTTCCGATGGTGGGATCTCTGCCGAGAGGGTCGAGGCTTTCCAGGACGGCTTTGACAAGACATTCGGTGCAGGAGCGGTTCTTCCCGCCGTCAACATTGTCACTCCAAAGCAGTTCAAGGTTGATCTGCCCAGCGTTTCCATCAAGGTTGATCCCAAGCAGGCGGATCTGCTTGAAACCAGAGTAATAGACGGGCGCAGCTACCTGCTGATCCCGATCGAGGGAGATATCGCCGTCAACGGTCAGCCCGTGTTCCCGGGGAAGGCCTGAGGAAAGTCGAAAATCAATAAAAAATACGGTCGAGATCACGGCCGTATTTTTCATTGAGCGCACACCTGTAGGGTGAACGCTGATCGCACACTTATTTCATTCGGATATTTCTTCCTCTTAAGATAATTTGCCATTCAAGATAACTACTGTGCGATCTTATGCCTCTGGTGCACCTCGATCAAGCATGAAGGTTGCAGCTTCATCGGCAACATGGATGAGCCATGCCAGCGGGGAATAATGAAATGATTCACTTATGCTGATTGCATTATCTAAACCACGAGAGAATCCCATATGACAATTGATCGCTATGGCCTCCTCGTCCTCAATATCTTTCAGGTATTTGGACAGGAGATAGACACTTTTTGCACCATGTCCTCCAAAAGGTAGTTGTTCATCCACCGAGTAGGAAATATTTCGTCCATTTATTCGCGCTTTATAAAAGTTTGCTTTGCATAGGTCGTGGAATAATGCAGCAATCGTCATCGATTCTAAGAACTGTTGTCTATCATACGGGCGGTTCAAAACAAGATACTGTTTTCTGATATCTTCTCTGTACAGTCCTTCGAGACGAACAGCCATTTCATAGGTATCAATGGAATGTTCACACAGCCCACCATTATAGTTGCCATGATACTTTGTACTTGCTGGCGCGATGAAAAAGTCGCAATCATCACTTAAGAGCCATTCCCGTAAGACATCTTTTCCATCGCGTTCACTAATCTGGTCATTGAAGATCTTCAAAAATTTATCACGTTGCAGATCCATTTCAAAAGAATCCATTAATTTCCCCTCCTGAACCGAAATGGTTTTATAGTTGCATTTGAGCAACAGTGTTCAGTCATCGACAATAATAATACCATGAGGACCATTCTCTAGAAATACTTTGCGAGTCTTGTTAACTTTAAGGATCCTACTTTTCCTCAGCTTCTATTTCATTAATCAAGCCTTTACAGAATTCCTCATAATCATTATGTCCGAAAAGGCACATCTTGGTCGTCAATTCTTCCAGTGCTTCCTCAAACGGTTTCTTATACTTTTTCTGGATTTTGCAGAAAACGACTTTATATTTCGTGTCGTTTCTGACCATTTCTTCTTTGAATCTGACCGGAATCTTACGTTTGTAGAAAAGCGAATCCGCAAGATAATCGTTTGTATCAATGTAAGCATAATGAAGATTAAGTAAGCCGCCGAATAAAATGTAGTTCATTCCACAAATCCTCCTGCACTACCTCCAGTACCTGTCGCTCTGCGATACTTCACGCTTACAAGTTGGACAGTTGGCATACCAGGTATGATAATGCCATTTTTCAAAGCATTCCGTATCTTCACGAGAATCGGACCAAAAGCTCTTCGAACAATTCACACAATAAAACTGAACCTTGCCATCCGTTCCCTTCGGAGTCCATTGTGGACTACACTGTCCGCCTAGTAACCTAAGTATTTCTTCTGCTTCTTTCCGAGTAATAAGCACTCGATCCGTATTTTGCAAATCTGCCGCAGCAATTGCTTGGTGGAGGGCATTGATCATAGCATATCTCATTTGTTTCTTCCTTTCTGATTTGGTTTCGCATTAACAACGAATTATTCTCGAACGAATTGACCGATTTTTGTCTTCTGCACGACGAAATGCTGTCAATGCCATAGATTCAACCATAGCCAATTTCATTAGTCCTTCGCTAAGTTTGTCAATAATGAGTTTCTCTGGATCGTTATCCTCCGGGTCAAGCAATACAGTAATTATCGCATAACCATCCTGACTTGGCGTGCAACCAAAGACTACTTTATCATCTTCAATCTGCCCTGGCATGTCATCACTTAGCGCAACGGAAAATGACAACTTCCCTCTCTCGTCTGTAATCCTCAGGAAATCGCTATTATGGTCTTGAATCCATTTCCACTCGTTCAGTTTCAGAGAGGAAAAGACCGTACAGGTAGGCCCCATGATGATCGCTCTGATCGATTCTTGCTCGGAATTGATCAGTTGACGAAACATAGTGCTACTTGAAAGACTTATTGAACACATTTCGTCGAACTTGATTCCGACCATACCTTTTCTTGCTTCCATCATCATGAGTACCACACCCTTTCTGAAAATATGTTTTACAGCAGTATATCGTTCGGCTTACAACTGAACGATTCCCCACTGTATGGTCTTATTGTACCGGAGAGAACCTGACAAATACATGGTTACACACAACATTTATACATGACTATTTCTTCGTAACTTGACAAATACACGGCCCAAAAAGAGCCTCTTTTGCCTTTATATTCGTGATTTGCAGCATCGCAATTGCATGGAAGTTCTAAAATAATATGAAAATAATTCTTTTGTTTGTGAAGAATTTTCTTGCATAATCACGTTCTTCTTGCTATAATAGAAGGGCAATAGTCATATTGCACTTGACTTAATACGACGCGATGTAACGTTGAAGAGGTGACAAGTTTGATTATCAGCTATAAGAAGCTTTGGAAGATCCTTATCGACAAAGAGATGAAGAAGGGTGATTTGCAGAAGGCTGCAGGGATAAGCTGGGCCTCAGTCACTAAACTTTCAAAGGGAGAATCTGTCAGCATGGAAGTGCTGATGAAAATCTGTCATGCTTTAGACTGCAACATTGGGGACATTATGGATTTAATACCAGCAGAGGAGCAATCTGCAGAAATAAAAAAGGCGCAATAAGTGGGTTTTATCAAGTATAAAGCAGGTGATAAAGAATGAGTGGACCTAAATCATCAAGCTATTCGCTGACATATGAGCAACGTCGCAGAATCCTTGAAGAACAACAACGGCAAAGAGAACGCGAGGAGGAGAAGCGTCGTTTTGAGTCTGAGAGCAATAAAAAAGGAGAACTGCTGACAAAACTCGAGTCGGAGACTGAGGGCTTAATTGGCCAAGTGGAGCGTTCGAAACAGCTAAAGAAAGAATCCGGATACGATATGCCATGGATTGTTGAAGCTGAGAACACGCTAAAAAAAGCTCGGGATATGTCTTCTGAGGCCAGAAGACAGAAGGAAAAACAATCCGCGGAACTGCGTAAAACTAATGAGCAATTATCTACAACAATCAAAGAAACAGCGAAGCAGAGATCTACATGTGCTGACCACATCTCACGAACTACAGAGCAGTTTCGCCAGGAATTAGATAATAGAATCTCTGAAGGTTTTCATCTTTCATTTTCTGCTATCGGTGTGGAAAAAAGGAAGAAAGACAGCTCGAGGATAAGCCGTATCAACGAAGCAGTATCGCAGCTTTCAGGTATGACATTGTCTGAAAAGCAGCATAACAAGTTAAAAATCATTAAAGAAAAGGCAGATGCAATAACAGATCCTTCTTATTTGGAAAATTTTTATGCAGTTGTGGTTTCCCCTTTTATCAGGGAATGCAAGGAATATGAGGCCGTTCGTGATGAACATGACGAGCTCTTGATTAAGTACGCTGTGCTGGCGTCAGAATGTGGTATAAGTACCAAACCGGTTTCATACACGCGAGAAGGAATAGAGTTTGTCAAAGATGAGATTGCTAAACTTGAGGAACAGGCTCTAGAGCAGAAAGAAAGAGAATATATCAAAAAATCGCTTGATGAAGCCATGCGAGAGATGGGTTACGAACTGGTTGGCGACCGCATCGTCTCTAAAAAAAGCGGAAAAAGAATTCATCATGAATTGTATTCATTGGGAAATGGTACGGCAGTAGATGTTACTTTTTCAGAAAATGGTCAGATCACCATGGAGTTGGGTGGAGTTGATGAAACGGATAGGCAGCCAGATTCAGATGAGAGTACACAACTTGTGGAAGATATGAAAAACTTCTGCGGTGATTATGATGCGCTTGCTAAGAGACTTGCTGAAAAAGGTATTACAACAAAGAGATTATCCATTATGCCACCAACTATAGAACATGCTCAAATCATCAATTCCAATGATTATAAGATGAAGAAATCAGTTCCACGTTATTCTGCAGTGCGACAAAAAAAGAAAGCTGCTGCAGTCTTACATAAGGAGACCTAAGAATGAAGAAATTTAAAATCTGCCCAACATGTGGCACGAGGAATGAACCAACAGCAATTGAGTGTGAAGAATGCGAGGCAAATATATCCACTGTCCGCGTAATGGATGAAGAAACCATCAAAAGCGTACAAGAACAAGATGATCAAGCTATAACTGCTACTACGCCAATGACTAGGACACGTATCTGCGAAGAGTGTGGATTCAGAAATCCATCAAATGCGCGGAAATGTCAGAAATGTGGTGAAGATATCTCTGATATCTTGCCAGTAGAAGCAGCTTCAGCCGATCATCTTCATTTTATATTGACAAGTTTAGATGGTGAATATGCATATCAGATACCGGATGGAAAAACCCTTATTGGACGAGAAGCAGCAATGTCTGACTATTTAGCAAAGAAAAGCTTTGTCAGTCGTAAACATGCTCAACTCAACTTGGAGAATGGAAAAGCCAGCATAGAGAATATCAGTCAGACTAATTATACTTATATCAACAATGAAAAGATAACTAATGGATTTAAAGAATTACATGATGGAGACATCATTGGACTTGGTGGAAATGAAAAGAATGGTAAACGTCAGGAAGAAGCCGCATATTTTTCGGTGAGGATACATTCATGAATGTTGCGCGTATTCTATTCCCAGTCAAAGTACTGGGACCAGGTGATCGCATAGGAATTTGGTTTGCAGGATGTGAGCACCATTGCCCTGGCTGTAGCAATCCGGAGTTATGGGAGCAAAAGACATGTTATCAGACAGATTTGTCTACCGTTATGAAACTTATTCGACTGATTTCTGATCAGAATAAAGTCGATGGAATAACAATTACAGGAGGCGATCCATTTTATCAACCAGAATCTCTTAGAGAGTTGCTTGTGGAACTGAGAAAGATCATTAAGGATATCCTTGTTTACACAGGCTATTCATATGATCAACTCAAGATTCAGTACAAAGACATTATGTGCAATATATCTGTCCTGATTGATGGGAAATATGTAGAAAATCAGAACAGAGGAGCCATATTAAGAGGTTCTGATAATCAGAACATGATATTTCTGGATGAAGATATACGACCATTATATGAGAAGTACATTGAAACGCAAACGAGCAGCATTCAAAATTTTTCCACAAACGATGGGATCATATCTGTTGGAATTCACCGACCGAACTATGAGAATCAATTATTGGAAATCAGCAGAGCAAAAGGATTGGAGGTTAAAGCATGAGCGATGTAATTCTGTCAAAATGGCACCAGGAGATGGACATCTTTAGAAAAATTAAACCATGTCTAATCATGGAAGGAAACATCCTGGACAGTTATATTTATCCACTGGATGGAAGCCTTCCGCAGGGTTCTATTGTAAGACTTCCGGAATACCTTCATTACTACTTTAAGGACATCGGGTACGAAAATATCGTAATGTATGACGGAATCCGTGGGTTTTATAATCAATATGAGGATGGGTTTATTCAGCGATTTGCCGATCTGGTTAAATCAAATGTTTCTGGCAATCGACGTATCCCTGCGGAATTTCGAGGGAAAGCCACTGGCTCAGCAGCCACTATAGTGGAAGCTGCACTTGTTCAAAACGAATCACCAACGGTTGTGATCATGGATTTTGCCTCAAGATACATCAATGATCCAGCCAATATGCAGCAAACGGAGATTGAAGGATTTACCATCCTGATGCAAGCGTCACTAGATGCGAAAGAAGTACAAACAGAAAAAGGAACGCTGAGAAACCTGGTTATTCTCTTAGTGAATAAACTCAATGATGTTCCTGCGTGGTATTATTTGGACAATCCGAATGTTAAGGCAATTCTTCTGAAAACACCATCCAAAGAAGAACGTGCGCAAATGGTGAAAGGCCCGAATTTTAAGGCGTTTTTCACAAAGAACCTCTACAGAGAAGACTTCCCCTATTACGAAGAGCATCCAGACGAATTGACAAAGATCCAAGATCGGTTTATTGGTCTTACAGAAGGATTTACATTTACAGAGTTAAATGGTCTCAGACTTCTTTGCAAGAATCAGGAAATAAGAATTCGAGATCTGTGTTCTGTAATTGACCTTTATAAGTTTGGTATTAAGGAAAACCCGTGGAATAAACTTAATCCGGATGATTTTAAGAATGCATATGAAGATTTCGAAAAACGAGTTAAAGGGCAGCCTAGTGCTCTGACGCAAACTCTTGATGTAATCAAACGAGCTATGACAGGAATGGCAGATATTTCTTCTTCAACTCATGGGAAACCAAAAGGTGTCCTTTTCTTTGCCGGTCCTACCGGAACTGGTAAGACAGAAACAGCTAAAACTATTGCAGAAAAGCTGTTTGGCGATGAGAGTGCCTGTATACGTTTTGATATGAGTGAATTTGGACAAAGTCATAGCGATCAAAGATTACTTGGTGCCCCTCCTGGATACGTTGGATATGAAGCAGGTGGACAGCTGACGAATGCGGTAAAGAACAACCCTTTCAGTATTTTGCTTTTTGATGAAATCGAAAAAGCGCACCCTTCTATTTTGGATAAATTCCTGCAAATTCTTGAAGATGGCAGAATGACTGATGGCAAAGGTGAGACAGTTTATTTTTCCGAAACGGTTATTATCTTCACAAGCAATCTTGGTATTTATGAACGTGGAGCCAATGGAGAACGCGTCCCAATGGTTTCCTCAGAAATGTCTTATGAAGAAGTAAAGAAGAATGTGCGTCAAGGTATTGAGAATTATTTCAAATTACAACTTGGTCGTCCAGAGATACTGAATCGTATTGGAGAAAATATCGTTGTCTTTGACTTTATTAGACCTGAAATCGCTGAAAAGATACTTAAGGCGCAACTAGACAAAATTTCTGCAAATCTCAGGTCAAATAAAAATGTAGAACTAATTATTTCGGACAGAGCATTCAATGTTCTTAAGACTAAAGCATTAAATAATCTTGAAAATGGTGGACGTGGAATAGGCAATATTGTCGAGAGTTGCTTTGTGAACCCCCTTTCAAGATATATGTTTGACAACAAATGTTTTTCCGATTGCCATATAACAATTGATAATATTCAAGCTGAAGCAATGCCGTATGTTATTGAAGCAACACGAGAATGAATTATGAAACAGCTTTAAAGTGGAAGGAGACCAGCTAATGAAATTCATGGTTTCATTTTGTTCGGAGCATGGGAGAACAAAAACCGCAAGTGATGATTCGGCTCTGATTGGACATCAGATAATTAATGATGATGTAGGAGTTATTGAATTTCAGACGCCTGGGTGGATCTGTCTTTGTGATGGGGTTGGTGGAAACGCCGGCGGACAGGAGGCTTCTTTGTTTGTTACAGAAGCACTGAGCAAGACTCACGTACCCCAAAGTGTCGAAGAAGTCAAAGCACTTTTCATTGACATTAATAACAGATTGCTCGCACAAGCACAAAACACTGCAGACCATAAAATGATGGCTACAACAGCGACAGCTCTTTTCCTGTCTGATGAATCTGTTTATCTGGCTCATATAGGCAATACGAGACTCTATACAAAACGAGGAGCATTTATTCAGCAGCTTACTGTTGACCAAACAACATATCAATGGTTACTGGATCATGGCAATGTGGCCGCTGCTGAAGCATGCAATCGAAGTGAAATAACGGGGGCCATGGGTGGTGGCAAACCAGATCTGATTACTTCAATTGCTGTTGAACAACTATTTGAAAGAAAAATACCGTCGACCATACTTCTTACCTCAGATGGCATACATGAATATCTTTCCCAAGATGAAATTGAAGATATATTGGAGGCAGATGAAAGCATGTTAAGCAGGGCAAAGATGCTGTGTGATTCTGCACTAGATAAAGGATCAGATGATGACAGATCGGTAATTATAGTGTGTGTTGACTGCGATCAAAGCAAGAGTTAAGTGCTGGAGGATAGATTAAATGGATAACACCGTAATCAATAATACCGCACAAGATTCCCACTCTACCATGGTAAACTCGCAAGCAGAAACTGGTATAACTGCAATTAACCAGGGTGTTCAAAACGCAAATTGCATCCAAGCAGGCACTTTGTTATGTGATGTCTATGAAGTGATTGAGAAACTCAATATTGTTACAGGTGAAGCGGATTTGTACCTATGTTCATTTGCTGCAAGAAAATATATTGCAAAGGTCTATCGTAGGAAAATTGCTGTCAAGCCAGAAGTAGCACAACGGTTATCACAAATCCATTCTCCTTTTGTTGCCAGAATATTTGCCATGGGGGAATATGATGGTTATCCCGTAGAAGTTTTACCTTATTTTTCGCACGGGAGCCTTGCCGGAAAGCGGTTCACTTATGATCAGCTTAAATATGAAATAATCCCATCCGTCAACGAAGGGTTACACATTCTTCATGAGAATGGCATCATTCATAAAGATGTCAAACCTTCAAATATCATGCTTAACAATGATGGGCGAACCGCGGCAATCATTGATTTTGGAATTAGTTCATTAAGAGAGAATGGAGCAACGGTTATTGTTACCAAAACAGGATTAACGCCCGAATACTCTGCGCCAGAGACTTTTAGGAATCTTTTTCTAAACGAATCGGATTATTATTCCTTTGGAGTTACAATATACGAGCTCTTTTGTGGACATACACCTTATTCTGAAATGAATCAAGAAGAGATCGAACAGTTTATCTCTATTCAAAAGCTTCCAATGCCAGAAGGAATGGAACAAGATCTTCAAAACTTGATCAATGCTCTTACCTATCCAGATATTACAAATCGTCGCGATAAAACGAATCCCAATCGCCGTTGGGGGTATGACGAAGTCAACAATTGGTGCAATGATGTTCCTCAACCTATACCCGGTGAAGCAACAAAACAATCAACATCAAAGTCAAACGTTACTCAACCTGTTGAGAATCATGAAGATGATATGCTTCCGTATCGATTTGGCGGAAAAAGTATTACTTCAACAGTGGTGTTGGTAGAATCACTAAACGAACGCTGGGATGAGGCTAAAAAGCATCTGTTGCGAGGACTTTTGCTCGCTCATTTTAAAAAGGATTCAAATGCGGAGATTATTAGCAATCTAATGGATATTGAAGAAGAGGCAGACACAACCGATGCAGATGTATTATTGTTTAGAAGTTTGTATTTGATTGATTCCACGTTACGTAGTTTTCTTTGGAAAGGAAAAAAATACTCTAATCTTTCAGAGTTTGGCGAGCAAAGTTTGACGGCTATTCGTCAAAATGATGAGTCTTTTCTGAATAGTTTAGATGAAATTCTTAATAAAGGTATTTTGTCTCAATATCTCGTCCTAGTGGAATCTAATGCACTTGAACATATTGAGACAGTAAAATCATTAGAAACAAAATATAGTTTAATAAAAACATCGTCGCTTGATAACAAACGCATATGTTGGTATCAAGTGGCGTATTTACTTTCAGATAAAAAAGACTTCTTCGTTGATGGACATTCATTTGAAGATGTTAGAAGTTTTTCTGAATACATTACTTCACAGGCTCTTGAAACTAACAAATCATTTGAGGAAGAACTTAGGAGCAAGATATTCGAAAATGATGAATTCGATGTGGAGTTTTCATGCTGGCTAAATGCCATTGGGCAACCGGAACTCATCAGCGGACGAAGCAAACCCAAGGCGTTCTTCTCTCTGATGTATCGTTTAAATGATGAAATAAAGACACTTGCTTGGAATGGCCATGAGTATGCCAATATAAAAGATCTTGGGGAAAAGCATCTCGATGCATTACGTAGAAATGACATGGAAGCATTAGAATCAACCGATACGATGGCTTCACTCGGGCTGATAACATATTACGCTGAAAACATTGAAAAAATAAAGAAACGAAAGCTTGATAAAATAAAGAAACTTGTGTCAGCGATCTCTGCTACATTATCTGATCCAAGAGGAAGGGATTACTGGCTTAGTGAATATCAGCTAGCATATTTGATGTCTGAAGAAACAAAGTTAGTGTTCGTTGGAAATGAATTTGATAATCCAGATGATTTTATTGAGTACATCGATTCCTTTATAAAGAACACACAGGATAGTTTAGTGGCGTATTACTGTTCAAATGTTATTTCTGAAAAGGGTGTCTTGGACCCACAAATTGATGCATGGCTTTCATCAGTTTGCACTATAGAAAAAGTAGAGTACTATAAGGATCTTCTGCAAAAATACAGGACTTACGCTATTCTTCTGCAAAAAAGGAGAGAGTTGGATAAAGAACCTGAGTTTGTTACAGAGAAGAAAGCTATTTCGTTAGCAAATGCTTTCGATAATATGAATGATTTTTTAGATTCGAGGGATCACGCTCGGGATTGCGTGGAACTTGCACGCTCGATAAAGTATAACGAATTGCTTGCAAGACTAGAAGCTTTATCTTCCGTTCCAAACGAAAAACTTGAAAGACAGCTTCAGTCAATTGCCGATGGCTTTGCAGAACTTGGAGATTATAAGAATGCAAAGGAAATTGAGATTGACTGTCGTGGTGAGATAGCAGCTATTGAAAAAAGAATCGAATATCAAAGAATACTGAAAAGAATGTACGAATCCAGTAATGCATTCCAAAATGAGCGAGAAAGCATATTCCTCGAATGCGCCGAGGCATTTGAAAGAATTAGTGATTATAAAGATGCGTCTGATAAAGCAAATGAATGCAGAAAAAAAGCGGATTCTATTCATAAGACTAATATTTACAATATGGCTGTACGGAAAAAGAATCAAGCGAAAAAAACAGATGGAAGTGAACAGAAGGCTATTCTTCTTGATGCTATTCAATTGTTTGAGAGCGTTGTTGGTTTATACGATTCAAAGCAGCAAGCAGATGAATGTCGCGAATTATTTAGCGGACTTGTATGATAGAACTAACCAAATGGCATTAAGCTAGTATTACGCCAAATGATCAATACCATTAGGCAAAGGAGAGAACGGGCATGAACAATGAAACGGTTTATCAACAAGATACAAACGATTACGATATCTCCTTAATGCGTGTATTTCAAACACTTAGATTTTTCAGCATTGCAAAAGTTAAAAAAGCTGATGATCTACTAAATCAGCTATTGAATGATCATGAGTTTATTCAAAAGTATTGGCAACAAAACTCAATAAGGCGTGGAGTAACAATACGCTTTGGAAAACAGACGGGTGAAGAAAACCCGATGGCTGACAAGCCTTTGGAATGGATAGTTATTGCTGTGGAAAACAACAAGGCACTGATAATTAGCAAGTACGCACTTATAAAAGGTCAACTTCCTGGTTATAGTTTTGGAACAGCTAGTATATATGGCGATCAGGTTATTGATGTGCTAAAAGGGAATGCGTCAGGATACTTTACAAACAAGCAACTGGCATGTCTGTCTGGAGAACCAAAGGTACGATCAGGGAAACTGTTTTTGCTAGATCAGGAACAATATGAAGCATATGCTGTAAAAGAATTCGGAATTTGTAAGTTTGTTCAGGGTGATTCTGATAGCTATTGGCTGTTAAGAAAAGAGCGAGCGAAAGACTCGTATTATGGCGAAATAGATATGCACGGAGTGCGAATGTCTTCTGGTGATGTGAAAACATATTTTCACAACATGAAAGAAGATCATATTTTTATAAGACCATGTACATGGCTTGACATATCATGTGGCCAATACGAAATTGATATCAACAGTTGCATGGCGGCTCAACAAAGAAACATGTCTGGCGTCAATAAGGCTATATTAAAAATACCAGAAGCAAAGTATGAACCATCTCCTTTTCAGAATAACAATCTGCAATTAACTTATGAATCGGATTCATTCTTCAGTTTGGACGATTTAGTAAATTATTTGGCTTCATTATATAACTCTAGCCAAAACGATTTTGTTAGATTCTGTGACAAACTTTTACGAAGTGACGATACTTTCGATAATGCTTTCGTTTCCTGGCTTAGCTGTCTTAAAAAAGACAACATAATAAATGAGTGGAAAAGAAACAGTGAGTATAAAAGGACGGATTTTATTTCAACAACTAAGCAGTATGAATTGCTACGGTTGTTTGCTTTATCGGGAGTTCCAGAAAGCGAGCATATCCTTAATGATATGATCACTAATTCTGCTTATATATCCAGACTAAAAAAGACACAAGCTCTTAACGAAGGTGATTTTATCTTCTTTGGCCATTATGACAAGAGCATTGAAGTTTTCGGCGGAATGCCAATGGTATGGAGAGTTATTCATACTAATGGTAATAAAGCCTTATTATTAAGCTGGTATTGCATAGGTAGTAGAGGATTCAATACAGGGCATGAAGACTGCTCTTGGGAAGAATCTTCTCTTCGTCAATGGCTTAACAATGAATTTGTTAATAAAACATTTACGCCAGACGAAGCCGAGAGTATTCTTTCATCTCCAATTTATACGTTATATAACGAGACTGTCTATGACAAAGTGTTTTTGCTAAGCAATGAAGAAACGGCATTATATGTTGATAAAGAAATGCAAACCTGCATCAATCTTACCAACCCCAATAAAAATGACGGATATGATCAGTGGTACACGAGAACTGTCACTACAAAAATAAAAGAAGGATCTTATCCTGACTATAAGGATGAGATTTTGTATGATTACTTTGGCATAAGAAACGCAGTTCGTTATTTTGCTGGTATAGCTCTAGATGGAATTGGTACAGCGTATTCATCAAGTGGATTGATAAGGCCAGCGATATGGATTGATAAGAGTTCTACGGTTTATAAGAAGGCAACGTCCATGTTTGATGACCTTCTACTACCCGGTGCAACTCTACATTTTGGCAAATATAAACAAGGAAGCAATGGTGAAATTAAACCCATAGAATGGATTATAAATAAAGTAGATGCTTCTACTGTCCAGTTAATTAGTAAGTACGTTTTAGATTGGATGCCTTTTACAACGAACAAAACTAACGAGGTTGATCAGCCTTGGATTTCTAGCACTCTATGTCACTGGCTTAATCATGATTTCCTGAGTGAAGCTTTTGATAAAAATGAAATCAAGTATATCTGTGTGTTGGATAGTGCTACTGAGGATGACACATATTCAGAGTTTTGTCCGGAATATGCGGTGCCACAAGTAAGTGAAAGATTTGATAAGGGTGAGAAATTGGTACGAATTGCTTGCCTTAGCTATGTTTCTTGTCCTGGGATAGGATCATATAAGTTTAGGAAACATTCAGATCGCGACCCGGGCTGGAGAAGCCAATGGGAGCATTTACCAGACAGGCCAGGGAAAGGTATTTCAAAAGCCAAACCAACGGCATATGCAATCAGCAATGGAGCACCTAAAAAGGGAAATTGTTCATATTGGCTTACTTCGTTGGGTAAGGACTGGGGATTTGAGTCAGTAGCCGATCAAGAAGGATGGTTAAACAATGCACAATATGGGAATCGCTCTGGCGTAAGGCCGACGATCACTCTGGATCTCCAATCTGATTTAGTAGAATACATTATGAAGACAAGGCAAAATGCAATTGGGTAACGCCATATAATTTATAAGAAGCAACGAAATAAGGGGGTTGCATTATGGCTTATATTCTTGACACACGGGTTGTAGGGGTAACGTTCGCAAACAC
>Ga0310690_10006531_pt1 | contig 15296 bp, 2 predicted proteins | sample AusTroGonzalo_MG_2_FD_207661 | JGI IMG/M metagenome (GOLD analysis project Ga0310690, IMG submission 207661) | Bovine rumen microbial communities from tropical cattle in Woodstock, Queensland, Australia - Gonzalo_04 (v2) (version 2) | ecosystem: Host-associated > Mammals > Digestive system >...
GCTATTTTTGCCGCAAAAAATCAAGCAAAAATATCGTAAGTATGAAAAACAGACCATTAACCCTTTTGATTTTGGCGCTGACGCCTATGTTATTCTGCCATGCGCAGACTAAAACCTCCTCCGCGGAGTCCTACCGCGACGACGCCTTCTTGAAACTGCTGGCGGACACCACTGCCATCGCCGAGGAACGCCATCTGTCCGACGACGGCGACAACCCTTACGTCTATTACAGCCGCTTCTTCAACCTGCTGCCCGCCGAAATCGCCTTCGCGGACGAGCAACTCAACAACATGCACGACTTCTACAATCTCTGTCTGATCGCCCGCGACTTCTTTTGCGGCTATGACACCTATTTCCGGGAATCGTACATGTCGGGCGACTGGGACAGCACCGAATTGGTGAACGCCTGGAAGGTCTCCGTGGAGCGGCTCCGCAACCAAAAGGTCTTTCACGACAGCTCCGTGCAGCAGCAACTCCAAAAAGTTCTCGAAGAGGGAATCGACAATTTCATCAAAAAGAGCGAAGACGAAGAGCTCCTGAAGCTGGACGACCTCTTCGAACTTCTGACCCAATGGCATCCTATGAACAACATCGCAGAAGAGGACCAAGATTCGGTGTGGATGTTCCTCCAAGAGAAGCTTCATCCACAGAATTACATGCCAGACGGATTCCACAACATCTACTCAACCTACCTGTACCACGAAGCTGCACCGACGGAGAAAGAGATGGCGGATCTGCTCAAATGCTACCGATCGGCGGAGAACCTCAACCAAAAATCGGCCTGCCTCTTCACCCTGATGGGAATCGGGACCATGAAATCTGTGGGACGCGACACGCTGGAGACGTTCATCAACGATGCGGAAACGCTCTTCGAATCAGCCACTTACACACCCATGCTTCCTCTCCTTTGGCGCGCCTACCGATGCCTGTATAATGACACCTACTCCTGCCCTTCGAAGGACTGCTACATCTTCAACCAGCGGTACAACTACTACAGGAGGGCGGTTGCCTACACCTATCTGCGCCACATCCAAGCCACTCAGGAAGACGACATGGCGAAGTTCCAATACTTCTTCCACTGCTTCACAGACGACATCCTGAAAGAGGGAGAATACCTCTTTGGCAACCAAACCGCCGCAGAGGCCATCTACCTATTCTGGGAGGAAGGGCTGTTTTGATCGCTCAACAGCCCTATTTCACTGACAAAGCGCGAAACAGCCACCGGCAGCACCCCGTAATTTATCAAAAGTTATCAACAGTCGGCGTTTAACAAAATAATATTGTAACTTTGCGCCCTAAATTTTAGAAATGTGCGAAGGCGTATGACTTTTTACTTGTAAATAGCCCTGTAATCATCTCTTGCAAAACAAGTTACAAACAATATTTTCACCAAATCATTAAAAATTATGAAGAAGTTTTTATTATTGATGCTGACACTGCTGACGCTCGGCTTCGTAGCCGCGCCCGTGTCGGCGCAGACGGTTTGGGACGGCACCACCGCGGACATCTCGTGGTACGACGCATCCCAGACAGAGTTCGACATCTCCACGCCGGAGCAGTTGGCGGGTGTGGCTGCGTTGATGACCGCGCAGACCACCAACTTCAGCGGAATGACGCTGAATCTGACCGCTGACATCTGGCTGAATGCCGACAACGACTCTACCAACAACTGGACGCCCATCGGCGGCTATGCCTCAGCGACCAGCGAGGACTCGTATTCGACCTCCGCTTACGGCTTCGCCGGCACCTTCAAGGGCCATGGTCATTACATCTACAACATGTACTGCGAAAAATCCAACTATTATCAGGCTGGCTTGTTCGGCTGCGTACAGTATCCTTGCACGATTGATTCTCTAATCATGGTCAACCCGATTGTGAAAGCCCGCGGTATGTCCGGCTCTCTTATCGGTTATACGTTGAACAGCGGTAGCGTTTATGTGAACAGCTGTCTGATTATCAACTGCCGCGTGGAAGCCACTGGCAACAACAACAACGGCGGTCTTCTCGGAGCCAACTGGAAGATGCAGGACGGTTCCAACTGGACTTATCTCACCAACTGCGGTGTGACCGGTCATGTCTATGGTAAATACATCGGCGGTGTCGTCGGCAACGGCCAGAAAATCAACGCCACGAACGTCTATTTCGCCGGAACGCTCACTCCTGTCCAGGATAGCGGCACTGATAAATACGGCGGCATCCTCGGACACGCGGACGCTTCCAAGCACAGCTTCACTCATGCGTACAGCAACATCTCCTCCACGTACAGTTCCGGTAGAGACGGCGTTGTGTTGGATTTGTCTGTCATGCAGACCGCCGACTTCGTGGACAGTCTGGGTTCCGCCTTCATGATGGACAACGGCATGAACAACGGTTATCCCATCCTCTCTTGCATGGCGGGTATCAGCGCTTCCGCTCTGGAGATTTGCGCAGGCGAGTCCGTCACGCTGAACGGTGTGGGCTATGACAGCTACCTCTGGACCCCCGGCAACTCCACCTCCCAAAGCATCACCGTATCTCCCACCACGACCACTACCTACACGATGACCGGTTCTACCTTGAGTGGAACCACCGGCACGCACACCGTCACCATCACCGTCTATCCGCAGGCGGTCGTCACGGCTACGGTAGCCACCTCTCCTGACGGTCAGGTTCACGCCACCGTCTCCCCCGAGACCACCACGGTTCCTTGCGGCAGCTCCGACAATGTGACCCTTACCGTCACCCCGGACGAACACTGGCGCGTGGCCAGCGTCTATATGAACGGCACGCAACTTTATGAGGCGCAGACCTACGGTCCCTTCACCTTCACGGTCAACCCCGGCGGCACCTTAGCCAACGTGGTCATCAACATGACCGACGCCCTCACCTGCACGAATGTGCTCAACCTCGCCGCCTCCAACATCTTCGGTTCCAACGCCACGATTTCCTGGAATGCCCACACCACGGGCGACCTTTCGGAGTATCACATCATCGTGCGTGATGTCGCCAACGACACCGAGACGGAATACACCACCACCGACCTCAGCTATGTGATTATGGGGTTGACGGAGACCACACAATATCAAGTGGGTGTCTACACTTTCTGTCTTGACGGTTACGGCAGCGACACGATGTACGTGAACTTCATGACCCCGTGTAACTCACCTGTGAACCTCACGGTTGGCGAAGGCACGAGCACTACCAGCTACTTCCCGACCTACTCCTGCTACAACTATTCCTATACGCAGCAGATCTATCCCGCTTCTGCCCTTGGCAATGAGGCGATGGATTTCACCTCTCTCTACTTCCAATGCAGCTCCACAGCCAGCAACCCCACCCGTACCATCGACATCTATGCCTCTATGGTTCCGAGTTCCATGGATTTGAACTCCGGATGGATTCTACCCTCTACTGTTCCATTCCAGCTTATCTTCTCCGGCACTGTCACTTTCAGCACTTCCGGAACAGACAACTGGTTCGAAATCCCGTTGGACACCGTCCTTGCTTACAATGGCACCGACAACATTCTGTTGTCTATCTTGGACCACACGGGCACCTATTCTTGTTCCAACTATTTCAAATATCATAATGATGCCACTACAACCAACATGTCCCGCTACGCTTATCGCGACGGTTCCACATACGATCCCACAGGTCCTGATGTCGCCGGCTATGTATCCAGCAATATTGCCAACACCCGTTTCGGCTTCTGCGACGAAAGCACCTGTATCCGCCCGAACACGGTGACGGCTTCCAACGTGACGGAGAATTCCGCTGACATTGCATGGGTGTCTGTCGGCAGCGAGTCCTCCTGGGAGGTGGAATACAAGGCTGATGCCGACACCGAGTGGACTTCCGCCGGTACCTTTTACACGGCTGAAGCATCCCTCACCGGTCTGGATGGCAACACCCAATACTCCGTGCATGTTCGTGCATTGTGCGGCGGTTCCGACATGAGTCTCTGGAGCGACGCGGTCAGTTTCCGCACCGACTGCGCTCCCATCGTCCAACTTCCCTATTCCGAGAATTTTGACGATGCAAACGCCATCTACAGCACCAGCCAAGACAACTACTACCTCTGCTGGGATCGTTATGCCTCCGACCCTGCCCACTTCGTGTATGTCTCGGGCAGCAGCAGCTACGCCCACAGCGGCAGTCATTTCTTGGATTTCCACCATACGAACAGCTGTTACAACATCGCCATCATGCCTCCTATGGATCCGTCCATCAGCATCAGCGACCTGATGATCAGCTTCTATGCCTGCCGTACTGGCAGTTCCGGTTATCTGGAAGTGGGTGTGATGACCGACAAAACCGATCCCACCACTTTTGTGGTGATGGACACCATCGATCTATCTTCCTACAATACCTACGAATACGGCCTGCAACAAGTCTCCTTCGAGAATTACTCGGACAACGGCCAATATGTGGCTTTCCGCGTCTCGAACGGCGTGAACTGCGGCTTCTATGTGGACGATGTGCTCCTCGAAGAGCGTCCGATGTGCTTGTATCCGACCAACCTCCACACCACCGACGTCGGCAACGAAGATGTCACGTTGGCTTGGACAGAGCCGGGCAACGCCACCGCTTGGAACATCCTCTACGACACTACGGGCTTCGATCCTGAGATGGGTGGCATCACGGTGTATGCCGACGCCAACCCCTTCACAGTCACGGGTCTGCAGAATGTCACCACCTATGACTTCTACGTGCAAGCCGACTGCGGCGGCATGACGAGCGACTGGGTAGGTCCGTTGACCGTCAAGACTGGCGTGTACAACATAGGCGTCACGGGCAGCGACACGCTGACCACCTGCGGCATGTACATTTATGACGACGGCGGCGCAGACGGCAACCACAGCACTTCTTGCGACTATACCTTGGTCATATATCCTGCTACAGCAGGCAGTGGTCTCTCCCTCAGCGGTTCTGTCAACCTGTACAACAGTTCCTCCTACTATCAGGGAACTTTGACCATCTACGAGGGCGTTGGTACTTCTGGCAACACGCTGGGTTCCTTCACGGGCACACAAACCGTGAACGTGGCTTACGGCGGCCCCGTAACGATGAAGTTCACCACAGGTTCATATTCATACTATAACTATCCCGGCTTTGAAATCCTGGTACAGTGCACCGAATGCTTCCCGCCGACCAATGTTGCAGTCAGCAACACGACTTTGGATGGCGCCACCGTCACTTGGAGCGGTAACGCCAGCGAGTATGCCGTCTATTTGAACGGCGCTATGACGGGCTACTACACCACCACCGACACCTCTTACACTTTCTCTGGTTTGAACAGCAGCTCTGCTTACACTGTAAAGGTTCGTGCTTTGTGCGGAAGCGACTCCTCCCTGCTCTCTCAGACGGCTCATTTCAATACCTCTTGCGGTGCCATCACCATCTCGGCTGATAACCCGTGGTTCGAAGACTTCGAAGGTTATTCCGGCGGCGGTGCCCAATCATTCGTTTGTTGGGAAACACCTGTCACTGAAGTGGTTGACAACGGAACATCCCCGTTCGTCTATTGCGGCCACAGCCCGTCATGTCACTCCGGTGCCAACTCTGCCGAGTTGAAAGGCTCCAACAACATGGTGGTATTGCCTGAATTCACCAACGACATCCACGAATTGCGTCTCTCCTTCTGGGCTACGACCACCAGCACCTCCAACCCTGGCACCGTGGAAATCGGTGTTATCACAGATGTGAATGATCCCACCACTTTTGAATTATTAGGACCTGCCGGCACTCCCGGACCGCGCGGCGGCTCTGGCACCACTGGCAACGGTAACTTCATGGGACCGTTCGACTTCAACGGTGTGCAGGCTACTACCGGTAGAATCGCCATCCGCTTCACCGGCTACTCCGGTCTCTCTTGGAACCTCGACGACTTCACCGTGGAACTGACACCCAACTGTCCTTCTCCCGTGAAGACCAGCGTTCAGGCTTCCAACATCGACGGCCACAATGCCACCATCACCTTTACCGACAATGACCCGAGCCACAACTCCTGGACGGTATATTACAAGCAGCATTCCGACAGCGTATGGAGCAGTGTCCTCACCAGCACCACATCTGTGGATTTGAACTACCTTGACCCTGTTACTACCTACGATGTGTATGTTGTGACCAACTGTACCACTCCTGACGTTGTGGAAGATGCAACCAACACCATCCAATTCACCACGACAGTGGCTTGTCCGGCTCCGACAAACTTGGCAATTTCCAATGCCGACTTGACCAGCGCCACCTTGACATGGACCAGTAACGCCAGCGCCTTCACCATCGAATACGGTGAAGCGGGATTCACCCCTGGCACCGGCACAACGGTCACGACCACGAGCACCACGTACGACTTCACCGGTTTGAACTCCGCCACCGCATACACAGCCATCGTCACTGCTGACTGCGGTTCGGACGGCACCTCTTCCAGCGCTTCTATCAATTTCAGCACCACCATCTGTGCTGCTTCTGACCAATGCGCTTACGTCTTCACGCTGAACGACTCCTACGGCGACGGCTGGAACGGCGGCACTCTCGCCGTGAAACAGAACGGCATCACCGTGGCAACCCTCGGATTGCCTTCCGGTTCCACCGCTACCGAAACAGTGAACTTGTGCCACGGCATCTCCACCGAACTGGTTTGGGCAGCAGGCAGTTACGCTTCTGAAGCAAGCTTCACAGTCACCGATCCGAATGGCACCGAGCAGTATGCTTCTCCTACAATGAATAACTACACTACCTACACCTTCATACCGAACTGTTCCGGTTGTGCTATGCCCACCGCCCTGACGGTTTCGAACATCACTCTGACTTCAGCCACCATCAGCTGGACAGGCACTGCCGACAGCTACACGGTGGAATATGGTGAAGCTGGCTTCGTTCCTGGTTCCGGCACTACTGCTACTACAACCAGCACCACGATGGACCTCACCGGTCTGAACGCTGCCACCATCTACACAGTGTACGTCACCTCCACCTGCGGCACAGAGGCTTCATCCCCCGCATTCGTCAACTTCGCTACAATCATTTGCGATGTCACCGACCAATGTGCCTACACCTTTAACCTTGCCGACTCTTACGGCGACGGCTGGAACAATGCTACCGTCACGGTGCAACAGAACGGTATTACCGTCACAACCATCGGCTTGACTTCCGGCAGTTCCGCCACTGAGACCGTGAACTTGTGCGACGGAATCTCCACCACCCTGATCTGGAACTCCGGCAGTTTCGACAGCGAAGCAAGCTTCACCGTTTTGGATCCCAGCGGCACTGAAATTTTTGCCACCTCCGGAACTCCTTCCGGCACACTGACCACTTTCACTCCCAACTGTAGCGGCGCACCAGCCGTTTGTGTTCCTCCGACCAACTTGACGGTGAACAGCATCACTGACAACTCGGCAATTGCCAACTGGACTGCCGGCGGCGGCGAAACCGCTTGGAACCTCCAGTACAAGGCCGCAGCCTCCTCCGACTGGGGCACCACGATTCCTTGCACGCAACCCACCTACACCTTCTCCTCCTTGGCAGCCAACACGCAGTACACATTCCGCGTGCAGGCCAGCTGCGGCGACGGCACGGTGAGCGCATGGAGCTCTGAAATGTCCTTCACCACCACCGGCGGTCAAGCAGTAACCGATCCCACCGTCGCTACCAACGGTGCAACGGGCATCGCTCAGACTACCGCTACTTTGAACGGCACCATCACCAATCCTGACGGCGTGACTATCACGGCGAAGGGCTTCGAATGGAAGGCTACCACTGGCGGCACCTACGCTCCTGTGACGGTGACGGGTGCTAACCTCACCTACAACCTTACCGGTTTGACTGCCAACACGGGTTACACCTACAAGGCATTCATCACCTTCAACGGCACGACCGTTTACGGCGAAGAGGTGACCTTCACCACGCTGCCTGAAGATGTACAGCCTTGTAACGTCCCGACGGGTCTCACCGCTGGCACCATCACCCACGAAAGCATCGCTATCTCTTGGGACAACGATGCCAACGTGAACAGCTGGAACATCCAGTATCGTCCTGTGGGAGGCACCTTGAGCTCCGCTACGGCCACCACCAACAGCTACACCATCACCGGTTTGGCTCCTGAAACGGAGTACGAAATCCAGGTGCAGGCTGACTGCGGTGACGGCAACGTCAGCGATTGGACCGCAGCCATCACGGCTACCACGACCACGGGTATCGAGAACTACCTGCTGAACAGCATCTCTCTGTATCCTAACCCCGCCAAGGAGTACATCGACGTGCGCGTTGACGAGCTCAACGTCACCAGCATGGAGGTTTACGACGTGTACGGTAAATTGATCAACACGATCAACGTGATTGACAACCCGACCCGCATCAACGTCTCCGGCTTGGCAAGCGGCATGTATTTCGTGCGCGTGACCACGGAACAGGGCGTTGCGACGAAATCGTTTGTCAAAAAATAATGGATTCCCCGACCTGTAGAGACGGTGTGCACACCGTCTCTACAATACCGAAAACAAAAAGGGCTGTTGCTGGTGGGTGACGGCCCTTTTTCTATAAACAAGTAAACCCCTAAACGTGTAAACAGACATACATTATTCCAAAAAAAGTGTATTTTTGCGAGATGTTTTGAACAATCAATTTTTAACAACAACAATTCAATATTATGAAGAAGTTTTTCATTTTCAGCATGTTGTGCTTATTAATAGCCTTCGGATTCGCACCGAAGACACAGGCACAATCCGAATGCGTCATCACCTCCTTGCCGTTTACGGAAGGTTTCGAAGGAGTGAACAGTGGCCTCCCCCCGTGTTTTACCCGAAATCCCTTGGGTATTTATCAAGTAAACAACAATCCACAGCCTTATGTATCTGCTTATCAACCACATAACGGAAGTAACGCATTAAGATCGTTCAACACGATCTACTCCGACACTTCTGCACATGTACCTACTCTTGTGTTCCCTGAATTAGATTCGCAATTTAGTATGACCAGCATGGTTTTGGAATTTTGGGCTAAATCTTTATGGGGCACATTTCCCTACTTTGTGGTTGGTGTAATGGACGATCCTGATGATTTCTCCACTTTCACAGAAGTCCAAACCCTGAATTTTGCCGCAGAGAATCAATATGAAAAATTCACCATCTATTTTAGCCAGTACTCCGGTTACGGCCATCATATTGCTATCAAAATCGCAAACGTTCCGCCCGAGCACCCTGGTCAAGTTTTTATTGACGACATCATCCTGGACCAGATGACAGCCTGTCTGCCCGTACTCAATCTTGCCGTCAACAACTATTTCGGCTCTGAGGTGACCATCAACTGGACCCCCAACGCTTTGGGAGATGCCGGCACCTACAATGTCACGCTGCAGGATATGGATCAAGATGCACAGGTGACATCCGTCATCACTTCTGACACATTCTATACCTTCACGAACCTGAACCCCTCCACCCACTATCGCGCATACGTGGAAGCGATCTGCTCTGCTGGTCTGCTCAGCCCCGCTGATTCTGTGGATTTCACCACAGGTTCTCCTTCCGCAGGTTTCCCCTACTTCGAGGATTTCGAGGGTGACGCCGACCTGGCCATGTCGGTCTTCACGCTGCAAGGCGACGGCCCTAACCAATGGGTTTATGGTTCCGCAGCCGGACTGCCGGGCGAAGACAACCCCACCGGCACTGGACACTCCCTCTACATCTCCCCTGACAGTGGTGCCACCAACATCTATGTCAACACTATTACAGACGCTTACGCTGTTTTCACCGCCGACTTTCCGGCCAACAACGACATGGAGTACCGTCTCTCCTTCGACTACAGAGCGGTGGGTGAAGCCAGCGATTGGATGGCTTACGACTTTTTCTCTGTTTACATGATGAATGCAGGTGTTGACCTTCCGGCCAGCGGTGCCCCCGCCGGCACCCCGATTCTCTTCGAAGCCGCCAACCACAGCGACTGGACGCATGTCAACGTTATCCTGAACAATGTGGCAGGTAGTTCCAAGCAATTTGTATTCTACTGGTACAACAACGGTTGGAATCTTTACGGTGACAGCCATCTGGCAGCAGCCGTCGATAACATTCGCATCAGCGGCAGCGACTGTGCACAGCCTAACGGACTGTATGCCAACAACATTGAACAGACATCCGCTACGCTGAACTGGAACGAGACCGGCAATGCCACCAATTGGACGGTGTATTACAGACTGTCTGGTTCCGACACAGCATACACCACCCTGACCGTCGCCAACGACACCTTCGTGGACATCACCGGTCTGCTCGGCAACACCGATTACGAGTTCTACGTGGTAGCCGACTGCGGAACTTCCGAATCGGAGCCTTCCGATCTCGTCATCTTCCGTACCGCATGCGATGTTGTATCGCAACTCCCTTATATTGAAGATTTTGAAAGCGGCATCTACACTTCTGCAACACAACAGGACTACATCTCCTGCTGGGAGCGTTACTCTTCTGATCCGGACCACTATCCTTACATTTCCAGCGACGACTGGAACGCCCACGGCGGATACCATTTCCTGGATTTCCACTACACTCCGAACTGCTTTGACATCGCCATCATGCCTGAGCTGGATGCTTCCATCAACGCCGCCGACCTGATGATCTCTTTTTATACCTGCCATTCTTATTATGGATACTGGGGTTCCCTCGGCACATTGGAGGTGGGTGTGATGACCGACCCGACCGACAGCTCCTCCTTTGTGGTGATCGACACGATTGACATCTCCTCCGCCGATGTTTACACCTACGTGGGGCAAATGGTCTCCTTCGGAAGCTACACCGGCAACGGCAAATATATCGCCTTCCGCGTCTCCAACTGCGACCAATGCGGCTACTACATCGACGACCTGATGTTGGAAGAGCGTCCCGCTTGTATGTATCCCAATGCATTCAACGTGGTGAACATCAGCAACGACAGCGTGACACTGGCTTGGAATGAACTGGGCAACGCCACCACCTGGAACATCCAGTATGGCAATCCCGGATTCTCTCCCGAGGATGGCACCGGCACACAGGTCATCGTGAACAACAATCCTTGCACTATAGGCGGTTTAAGCAACTTCACCTCTTACGATTTCTACTTGCAGGCCAACTGTGGCGAATCCGTGAGCGACTGGGTGGGTCCCATCTCTGTTGTGACGGGCGTGACCAACATTGGCACGATTGGCAGCGACTCCATGACCACCTGCAACGCCATCATCTGCGACAACGGCGGTTATGACGGCGATTACGCTTCCTACTGCGACTACATGATGGTAGTTTATCCCGCCACTGCCGGCAGCGGTCTGCAGATCACCGGCACCACCAATTTGAGCGGAGGTCAGTACAGCAGCGGCGAATCCCACCTCTACTTCCACGACGGTGTGGGCACAGCTGCTCCGCTCATCGCCGACATCACCGGTGTCAACTCCAACCTTGAGGTGGCCGCTTCCGGTCCCATCACCATCCACTTCACTTCAGCTTACTACACAGGCCCCGGCTTTATGCTGAATGTCTCCTGCGCTACCTGTACACCGCCTTCCAACTTCACGGCTTCGAATATCCAGAATGACGAGATCACCCTCTCTTGGAGCGGTAACGCCGACCAATATGCCATCTACATGTCCGGCGACGCTACGGGCTACTTCACCACGACCAATAACTCCATCGTTATCAACAACTTGAACAGCAATTCCGACTACACCTTCCAGGTACGTTCCCTCTGCGGTAGCGACTCCTCCCTGCTTACTCCCGCGTTGAATGTCAGCACTTTGTGTGATGCCATCACCATTACGACAGCCACTCCTTGGACGGAAAACTTCGAGGGATACGCCGGATCTGGCAACCAGCCGTTCGTTTGCTGGTCAAGACCCGTTGTGGATGCCACTTACGGCTCCCCGTTCGTCTATTGCGGATGGGCTCCCTCTTGCCACTCTGGCGTCAACTCCGCCGAGCTCAAAGGTTCAAGCGCCATGTTGGTACTGCCCGTGTTCAGCAACGATGTCCACGAGTTGCGTCTCTCCTTCTGGGCCACCTCCACAGAGCCCACCACCGGCACTCTGGAGGTCGGTGTGATGACCGATTTCAACGACCCGAGCACCTTTGAGTACGTCGGCACATGCGGTGAACCCGGTCCGCGCGGCAGCGGCAACGACTCCCTCAACGGCAACTACATGGGACCGTTCGACTTCTCCAACGTCGTAGCCACCAACGGCCGTATCGCCCTCCGCTACACCAACAGCAGTTCCTGGAACTCCTGGAATCTCGACGACTTCACCGTGGAGATCATTCCCGCCAACTGCCCGATGCCCACAGGTCTGACCGTGACCAACATTACCCAGACTTCCGCAACGGCCACCTGGACCGCCGGCGGCGATGAGACCGCTTGGAAGCTGCAATACAAGCAAGCCGGCACCTCGGATTGGGGTAGTGAAATCAGCGTCACCACCAACTCCTACGACATCACCGGTCTGACCGCTGAGACCGTCTATCAAGTGCGCGTGAAAGCCGACTGCGGCGACGGTGCCATGAGCGGCTGGACCACGCCTTACGACTTCTTCACCACCCCGCTGCCGGTCATCCAACCCACCGTTGTGACCTACGCTGCCACGGACATCACGGAGACCGCCGGCACGATGAACGGCGCCATCACCGACGAAGGCAACCAGACCATCATCCTGAAAGGTTTCGAATGGAAGCTCGCCAGCGACAATGACTTCACGCCAGTGGTCACGTTGACGGGCAACACCCTGACATACACACTCACGGGTCTGACCCCGAATACCTGCGTCAACTACCGCGCCTACGCCACCACTCCGAACGGCACCGTCTATGGCGAGACGATGACCTTCTGCACAAACGGTGACACACCGGAGCCGTGCGAAACCCCGACCGATCTCGTTGCTACAGACGTCACCTCCAACAGCATCACTATCAATTGGACAGACCATTCCGATTCCTACAATTGGAAAATTGCTTGGACATGGGAAAGCACATTAACCGGTCCCGTACATACGTCAAATAAGCCTTACACCCTGGAAAACCTGCAGCCTAACACCACCTATACTATCCGCGTACAAACTATTTGCGCTGGAATTGGTGAAAGCGACTGGTCTGAACCCTTGACCGTCACAACATTGGGCGTAGGCATAGACGACCACCTGCTGAACAACATCTCTCTGTATCCTAACCCCGCCAAGGAGTACATCGACGTGCGCGTTGACGAATTCAACGTCACCAGCATGGAGGTTTACGATGTGTACGGCAAATTGATCAACACGATCAACGTGATTGACAACCCGACCCGCATCAACGTCTCCAATCTGGCAAGCGGCATGTATTTCGTGCGCGTGACCACGGAGCAGGGCGTTGCGACGAAATCGTTTGTCAAAAAATAATTGATTCCCCGACCTGTAGAGACGGTGTGCACACCGTCTCTACAATACCGAAAACAAAAGGGCCGTTGCCGGTAGGTGACGGCCCTTTTTGTTTATAAACCTGTCAGTGTATAAACATCCCAAAATCATATTACACAGCTGGTGAAAAAAAATAAAAAAATCCTACCAAGTTATCCAAATAAAATTATATCTTTGCAAAGCAATAAAAGAATATCTAGTTTGTAAAACCATTATCATATAATATTTATGAAAAAGTTATATTTACTGCTTTTCACAATAATATTGACCGCCACCACAAGCTTTGGTCAAATCATTCTGAATGAGGGATTTGAAGGCAACTATATGCCGCCTGCGGGATGGTCGGCGACCTCTGTATGTCCAGACGCAAGCTGGCTTGGATGGATGAGAAGTTCCACCGCTTACGAGGGGAATTATTCCGCTTTTGTGGATTATTCTCCGTTCCAGTCCCAACATTCCAGCTATTTGATCACCCCGTTACTATCCATCAGCGGTCACAAACTGATCTCTTTCTGGTATGCAGTAAGTTATCCAGAATACGCTTCCAGCACCTCTTTCACCCTGGAAGTTTCCACAACGGGAACCGAACCTGAGAACTTCACCGTTCTGCAAACGATATCATTCCCCACGCATTACAATTTCGTCAATGTCGTGTATGATTTGCAGGCATTCAGCGGGGAAGACATCTATCTCGCTTTCCATATCGAAGACGACTATGGCACTGGCGTTTACATTGACGAAGTGATGGTGTACGATCAGCCCAGTTGCATGGCACCCGACAGCTTAATCACTGTGAGTACAGATTACCAAAGCGCGAATTTCACATGGGCAGAGATCCCCGACGCCATCGGTTACCAAGTCCAGTGCATTCCCACCGACGGCGACTGGAGCAATGCCGTTGCGGGCACATCCTTCAGCAACTCCATCACAATCAACGGGTTATTGCCATCCACTGATTATTACGCTCGTGTGAGAACCATCTGCGGGGTTGCAGACACCAGCGATTGGTCTGACGAATTGCCCTTCAGCACTCTTTGCGAAGCTATCACTCTTGCACAAGGTGCATCTTGGGCAGAAGATTTTGAAAGCATATCCGCCAGCGGCGCCGTTGAATTGAACAGCTGCTGGGAAACTCCACTCATGTCCACCACTTACGATGCCCCCTACGTTTACTGCGGTCTGGCCATCGCGAGCCATTCCGGCGATAACTCCCTGGAGTTGAGAGGCAACAGCGGGGAGTCGAACATCGTGGTGTTACCCGCTTTCACGAACGATCTCAGCACCTTGAAACTGAGGTTTTTCGCCAACACTACAGCGCCGTCCTCCACCACAGCCGGCACACTGCAGGTAGGATACATCACCGATCCTAACGATCCCGCCACTTTCACCCCCATCGAAACCGTTACCCCGAAAGCTGAAAGCTATAGCAGAGCCCAGTCCGTCCCTTACGGCCCCTTCTACTTTGCTCCCTATAACGCCACCGGCAGAATCGCCATCCGGTTCATTTCCAATGCGTTCAGCACCTCATGGAATCTGGATGACATCATTGTCGGCGCCCTTGCAGAATGTGCCGAACCCATCTATTTGCAAGCCACCAACATCACTTCCACCTCCGCTGACCTCACCTGGATTCACACGGACGGTTCTCTATACGAAGTGCTCATGTGGCCGAGCGGCACGCAGGACACCGTTCATTACACTGGAATTTCTTTAGACAACGGTCCTTGCCATATCGACAGCCTTGTCCCATCCACTGCTTACACCTGGCTTGCGCGTACCATTTGCGGTAGCAACACCACAGCTCCCTCGGAAGTAAACGGCCACTTCACCACTCCCAACGTCACTCTGACGCTGCCTTACTTGTGCGATTTCGAGGACACCTCTTACGAATACGACGAATTCACCTTCTCGGGCTACGGCACCT
>Ga0310690_10006532_pt1 | contig 15295 bp, 22 predicted proteins | sample AusTroGonzalo_MG_2_FD_207661 | JGI IMG/M metagenome (GOLD analysis project Ga0310690, IMG submission 207661) | Bovine rumen microbial communities from tropical cattle in Woodstock, Queensland, Australia - Gonzalo_04 (v2) (version 2) | ecosystem: Host-associated > Mammals > Digestive system >...
CACTTTCGGATCTCGTTTGAACAGAGATCAGAAGCGGCATTTCTTGGTCGTATTTGGAAAGATCCGCAATGAGATCTTTGACTTTTGCAATACGCTTGATATCCATGCAGTAGTCTCCTTTCAGTCAATCCAAGCAATCTTCCGTCCGCAGTCAGGACAGAACTTGTAGCTGCGGAACAGAATGCAGTCGCATCCTCCGCAGTGATCCCATTGCCTGTCATCAATCTTCGGATGCACAGGCTCCTGAGCAGCAATCAAAAACGGTAGAGCCAGCTCGAGATCCCTGGACTCTACCATAGATTTGACTTTGTCGTCTGAGTCGATGAAACAATCCAGAATGGCATCACGGAACTTGTTGATCAGTGCGCTCTTTACGACTTGCAGTGGCATTGCTGTCCTCCTTTTCGGTCGTTATAGTCAACGGTTATTCGTCAGCGAGATATTTCTCGTCCAGAACGAGCGTGATCTGACCGTCGTATTCGAACTCTTTGTTGGGCAGATCAAGCTTAATGTAGGAGATGGGTCCACCTACTTGGTAGAAGTTGAGCTCTTCGGAACGAGAGATGTAGGTGATTTGGATGAATGCATCATCAGGCATCGGATCGATGATCTGCATGAGCTCTTTCTTGGTCAGGGCAGTAATGCGCAATGCTGTAACCTCCTTATTTTTCGTAAGCTCTCCCGGCTTTATATTTGTGGTATTGAAATTCAGATTTGTCTACTTTTATCAGAGATTGTGATCTGGTTTCTGGTAAGATGTGGGAGAGAGGAACAGAGATAGAAGAAAAAGGTGAGGAAAAGTGGGAAATAGGCCCTACTGGGTTTATCGTTTATCGATAAAAACCCTCGATTCCCTCCAGTTCTGAGGCTATCATTTTGGCCAAAGTCAAGGCGTCATGCGTACTTACGCCATCTCCATCGAACTCGAAATGCATTGTTTCCAGTTGTCCGATATCAGCATCGCACGAGAATTTATGGATGATAGCATCACCTTTGGAATCCTTGAACAGGAATTTGAAACCTCCAAGGAGTACTTGCACTTCAGAGATCTCAACATTGAGAGAAATGCAGTAGGAGATAAACTCCAATGCGGTATGGACATAGATCTCTGGAATATTATAATTCAACTGGAGATCAAACTCACTGAAAGGTCCTTGTACATATCTGGTAAACTTGATATTGTACATTCTACAAAGCTTACGTACAGATTCCATGTAAGTCCTCCTTATTACGTATAATCCATTTCCTAGGCTTAAGACTGAAAGTTTCTCTATTGAAAAAGGTAAATCTAAAACACTATACTTAAGTTATATATTATTTGCAGTATCCAATAATACTTAAATACAGTATTCTATCTTACCTGGTAAAAGAGAAAATCTTTTATTCTTAAGGGAACAAGTATAATCATACGTAATAGAGTCAACTTACATAGTAATAAAAGTTTACACTATGTAGAATATACTCATATACAGTATGATTAGAATTTTTTATTTACTATTGACTTATATTGTAGTATATTATATAATATTTAAATATAATACAATGTAAGTCGGTTATCTCCTTCTTTCTGTATTGATTTTTTATAGCGAAACATCAGTCTGCCGCCAGAGCAAGCGTCATATCCAGGATTACGTCATCTGTCATATCGATGGTGCCCATATCATCCATCGACATAGCGATGATATCTCCGATGACCCAAGACTCATGAGTCTCCCACTCATAAATCTCTCCTGCGGTATTCTCGATAGCAATACAGTCGTCAGTGATATCAACGACGTATCCCGTCATTGTGTACAGATGCGACCTGCTATGGTTATACCCATGGCAGAATGTTATTACCATCATGATAGCGACGATCATCAATGCGAAAGTGATGATCGCAGGTTTGCGGTAGTAGTTCATTTGATACCTCCGATTGTTTCTTTCCAATACGTTCATTTTCGACTGTTAAATTCTTCAGCCGCATATTTACTGGCTTCAGAAAGAGCAGTACGGAACTGTTGAACGTACTTGGGAAGTTCTGCTTCAAGATTACCATTTGACTTCTGTCCGATCATGGAGAATCCAGAGTGCTGTAACAGCATCAGACCATCGTAATGGGACCTCTGAAATTTCCCATCAACGATGGCTACCTGCTGTCTGCCATGCAGGTATAGCTGTACAGTATGCAGTTTTCTTGCGACCAGATCAACCCATACTGCGAAACATATGTAGTCACTGTCTGAATAATCAACCAGTGAGTACATGAACACGTTCATCATTTGATCACCCCAAACATCAGGCTGAAAATAAAAAGGCTCGCTACGGCAGTAGCGAGAATCATCATACCGTAGTGAGGTTCATCCAGCCAGGACTTCTCCCAGCTGTATTCTGGGATTTTGCGCCACATCAGAATGGTGCCTCCACTTCTTCGTCGTCTTCATCTCCGATCAGCAGCCGCTCATTGAGGAACTGCTCATCGATTTCAGTCAGGAGTGCAGCATAGGATTCGAAGCTCTCGAAGGTCGGAATGTCGTTGAAGCCTGCTCCGCGCAGGTAGGCCATGGCGAATCCCAGGTCGGAAGAGATGCAGGTGTATCCCTCCCAGACCTCTGCGGTTGTGGTCTTGCCGATGTGGTAATAGACAGCTTTGATCTGGCCGCTGTCTTCCTGCCAGACGACAGCTCTGGTCTTGTAGAAGTTATTCCCATTGGTGGACTGAATGTTGGCATCCATATGAAGAGTGGCCATGCAGTTGCCTCCTTGTCAAAAATAGGGCAGCCCCATGCTTTCGCACAGAGCTGCCCAGTAGAATCAGATAGCGAACGGGAAGATGTCTTCCTCGGCATTGAAGGCACGGACCTTGCCCTTGGCCAGGACCTGGTACTTTGCCTTGTTGCCCATGTGGATCTCCAGCTTCCGCACGCCAGCCTTATTGGTGTACATGCGAACCTTGATGTCACCGGAGATGGAGACAAAGGTGCCTTTCTGGAGCTCAGCCTGAGCCTTCTCGGACTCCTTGTCCCAGGCGCCGAAAGTGATGGGCAGGTAGCCCTTGAACACCGGAGCCTCGACACCGTAGAAGTTGCAGACCTCCTTGATGGCCTCGATGATGGTGCCAATCAGGGTGGCGTCCATGTTGCAGGAGTAGTTGGCCAGCACGGTGAAGTTGGTCACGGTGCTGTTGCCGCGCTGCTGAGGAGCGTACGGAGCGGTGGGCAGGTTGCCCTTGAGGGTCGCGTTGGAGATCTCAATCTCCAGGCCGTCCTTGGAGTAGTTGCGGATGATGTTGGTCTTCATTGTTGTTTCCTCCTATTTTCTTTTTGGGTCGAGTAAGGAACATTGTCGTGTGAGTGGGTCCTACATGCCGTGCTCACACACTTCACCAAGTCCGGCCTCGCCCTAGCGAGGCCTTTTGTTACTGCAAGCTCAACCTGGCTGCTTTTGCCAACTCATCCGCACGATTATTCCACGGGTGATTGGCATGGCCCTTGATCTTGACGACATTGAGCTCAATGTTGCGAGTTCTCATTTCTCTGAACAGTTCCATCCAGAGGTCAAGGTTCGCAACCTTCTTGCCGCCACAAGTATGGAAGCCCATCTCTTCCCACTTGTGGAAGTTCTGGATACCTGTGGCGACATAAGCAGAATCGGTCGCCAGTGTGAACTGAGTCTGCTGAGCCTGAGCTCTGATGTGCTTGACTGCCTGAATGACAGCAGTCAGCTCCATCTGGTTGTTGGTTGTGTTGCGAGCAGCACCACTGCCTTCTTTGAGCAGTTTGCCGCTTGCATCAGAAATGACAACAGCCCATCCGCCATTGCCATTGTGATGCGAACCATCTGTTGCGATAGTGATGCCAGTCTTGTACATGGGTCTCCTTTCTGCCAATTCACAATTCTGTGGTTGGCGGTCGTGAAGTGAACGAGTTGGCCGCACGGTTCAGCTGAACCTTGTTGAAGCACAGGCGGTCTTCTGTCAGGTGTGGTAGAGCTCAGCGCTCTATTGCTTCCAGCGCATCACCTGATCGCTGTGGAAGAGGGCTGATTATGGCTCAGCCCGCTAGAAGCCAGAACAAACAAAAACCCCGAGGTTTCCCAGGCCTCGGGGCGAAAGGAGGAGCGGCTGTACCGCCATAGTGATCAACCAGGCTGAAGATGACCTGGCTGACCGGCACTCGATGCTGCCTACGTACGTCTGCACGGAATCATGCACGTAGGCAGGGATGAATGTCGGTCTCAAATGCGGTCAATGGTAATGAATTCGATGAACTTATCGAAGTTTGTGCCGTAGGTGATGTGCTTCATGTCCTCTGCGTGCTGGGCATCCAGGAGATCAGAGAACTCGCTGATGGAGATGGTACCATCGGTGTACTTGATTGTCATTGCGAACATAGGAATACCTCCTTGACGTGGGTCGTCACCCTAATTATCACCAAGTCAGGCCTCGCCCTAGCGAGGCCCAAGCTATGGAATCGACTAGTAAAGGTTTTGACCAAGTAGAACAGCCTGACTTAACTGCATCCAAGCGCAGGCTGACCTACTTTTCACCAAGTCCGCACTCGCCCTAGCGAGGGCTTAAGTGAGGTCAAGCACTACTCACTGAACGGCACAAAGCAAACGTGAGTGTATCTGTGCGTGACTGAATAGGACAAAAAAGTAGCGCCCCAAATACTATGGCGCTACTTTACGGAGCCTAACAGTTAGACAATATAAGGGCTGGTATCAAGACTGCTAAGAAGCAATCCTGATATCAGCCCTTACGGGCTGATGGTTATAAATCATACCAGTCGGTTTCAAAATCTTCGTAATTATCGAAGTTGTCGCGAAGATCTTCGAGCCTAAACCTAAAGACAAACATTTGGATGCTATCGCCGTAGTCGAACTCTTTCCTTTCTCGTACAGTGTACTCTCCATTGATGAATGAAATTTCCATTCCGTCAGCGTAACAAACGATTTGGTTGTCTTGTGTATCGATTTCGAACTCATATGTGAAACCGATCCTAACCAACGCAAGCATCCAGTCAGGAGTATTGCTTGGAATAGTCCACTTCTTGACAGGAGCAGGACGACAATACCGTGCCATGCTTTCTTTGCGAGCCTTCTCTTCCTCGAGCCTACGCTCTTCTTCCCAAAACTCATGAGCCAACATGGTCTGAAGAGCAATATGGTCGTGCTTATACTTCTTCAGAGGACCACAGAACGATACGAAGAAAACGCAGCGCTTGTTACCGCCAATGCCCGGAGTAATGCCAGACGCGAAAGCGCCAACATTGCGGTCTCTTGCGCGATCAATGAAATCACACGCCTCTCTCCACGAAGCAACGACACTCCTGTGCCAGCGAGTGTCATACCAGAATACATACATTGTGTTGTCCGTCTCAGGAATATTCATTTGGAATTCCTGCGGAAGATTCTGTTTGATAATCATTGGTGCTCCTCCTTTCAGCAAGCCCATCCAAATCTGTGAACCCGGGTAATGTTTCCAAACTCGACTCCGTCTCTATGAGCTAGAGTCAAAGCAGCGATAAACGCTTTTGATTCTCTTGTGGCATATGCGACGTATTCCTTATTGGTTCTGTTGTCTGTGACAACACAGCGCCACATATCTGGCACAAAATAGAGGTGCCAATCAGGGTCATCGGGATCGTCTCCTGTTGCTTCGTCGCTGTATCCGACAGCGATATTGACGACAGTAAACGCTGCTGCTTCGGCTTCAAAGAAGTCGTACCCAACTCCATCGTCTCCTTCTTCTTCGTACGCAGGTTGAGGTTCGCTTTCTGCGAATACGATTTCATTGTCGATTCCTTTGAAGAATGTGCGCCATTTCTTCCATATGGAAAGGTTGTTGTACTCTTCGCGTGTCATTGTTTTTTCTCCTTTCAATAGTCATCCAACAACAATGCATTCTTTTATGGAGAAACCGTTCTGCTCGAACAGTTTGACAGCGTTTTTGTACGCTTCCTGCTTGGTTTCTCCAATGCCATCGAACGTGTAGCAGAATTGCTGCGGGTAGATGGCACACAGCCAGTGGTCGCCTCTGTTGTTCATGGAAACGGTGATGGCAATCATGGGATCGCCTCCTTTTTTATTCGCTCCGAGGAGCGTCCAGAACACTCTGATTAGAATGCTCTGGACGGCCCTCGGAAGGGCCTGTTGTCAGATGATGTAGACGACGCAGATTTTGTAGCCCTTCCTCAAGAGAGCAAGAGCTTCTTTGCGGCTGTGCTTCTTCATCATGCCATTGGTGCAATCATAGTATTCAAACATTTCATGTCCTCCTTTCCTTACAGGAAATACTGGCAAATGCTCGTGAAATCAAAATACATTTCACGAGCATTGGCATATGCTTCTGCGACTTCCATGATTTCCTTCGGACAGTCAGGATGAGTGCTGAAGAACTGCACAAGTTCTTTGGTCGCACTCATGTCGTCCTGGAACCACTGAAGAAGCAGAACACCAATGTGCTCCGCGACCTTCCAACCAGAAGCGGTCAGCGGCTTTTTGTCCTCACAGACCGCCTTGTAGCGGTCGAAAGGACATTTCTTTTCCAGATCTTGCCTGGTTGCAATGTAGGTGCGAATGATTCGCACTTGCTTGTCACACGGCTGACCGGAGCGATTCGTGGTGGGCACCCAAACTTTTGTGCCAGCCTTGTACCACTGAGAGCAGTGGTACGTGTATGTCCGCTCCTTGACATCATCAAGGAACTGGACGTCACAAACGAGGTAGCCGCCAGAAACAGCTACAACGTCAGGATCCTTTTGTGCTGCCAAGTATTCTCTTGCAGCACGATCCGGATCGTTCGGAAAGTATGACAGCTGCTTGCTGTCGCGAAGGGTCACACTGAGAACGGGTGTCATGATGGGATTCCTCCTTCTTTTTATTTCAGCCGAGGGCTGACTACAAAAGAGACTGCTTCGTCGCTGCAGCAGCCTCTTCTGGATGTCAACCTTCGACTTAGAGAGCCAGGCTCTCCTCGTCAAAGTCCATGTCCATGCTGTCCTTCTCGGTCAGATGGACAAAGCGCAACGCACGCAGAGGTGCGTTACGCTCAATGTTCTTTACGATGTCCTTCGCGAAGACACGAAGGACGAACATGGTATAGCTCGCCTTCTTGTCTTCATCGAGGCCATTGGATTTGGTCCCGAGCTCCAGGGCATCTCGGATCGCAGTGTTCACCACGACAGCTTCCTTCTCGGCAACTGTCATGATCCTGCCACGGGACTTCCTTTCGACCGACGTGAAAGTATCCATGATGACCTTTCTCGCCAACTCGAACAGGGCTTCCTCCTGCTCTCTGACATCAGCGCCTTCCATCTTGAAAGAGAGAGCACACTTGTTTCGCCAGAAGAACAAGAGAACGGCCTTCAGCCCGACCTTCTTGCCATCAAGAATATCCTGATGGAGCTTCGAGTCGGCCGAATCGCAGTAGTTGGCCCAGTTGAGCTCCGTCAAGAACTCATGGGACACAGCTGCAGCGAACGGCGCCCTCTCGTCGTCAGTCTCGCTCATTATTAGTTGAGCGAACTGATCAAGCCAAACGGGAGCACCTTCCAGCTCCCACTCGCCGCAGTCAGCGACGACCAGAGAAGCGATGCGGTCTGCAGTGCAGTGTATCTCCTCCATGGTAGCCCGACCAGGCTTGTGGAACTGCTGGTTCCACGGCTTGAGCCCATTGGTTCGCTTTCTGGTCCAGTTCTGCAGGACCTTCAGCGCTTTGAGCAAGTCAGGGCTGATGGCGTTGCCCTTGACCTGGTCGATGCACAGGATGGCACCGACATGGGCAAGAGAAGCGGCGCGGAGATACTCATCTTTCTGGGCGTCCTCACGCCGGTAAGCCGCATCGGATGCCAGAGCCAACAAGGTCATAGCCAAGTCGCTGTAGATGCCAACTTGGTTATACTCCTGCGAACGCTGCAGGGCTGCAGCGATCTGATTCATCTTGTTGGTCCGAGTACCGAACGGCTTCGGCTGCTCCTTGGACCCGTGCTCAAACTCGATGAGCGGGAAGTTGGCGAATGCCAGCTGCCGTTTCATCAAGTTGACGAACCACTTCCAAGTGACAACGAGAGCCTCGTCGCCATCGAAGTCGCCGTCAAAACGCACGATGGTATCGCCATGCCAGGACAGCACGGCAACACCTTCGAGCTTTGCGAAGGCTTTGACCACGCGATTGGTCAGCACCTTCGCAGTAATCGCATTCGCAGGATAACGGTTGACAACCGCTTCCTGCCCATCCTCGAGTCCAGCCAGGCTGAACTCCTCGGGCCCGATGCATCCAATGGTAGGATCTTCCGGGTCGTGCCCGAAAATCGCTACCTGCATGAATGCGATTGGATCCTGGGCAAGAAACGGGTAGCTGCCGCTCACGCGGAGCTTGCCACGCGCAATGTTATTGCGCTTTGCGGTCCACCGGGATTCCAGATAGGCGTTCACATGAGATTCGCCCATCAGTTCAGGGATCGCAGCGAAGACCTTGGCCAAGTCGCTGCGCCTCTCTTCCGGCAGACCAGCTTCCGTCAGCATGGAGTATGCGCCAGCGAATGTCTTTTGCCGCTTGAGCCAGCGACGACTCCTGCGAGTCAGGACAGCCAGCTCCCTGCTGGTCGGCAGCAGCATCTGCTGAAGCAGCTGTCTGCTCAGCTCCCTGGTCTCTGGCTCCTCGACCAGGTTACCCTCCTCGTCGTATTCGTCCGGCTCGCTGGCCAGACGGACGCAACGCAGATAGGGCAGGAACGGATACTTGGGTTCAAGCTCATGAACCCAGTCGAGGAAAGCTTTCCAAGACTGGAAGATCTTGTTGGCCTTCCACACATCGGTGGTAGCCAACACCTTAAACCCACGGAACTCTTCGGGAAGAATGTCAACACCTTCTCGACTGAAGAGCTCCTCCATCAACTCGAAGTCGTCAAGGCGAACAGCCATGCCGTCAGCCTGGGTGATCTCGAGTTCTTTGGGTCCAACTTCGTGGAATTTACCGTCCACGGTACGGACACGCTCAAAGGTGCGCTTCGTCTTGATGGACGGAATAATCTTCATCTCGTCCAGACGAATGGGACCAGGCTGGCCATTGCCAACCAGCATGGCCTTGATGAAGAGGCCACGTACCTGAGCACTGCCACCATCGGTAAGGATGGTGGAGGGAGTGAGAAGCACGGCCATGCGCTTCAACCACTCCGCCGCAGTGTCAGCCCGGTGCAGCGTATCCAAGAAAGACGCCATGCCTTCCCTGACATCGACAGTAGCGGTCATGACGGACGCCTCGCCCATCATGATTTCGCCCTTCTTCTGGGCGTCGGCGCTCGCAGCAAGAATGCCGTAGCGCTTGCCGTTCAGCACGATGCCTGCGTTGCAGATTCGACGCAGGATCTTTTCCTTCAGCTCTCGCATAGCAGCTTCAGCGTCAGCCATGCCGACGCCGAACACACGCCAGTTGGCGCTGAACGCGCCAACATTGTGGCAGATCTTGACCATCTGCCACACGGGCTTGTGCTGCCCGTAGGTGATGCCGAGGATGTCAGACATCAGGCTCTGACGGAGCCCGTTAATCTTGCCATCCTCTACTTTAAGGTAGATCGGCCTCTCCGCATCGGCAGAGAGCCTCATGTTCAACTGCCCAAGAGCGAACCGGGCAGTCTTCAATTCCTCCAGGTCGTACTCCCCATTGGAGTCGACCTTGAAGGACGCGATGGCCTTCATCAGGCCACTGTATTCAGCCAGGACGATTTCCGGGCCGAAGCTCAGGATCTTGAAGCCTTCCGGCTTCCTTTGAATGTTGTTGGTACCCATGATGCTACCTCCTTTGTATGCATCGTCGTGAAGAACGCACTGGGAACGTGCGGGACAGCCTACTGTCCACTTTGTCCAGCCTCCGGATGCCTTGTGAGTTCCGTACTGCTGGCGAGTCCGTAGACTCAAAAGAACCCACACAAATGTGTGAGCTCTTTTGAAACCACAAAAACCGGAAGCCTATGTTTTACGTCCCGTTTCCTCTGGGACGATGCTTTGTCAGACGGGTTCGTCCTTCACGAGGACGAAGTTGCCTTCGCCCTCATAGCGGAAGAACTTGACTTTCCCTTTGGAGAAGAAGTAGACTTCTCCGAGAAGAGCGTCATACGCTTCCTCTTCGAAGCCATACGCACAGAATATATGCCGATATTCGGCCATATCTTCTGTGGCGAATTGAATTTGCGTGAGCCGCGCTCCACGAGCGCAGGCTTTCACAGCCTCAATCAGAGCCTGTGTGAGACCCTGGTCGATGTTGGTGACGGCGGCGGTGGAATTGCTGTTAACAAACTTGAACATTTCATGTTCCTCCTTGTTTTTAAACAAACCGGTCCTTTTCTCCACCAGACTTGCCCGGCTACAGTCTGGAATGGCTGTCTCTCCATGCTGTCCGCTTTTTAGCCTCAGCGACGGCTTGCACGATTTATCCTACGTGCTCCGGATTGAGTTTTAGCCGATTATCTCACTGTGGATAGTGAGATAATCGACATTCTTGAAGGCCTCCTTGATAGCCTTCAGAAACTCGATGAACTTCTTCATTTCGGGCACCTCCTTTTGTTGCACACGGTTCGTTAGCCTTCAGCAACCAATGCTGACTAAAAGACTCCATGTACGTTGCCGCACATGGAGTCCTTGATGTCAACATTGATTAGATCTCGCCTGCGTACCAAGCAAGGATAACGACGTCGTCCTTCACGTCAAGCGTGAAGGAGTCGAACATAAGAAGACTAGCAATATCGCCAACTTGCCAGTCTTCTGCTCCCTCCAGAATCCACTGGTTGATGCCATCGTCAAAAACGACGATGTCTTCATATAGTGAAACCAGGACCACCCTAGCACTGCTAGGGTATAAATTGTAGATAGATATTGACTCAATGTCAATGTCTTCCACAAGATGGGAATCCTCAGGGAGCCAAGTGACTCCCCAATGACGGATTACGTACTCCTCGTACGTCTCCGCCACGCTGACGGACAGGGTGAGGACCAGGGCGATGGCCAGGATGAGCGCGATGACCTTCTTCATTGGGATACCTCCTGCAGGTTTAACGTCTTTACTGTCGCGACGGAATGTCCGACTCTGCTTCATGAGGCTTCGTCGGCACAAGACCTGTGAGGATCAAGCGCCACAGGCAGCGCTTTGGGATTAGCGACGATGATGCTTCTTCTCGCGAAGAAGAGCATCGCCCATCTTGGTGATGGCATCGGAGAGTTCGTCGCTCTCTTTGCCATCAATCTCGACGACAGCATAGTCTGCGCCGAAGCCACGAACATACGCAGCCATGGCGTCGTCGATGCTTGTTCCTTCGTAACGAAGGAAGCAGGCTGTCTGGCCATTTTCGTCATCGATGTCGATGACGAAAACTTTGATCTTGATGTTACCCATGGGAACCTCCTTCTGCAACTTAAGGTGAGTTGCCACCAGATTACCCACTCAGGTTCATGCGCCATTGTGGGCAAGTGCTGGCTATGATCAAGCCCTACCAGCTGGGCATGAGCGAACACGGATGACAAAAGGGGCCAATCCGCTACCCCGTGACCTACACAGACAACACAAAGCCATGTCTGCTTGGCATCGAGCGAACCCGCAGATGATTCTTCTCCTGTTGCGTCGCCAGGAGGTCGATTAGATACTGTCTTGACAACCAGCTCCGTGTCTGGTCGGAGTGCGCTCTTTATTCGATCCATCTCTGGATCAGGAACTACGCATCTTCCGTTCTGCCATTTCATTGCTTCCTCCCTCCCCATGCTCAGTCTACGCACGGGTCGTTGAGTACAGGATGTTTCATTGCCTTTCGACTGGGCCTTCCTTCGTCTACTTCAGCTCCGCATCCATCTCTTTGGGACTTTCACCCAGGACTAAGCGCCATGGCATCTGACTGATCGCTTTTGTCCCGCTCGGCTGTGGATCACACTTTGTCAGAGTGTTTCATGTCTTTCGACATAGCCGTTCCCGCCTACCATCGATTGATGATGGCATCGGGTCCTCCATGCTTATTCCACTACTCAACGATTTCAGCGAATGATTCACAATCTGACTTCATCGTACTCTTTCACCGGAGAACCGGACAAGTCCGAAGACCTGCTCAATCTACAGAGCGCTTTGTTGTCAGACTGTGAATCATCCACATCCATCTCTTTCGTGGGGTTCACATGGCTTTAGATTCGCCAGCATGCGCAATGCGTATTGGCTGACTAGCTGTTCTTGCCGGGGCTTGCTACACGCTTGTCCTCCACCTCTTTCATCGCACCCAGCAGTGCTCAGAGGCTTCATCGGAAAGATGATCGATTCGCATCAGGAGACACCTGATCGATCACCCAGCCAGGTGCCAACATGATGTCCATGCTATGCACTGTTCCGAAAAGCCAGCAAGCTGACTAAGCAACAACAGTGCACAACACAGACAATCACATCGACATTCTGGCCAAGCGATTGCCCTTTGTAACTGCGACAGAGACATCAGCGAGTTGCTTCGCCGATGTCACGTCGCCGTGTGCACACCCTCCGCACAGCAACGTGCTTCAGATGCGACTACCAGTTTCCATAGGCTAATCTGGCAAGCCATACCGTGTCTTAGCTTTCCCACGGTTCTTCAGTCGCACTCATGCTCTTCCCGTTTCGGCTAATGCCAACAGCTTACGCTGTTCCTCCGAAGAGGTCATCAGGGGACGGACTCACACCGCCCGACGGGAGCCTCAGATGAGATCTGAGGCTGCGTTGTATTTGATTCCTGCAATGCAGAAATCAAATCCGTAATGGTGCCATGCGAACATCTCCTCGATGTCCGCATGTTTGAAAATGCAGAATACCTTAATCTGCATTTCCCGGTCGAAGATGGAACTGGTGTTGATCTTGTTGATGCGCTTCATGACTGCGCACCCCCTTTCTTGAATTAGCCTTGAGCGGCCAACTCCTGGAGAACTTACGCCTCTCCAGGCAGGCGGGGCTCACCCAGACAACCCTGTGCGCCGCAGCGCATCGCGGATCGCCGAAGGCGAGACGCCACTTTCGAGCGTTTACGCTCGAAAGTTGACGGGAGTCCGATAGGACTCACGTCAGTTCTTTTCCAACTCCTTTTTCATTTAACAGTCGATAATGAACGTATTGGAAAGAAACGCTCAAAAAGCGTCTCTTTTTAGTGATATATTTTCATAACAATCAGAGGTGATCTCATGCCAGAACCGATAGAATCCAAATCCAAAAAATCCAACATTCCATCCAAGACAAAAGTTTGCCAGAGGTGTGGCAAGAGTTATCCTCTGACAGACTACTACTCCAACAAAGACTGGACAGAGCAGGGCGGCAAAGATGCATGGTGTAAAGAATGCTTCTCTCGCTGCACAACCAAGGATGAAGTCAGAGAATACTTCTGGTACAACAACAGGGAGTTCAGCGAAAAGATGTGGCAAAACGCAGCCTCAAAAGCAGAGAATGCTGCAAGCAAGAATGCCACCTTCCTTAAGCTTCGGGACGACCAAAAAATCAAAGTCCTTGAGAAGATGACCTGTCAGCAGATTCCGTCTGTTATGGCTTCATGTTACAGCTTCGTTGACAGCACCATGGGTGGGAAGCTTCACTCATATGAAGAAGCGAAAGCAGAAGGCTACATCGTTGAGGAAGCGATCGATGACGATGTTAAATACCACTCGTCTAAGTTCAATGGCGACTTCAAACGCAAAGAGCTTGAGTACCTTGAGGACTACTACTCCGGTCTTGAAGAAGACTTCGACCTCACAGATACCAACCTTCGTGACATTGCAAAGAAGCTTGCGAAAGCCTCGCTTCAGTACGACAAAGTACAGGCAGACTTTGCCAACGGCAGATGCGACATCAGTGTTGTCAAAGATGCCATGGCTCAGTTTGACATGCTTTCCAAGTCAGGCAACTTCGCGGCTTGCAAACGCAGACCTGGCGATACAAGTGGTCTCAGCTCCTGGTCCGAGATAGCCTTGCGTCTTGAAGAGTCTGGGCACCCATGCACTCGCAAGATTGAATGGGAAGAAGACGATGTCGATAAGACAATCAACGACTTCAGGTATATTGTGGAGTCTCTATCACTTGATACATTATGAATTGCGGCTATGCTCTGCGGAGATAGCCTGAGGAGGATGGATGCGTCTATCCTCCTAACATCGCGCTGTGGTGCCTGCGTAGCAGTCACAGACAGCGCATATAGCGTTGTGGTGCACACAAGCTCTGCTTGTGTTTATACCACGGCGCTGTTTCACAGCGCTGTGGTGCAAAGGCAGCATTTTAGGTCCATAACCTAAAGCTTTGGGTTCGAGTCCCAACGGCGCAACTTAAACAACAAAAGAGGTGTTACCATGTAGAAAGCAAAGCTTGGTGTGATCACGAACTGGGATGCAATGGAAGAGCAGATCATCTTCTACAGGACACACCTTGACATCTTCATCGAGGATGCTTTTCCTCCAATCAAGCTAAGCAGAGATCAGCATGTTATCGCAAGAGAGATAGGCAACTGCAGAGACACAGACTGCGTACAGAATCGTGGTGCTGGCAAGACATGGCTGATTGCTCTCTGTTGCCACGCTTTATGTTGTCTTTATCCTCAGACATTTGTAGCTGTATGTTCGAAGACAGCGAAACAGGCGAAGCTTGTTCTTGAGAAGCTGAAGTTCCTTGCTGACCGCAATCCAAATATTGCTAACGAGCTGATGTCCAATAATGCCAGATCGTTAGTTCAGATATAGCAAGACAAAGGCAGAGCCGTTTACAAGAACGGTTCAAAGTTTGAATCCTTTGCTCTTGAGAGTGCTCGTGGACAACGTGCAAAGATTGTTGTTGTTGACGAGGCCAGAGAAGTAGATCCTGATGTTGTTAATGCTGTGGTATCTCCTCTGAAGAACTACAGGCGAGAGATCTCTTTTGAGAACAAGTTTCAGGATTTTGCTTCTAAAACCATTCGCATCACTTCTGCATGCGAAAAGGCTCTTCCATACTACCAGTCCTTCGTGAAGACTCTGAAGAACATGGCGTCTGGAGATAAGCTCTCTTTTGCATGTGCTCTTGACTGGCAGGCTGCTGTTGCGAACGGAGTCAACCAGGAAGAATACTTCATCCATGAGCGAGAGAACAACCCAGAGGTTGTGTTTGCTATGGAGTATGGATCCAAGTTTGTAGGCTCAACCAACAACTCAGCTTTCCCATATGAACTGACGCAGAAGTGCAGAACACTTCAAAGGGTTGAGCTTGAGCAGCCAAAGAACTCAAAAAGCAGATATGTGATCTCTCTGGATATAGCTACCAGTGATGCAGATATAGCAGACAACTCTATCCTAAGTGTTGTGAAGT
>Ga0310690_10006533_pt1 | contig 15293 bp, 16 predicted proteins | sample AusTroGonzalo_MG_2_FD_207661 | JGI IMG/M metagenome (GOLD analysis project Ga0310690, IMG submission 207661) | Bovine rumen microbial communities from tropical cattle in Woodstock, Queensland, Australia - Gonzalo_04 (v2) (version 2) | ecosystem: Host-associated > Mammals > Digestive system >...
CATATCAAAAATCCATCGAAGACGATATGCAGAAGACGAAAAAAGCGCGGGCGAGTTAGCCCGCGCACCTCTCTCAAAGTTGTTTTTACCAGTTGTTCTTGTTGTTTCCAATCTCAAAACGCATGGGTGAAAAACGCAGATGCGCCCATCTCTGCGCAGACAACTTACAACCCCTCGTCGGTCGTGCTGTCCAACGTCGGAAACGCCGCCGAGACGGCGGCATTCCTATTATATTCCGCGTTGGAGTCGCTCTAGGGCTTCGATGCGGTCTTCGAGCGAAGGGTGCGTGGCGAAGAGGGACGCGTGCTTGCCGGCGATGCCCATCGCCTTGATCGAGTCGGGCAGGACGCCGGGCTCGAGGTTGCCGAGCCGGCGCAGGGCCGCGATCATCGACGACGGCGAGCCGAGAAGGTTGGCGCTTCCGGCGTCGGCCGCGTACTCGCGGCGGCGCGAGTACCAGTACACGACGAGCGATGCGGCAATGCCCAGCACAATCTGCATCACGAAGTAGACGAGGGTGTATATGCCGCTCGAGCCGCGCCTGCGGCCCCTGCCGTCCGACGTCGCGTTCGCCGCCAGGAAGGCCACCACGCGCGAGAGGAAGATCACGCAGGCGTTCAGCACGCCCTGGAGGAGCGTCATCGTCACCATGTCGCCGTTGGCCACGTGGCTCATCTCGTGCCCCAGCACCGCGCGCAGCTCCTCCTTCGTCATCTGCGCCATGATGTCGGTGGAGACCGCCACCAGCGCGTGGTTGCGGAACGCGCCCGTGGCGAAGGCGTTTGCCTGGCCCTCGTAGATGGCCACCTCCGGCATCTTGACGTTCGCGCGCTCCGCGAGGCTGCGCACTGTCTCGACCAGCCAGCGCTCTGCCTCGCCCTCGGTACCGTCGATCGTCTTGGCGCCGACAGACCACTTCGCGATCGTCTTCGAGAGCAGCAGCGAGATTATGCTGCCCGTCATGCCGAAGATCAGCGAGAAGACAGCCAGCGCCTCAAGGTTCAGTTCTCCACTCTCCGCGAACGCCGCGTTCGGATCGACGCCGAGAAAAGCGCACACGACATGGAACATCAGCATCATCACAAGCATGATGGCGAAGTTCGTGACCAGAAAGAGGATTATGCGTTTCATGTTGAGATTCCTTGAGGATGAGTGACTGAGCGAGTGAGCGAATGCGGAACGAGCGAAGGAGCGACTACCTTACTTGTTGAAGCCCTTGCGGGTGAAGAATTCCCACAAGCGGTCCATCCACGTGAAGCTGCCCGTGCCGGGCGCGGCGGACATCTGGAAGCAATGTCCGCGCGTGGCAAGAGTGTGGAGGTCGCACTGGATTCCCTTGCGGCGGAGCAGTTCCCAGATCTTCACGGAGTTCATCGCTGCCCAGACGTCCGCGTCGCCGTGCACGAAGCACATAGGCGGCGTGGCGTCGTCGAACGAGAACTCGGGCACCGGCACGGAGTCGTCCTCGTTGCCGCCCTTGGCGTTCGGGGAGTCCACGCCGTCGGTGAGCGCGTAGGCAGGGTAGATGGGGCAAGCCCACTGCACGGTGCAGGGCTGGCGGTCGATCTCGTCGATCGGCGCGTAGGCGGGCGTCTTCGCGTTCGTGGCCGTCATGAGCGTGAGGTGGCCGCCGGCCGAGAAGCCCATGATGCCGATGCGGTTCGGGTCGAGTCCGCGCGCCGGCGCTTCGGCGCGGACCATGCGGATGGCGCGCTGCGCGTCCTGCCAGCCGCTCAGGTGCTTTGGTTTGCCGAGCGGACGCGGGCAGCGGTACATCACCACGACAACGGTCATGCCCTTCGCGTTGAGGTAGTGGGCGACGGGCGTCCCTTCGCCGTTGAAGTTGCAGAAGTTGTAGCCGCCGCCGGGCACGATCACCTGGATGGCCTTTGTCGTGATCTTCTCTGGGATGAACCACACGAGGTACGGCGCGTACTGCTGGTTCTCCGATGGATCGGGCGTCTTGCCCTCCGGCCACAGCATCTCCTTTTCGGTGCGGATCGTGGCGCCGGGCATGAACCGGTGGTCCTGGGCGACGGGGCGGCCAAGCTTGCCGAGAACGCCGATCTGGCGCATGAACTCGAGCGCGCGCTCGTAGGCGGGCGCCTTGACGGGGCCGTGCGGACGGTCGGCGTCGAGGTGCAGCTCGGCGGGAATCTTCATGCGTCGGAGCTGGCGGTATATCTGCGTTGAGCCGATGGGGGAGTATGGATCTACGCCGCCGTGGAACAGGCACATCGGGCATGTCTTCGCGTCAAAGCGGAATGAAGGATTGAGCTTCACGTCGGGGCCGTCGCCGCCGGTGGTGTTCTTGCCCTCGAGGCCGTCGGTGAGCGCGTAGGCGGGGCAGAAGGGAATGGCCCAGTTGATGTGGCAGGGAACCTTGTCGAGGTCGTCGATCGGCGCGTAGGCTGGAGTCTGCGAGCTGGTGGCGAGCATCACCGAAAGGTGCGAGCCGGCCGAGCACCCCATCACGCCGATCTTCTCCGGGTTGAAGCCGCGCGCGGCCGCCATCGAACGCACGAGGCGCACTGCGCGCTGGCCATCCTCCCACGCCGTCTGGTAGAGCGGTATGCCCTTGGGACGCGGCGTGCGGTAGGTGAGGTTGACGCAGTGGATGCCGGCTTCGAGCATCTTCTGCACCAACGGGGCGAATGCGGGGCCGTCGCAGCAGCATTGGTAGCCGCCGCCGGAGATGATGATCATGCAGGTGTCGGTCTTGGGTGCGCCCTTGACGGCATCGAACCACTGCACGTGCGGCATCCGGTTGGCGGCGCGGTCGAAGCCGGGAGCCTTGGCTTCTTCGGTGGTCGCCGCGATCTGGTGGTCTTGCGCGTTCGGCATCTTGCCGTTGGGCCACAGGTAAATCTTCTCGCCCATCGGCAGGGCAAACGCGGCCATGCACGCCGTAAGCGCCGTCGCCATGGCGCAAGTCACTGTTCTCTTCATTCGTATCTCCTTGGTCTGGATTTGCTGCGTCGTCCGGGCATGTCGCCGGATGACGTCCAAAAGTTTACCACAACGCCCCGCCCGCCGCAATCCGCTCAGCGGCCGAAGAGCCAGAGGGCGCAGCCGACGAGGGGGGGCATGGTGAGGATGGATAGGAGGGTCGTGAGCGAGACGAGTCCCACCGAGACGGCAACGTCGCGCTCGTAGCGGGCGGCGAACATCGTGGTGAGCGCGGCCACGGGCGCGGAAGCCGCCACGACGGTCGCCACGGCCATGGCGGGCTCGGGCGGGCGGCAGAGCCAGAGGATGCCAAGGACGGCGCATGGTATCACGCAGAGGCGCAGCAACCCCGCAAGGTACGCGCCGCCGCAGGCGAGGGCCGGGCGGAACGAGGCTGCGCCCAGGTACCAGCCGATCACGATCATCGCCAGAGGCGTGTTTAAATCTGCCATCATGCGCAGCGGCTCGTCCAGGACCGGCGGCAGGTGGCATGAGAAGAGGAAGAAGGGGAGTCCGCAGGCGATGCCGACGCTGCCCGGGTTCACGAAGAGAGTTCGCACGCGCACGTCCTTCATGCTGCCCGCCATCACCACAAGGCCGTAGCTCCAGCAGACGAGGTTGAATACGGCTACGTAGACCGCGCCGTAGAACACGCCGTCGTCGCCGAGGAGGGCGTGCTCGAGCGGGATGCCCATGAAGCCCGCGTTGGAGAAGATAACCGAGAAGCGCAGCACGCTCTCGCGGCGCTTGTCCTTGTCGCGTACGCAGAACGATACGATAATGCCCAGCAGGTGCGCGCCGATTGCGGCGCCGAGCGCCCATCCCAGCCCGGCGAGGAGGCGCGACTCGAAGGGGCGCTCGAAGGCGTGGACGATCAGGCACGGCGTCACCACCAGCATGAGCAGCTCGACCATGCCGCGCACGACGGTCTCAGACAGCAGACGCGTCCGGTGGCAGGCGAAACCGACTGCCATCAGCGCGAAGAGTATGCCCACCTGTTGGGCGACGACTACTAGACATTCCAGCATGGCGGGGCACATTATACCAAATGGTTGTGGTATAATCTCGCCATGCACAGATTGCTTGTTCCAGAGGGGCTGATGGCCCAAGACATGGTGACGCCGCCGCCAGATGCGGCGCGGCACCTGAAGGTGGTTCGCCCGAAGCCGGGCGAGACGGTGGAGCTTTTCGACGGGCATGGCCGCACGCGGCGATACAGGTGGGACGGCGGCGCATTGCGCGCGGACGGCGGGATCGCCGTCTTTCCGCCGCCAGCCGTGAAGATGACGCTTTTCGCGTGCGTGACCAAGGGGAGCCGCTGGGACTGGACGATCGAGAAGGCCGTGGAACTGGGGACGGCGCGGATAGTGCCTGTCATCTCCGAACGGTGCATCGTGCGTCTGGACGCGGACGAGCGCGTCGCGAAGGCCGACCGCTGGCGGCGGATCGCCGCAGACGCGGCGCGTCAGAGCGACGCCGTTTGGCTGCCGGAGGTGCTAGAGGCGGTGGACTTCCGCGCCGCGCTGGAACTGGCGAAGGGATGCGGCCGGGTTTTCGCGGGAGCGATCGCCGATCCGCCGCCGTCGCCGATGTGGCGCGAGGTGGCGGCGGCGACGGCCGAAAGGGTCTGTCCCCACGGACTCGGCGTGTTCGTGGGGCCGGAGGGCGACTTCACTCCGGAGGAGCTGCGGGCGCTTCTTGAGGTGGCGACGCCGGTCTCGTTCGGGCCGACGATCCTCCGGGCCGAAACGGCGGCCATTTTCGGCCTCTCCGTGCTGGCCGCGGCGATACAGTCGATGCACGCGTCCTGCCAGGCGTGATTGTGGTATACTTGTGACATGCAACAGACAGGCAAGCAGACTTGGGCGTTCGACTGCGAGTGGGCGCCGGACCTGACGGCCGGGCGCCGCCTCTACCACTTGGGCAAGGACGTGCCCGACGACGAGGTGCTGCGCGTAATGTGGGAGCAGGGCGGCGCAACCGAGGAAAATCCTCAGCCGTTCCTCAAGACAGTGCTCTGCCGTATCGTCTCCATCGCCGCCGTCGTGCGCGTGGAGGCGGCGGATGGCGTGAAGCTCCATCTTTGGACGCTGCCCGAGCGGCCGGAGGACGTGTCGGTGACGGAGTCGGACATCCTCGCTCGCTTCCTCGGCAAGTTCTGCAAGGCGCATCCCACCCTCGTGGGCTTCAACTCGCGCCAGTCCGACATCCACATACTCGCGCAGCGGGCGATCGTGAACGGTCTTTCGCTTCCGGAATTCGCGAAGCAGGTGTGCGGCAAGCCGTGGGACATGGACGCCATTGACCTGATCGACGTGGTGGGCGGCTTCAAGAAGGGGACCGGCTGCTCGCTCAACGAGATCGCGAACCTCTGCGGCATCCCCGGCAAGCTCGATACGACAGGCGACGACGTGGCCGGGCTCTTCTACGGAGGCAAGCGGCGCGAGATAGTGGAGTACAACGCATTCGACGCGCTAACCACCTATCTGCTTTGGCTGCGAGTCGAGCATTTCAAGGGCATGTTCGATGCGGCCCAGTATGCGCAGGAGCAGCAGCGCGTGCGCGATCTGCTGTCGGCGAAGTCTGCCGAGCCTGGCGGCGCCTACCTGGCGCACTATCTCGACGCGTGGAACGCGCTGGGTTCTGCGGACTATGGTATAATGTAGCAACGCAAAGGAGACAACAGAACATGAAGAAGACATTGATGACCGTTTGGGTTGCCGCAGCGTCGCTGGCGCTGGTGGCAGGAATCGTGGAGGATACGAAGTCGAAGCCCGTACTGGTGGCTTCGGCGCAGATAGCGCCCTTCGGTGACGTGACGAAGAAGGTGACTGCGCTCGGCACGATGATAAGCAACCCTATCGTCCCTACGCTGCTTCTCACCGGAGGACAGCAGCAGCTGGTGGAGAAGTACGGCCGCTTCCGCGCCGACGGGCCAATCACGTGGCTCGCCTACATCCAGTCGCCTGCATGGGAGGTTGCGGCCACTAACCTGGAGCAGGTTTCCGTAGAAGACTTGCTTGAAGCGGTGCTGGTGTATCCGAGCGTAGACGGCCCGGCGACCATGACGATGAACCATCCTGGAGCGACGCGTGAAGCGGACGGCACGGTACATCTCTTGCCGGGGAAGACGAACCCCAACGACACGTACGTGAAATACACGGCCGACAACCGCTACTGCGCCTTTGCATCGTCTCCTGCGATCGCGGCTCGCGCGTTGGAGGACTTCAAGGCGCTACGTTCCCGGCGCAACGACGAGAAGGAATCTCCGCTTGTTCGCTTCGAGATCGTAGAGCGTGGCATGGATGCGCTCGCGACGTTTTATGATTCGATCTCTGCCGAGCAACAGAAGCTTATGGCGGAATCGGGAACGAACAGTGTCGGCTTGATGCAGAAAGTTGTCGGTTTCCAGGGAACTCGCCAGAAGCAGGCACAGGAGCTGTTGCGGTCTGTTGCCACTTGCGCCATGACGTTCAATCTGGACGAGACCGGCTTGTCCATGGATGTCCAGATCGCTCCAAAGCCTGGCAAGAAAATGCCGTTTGCCTCGAACTTCGTCCTGCCCAAAGGCGTCTTGGACAACGCCCCTGCCTCTGCGCCGATGTTCCTTTTCGGTGGAGACCGTCTGCTCTGCCAGTCCATGGACGAGGCGTCGTTCAAGAGCGACAAGTCTGCGATGTGCGAACTGCTGTCGGAGCTTGTCGCGGAACTCGTCAAGGAAGAGGAATGCTCGAAGTACGCGGCGTTCCTGAAGGAGGTCGAGAGGCTTACGACGCAGCTTGTCAAGGAAGTGCCGTTCCCTGCGGATACTGACTGGACAGGCGCGTGGCTTGGTTTCGACGGGGCCATCCATCCCTACTTTGAGCAGGTGAAGTGCGCAGCTCAGGCGGAGACGGTATACCAGATGGCGGATCGGTTCTCGACAGGGCTTGCCGCCGCCGTCGAAAAGCAGTGGCCTGGCAAGGGACTGCTCACGAAGACGGGTGACAGCGTGGTGCTGGACTGGCAGGCCATCATCGACCTGTACGGGGTCGAGGTTGGCGTGAAGCCTGGCGACAAGGAGGAAAAGGAACTCGCGAACGCGAAGAAGACCCTGAAGAATATCCTTGGCGCGGGCAAGTTGGCCGGCACTACGGTTCGTAAGGGGAACTTGCTGCGGACGCGTTATGCGGCGAACGGCGTTAAGCCCGTGCCGGATGCTCCTTGCACTGGCGAGGCGCGCATTGCGGCGGCACTGCCGGAAACCGTGGTGAAGCGTCCGTCTATGGTGTTCTACCTTGAACTCTACGCGCTCGTGCGCGATGCGGTTCTGCCGATCATGGCCAAAACCGCCAACAAGAAAGACGCCAAGCAGTACCAGGCTATAGTGACGGCGATGACGCCGGCGGAGAAGAACAGCGCCTTGGCGTACGCCGCCTGGATCGACCAGAACGGCGCTGCGCGCGGACTTCTGCGCATCACGGCCAATGAGCTGAAGAACTTCGGCTCGGCGTTCAATGCGTTCACGGCGGCGTCGCTGCTGGGCGCGGACAATGAGTGACGTGGACGGACTTGACGATCTGCTGGCGCGGGCGGCGGAACGTCCGCGCGCTTTGGCGCGGCCTGAGTTGGCCGCGCTTCTTGCGATGGAGGACGAAGCCGGCATCCAGTCGCTCTTCGACGCCGCGTACGCCTTGAAGGTGAAGTACTGCGGGAAGCGCGTGGCGATGCGAGGAATAGTCGAGGCGGGGAACGTCTGCGCGAAGGACTGCTACTACTGCGGCATCCGCAAGTCGAACGAGAACTTGCAGCGCTACCAGCTCTCTGCGGACGACATCGTGCGCCTGGCGGAGCTGGACGCGAAACAGGACTACGCCTCGCTCGTCATACAGTCCGGGGAGATCGAAAGCGAGGCGCACACGCGCTTCGTCGAGGACGTGCTGCGACGCATCGCGCCGCTAAACCTGGGTGTGACCCTTTCGCTCGGCGAGCAGACGGAGGAGACTTACCGCAGGTGGAAGGAAGCGGGCGCGGCGCGCTATCTGCTGCGCATCGAGACATCGAACCCGGAACTCTACGCCACGCTGCATCCGGCAGGGCACAGCTGGGAACGCCGGGTCGAGTGCCTTCGCGCGCTCCGCCGCTGCGGATACCAGGTGGGGACGGGCGTGATGTGCGGCCTTCCGGGACAGACGTACGATGACCTTGCACGCGACATAGAGTTCTTCGCCGAGATGGACGTGGACATGATCGGCATGGGCCCGTACATTCCGCACCCCGATACCCCGTTGGGGGTGCCTGGTGCTTGGTGCTTGGTGCCTGGTGCGGAACGTCAGGTGCCTGGTGCTTTGTGCTTGGTGCCTGGTGCGGAGCTGAAGCACAAGGATGTGAGCGAGAGCAACGCACCAAGCACCACAGCACCAAGCACCAAGCACCAAGCACTAACCCTGGGCCTCAAAATGATCGCCGTCACGCGGCTGCACCTGCACGACGTGAACATCGCCGCCGCAACGGCGCTCCAGGCGCTTGCGCCTGACGGCCGCGAGCGTGGCATTCGCGCAGGCGCGAACGTCATCATGCCGAACATCACGGACACGAAGTACCGCCGCAGCTACCAGCTCTACGCCGGCAAGCCGTGCCTCGACGAGAACGCGGGCCTCTGCAAGGGCTGCCTCGAGCGGCGCCTGGCGGCGATCGGCGAGACCGTGGACTATGGCCATCGCGGCGACAGCCTGCATTTCAGGAAACGGACGCGCGGGAGCGCGTCCCTCCCGGAAGGTGGTGCCGAATGAAGGTGGCGGTTGGACTTTCCGGCGGCGTCGATTCGAGCGTGGCCGCGCTGCTCCTCAAGCGTGCGGGGCACGAGGTGGTGGGCATCACGATGAGGCTCTGGCAGGAAGGGCGCTACGCCGGCGGCGCGAACGACGCCTGTTTCGGCCCGGGCGAGGTGGAGGACATCGCCGCAGCCGCCGCGTTCGCCGAGCGGATCGGGATTCCCTACCGCGTGTTCGATTGCGCGAACGCCTACGAGAAGGAGATTCTCGCCTACTTCCGCAACACATATCTCGACGGCAAGACGCCCAACCCCTGCGTGTTCTGCAACGCGAAGATGAAGTTCGGGCTCCTGCCTGACCTGGCGGTGGCGCAGGGCCTGGCGTTCGACAAGTTTGCCACAGGACACTATGCGCGCGTCGAGGAACGCGACGGACGCTTCGCGCTCCTGCGTGCCAAGGATACGCGCAAGGACCAGAGCTACTTCCTCTACCGCCTTTCGCAGAGCCAGCTCGCGCGCCAGCTCTTTCCGCTCGGCGAGCTGACGAAGGAAGAGGTGCGTCAGATCGCCGCCGAGGCTGGCCTCGCGGCGGCGGACAAGCCTGACTCCCAGGACTTCTACTCTGGCGACCGGAACGAGCTTCTCGGTGCGCCCCCGCGCGAGGGGAACATCGTCTCCACCGACGGGCGCGTGCTCAATCGTCACAACGGTTTCTGGAACTACACGATCGGCCAGCGTAAGGGATTGGGGATCGCGGCACGCGAACCTCTGTACGTGGTTCGCCTCGACGCCTGCCGCAACGAAGTCGTAGTAGGGACGAAGGACGAGCTAACGCAAACCGAGTTTCGTGTGACAGACATGCAGTGGGGAATGTTTGCGCCACGGCGCGTCGAGGACGCCGCGCCCTACCAACGGGAGGGTCGCGCTCCTGCGCGACCGCAGCCCATCCCCTGCCGCGTGAAGATCCGCTCCACGGGCGAACCGCGCGGTCCTGCGACGTTCGAGATGGATCCTTCGGGCGAGATCGTCTGCCGCATGCCATCCGGCCTCACGGGCGTGACGCCAGGCCAGTCCGCCGTGTTCTACGAGGCCGACGGCGACGCAGTCCTCTGCGGCGGCGTCATCGCGTGACGAAGGGTCTGTCCCCAATGGCTTCCCCGCCGCGGGGCGCGGCGGAAACGTTGGCGGCGGAAACGTTGGCGGCGCGCCTCGCACCGCTTGAGGCTATACTGCAGGGCGAGGGCGCCCTGTCTACGAAATCAGCCATGCCACGTAGCAAGGACGCCCTCGTCCTTGCTGGTTTTGCGGCGGCAAGATGGCACCTGTATTAGTCATGCGATGTACCGCACTGGGAGAACGGGCATTTTGCCCGTTCCATTCACAGACTATCGAATCCCAAAGGGAAGCCTATTACCACAGATTTCTCCCGGATCGGGCTGGCGAACACTTGCAAGGCGTAAACGAAAATGTTATCATATTGCCATGCCAAAGAGAAAACCAGAGCCGGAGCAGGTGCCGACGGTGCCGAAAAAGCAGATTTTCTACACGCCACAGGCTCGGCAGTTTCTTGATGCGCTCGCTGAGGACGTGCAAAGCGAGTTCGAGATCAAGTTTCAGTCCCTGGCGAGGGACGGTTTTCTTGAGTTTCCCGCAGGGCGCAAGCTGGATCGCGGATTGTTCGAGGTACGCGTGGCGATGACGGGGAACGCCTACCGGGTGTTCTACTGCTACGACACTGGCACGGCGATTTGGGCCTTATCTGGATTCGTGAAGAAAACGCAACAAACGCCTATTCAAGAGATCGCTAAAGCATTGAAAATCAAGAGGAGCATAGGACTATGAAAATAGACTGGGAAAAGGCCGAGGCGATGGCCGAGGCGATGACGGACGAAGAGGCCGGAATCAAGCCGGGCGAGAAGATCACGCCGGAAGAGGGCCGTCGGCTGTATCTTGAATGGAGCGCGAAGGTGCGCAAGCGTCCTAGCTATGCCGCTGCGCTACGGCGCGTGGAGGAGGAGCAGAAGGCCGCAAGGGCCTTGCGCCTCATGCGCGAACGGGCGAAGATGACGCAACGCGAAGTTGCGCGGCGCATGGACGTGAAGGCCCCCGCCGTCTCGCGGCTGGAAAGGTTCGGTGCAAGTACGATCCGTGCGCTGACTGAATATGCGAGAGCTTGCGGGTACAGTATTCGGATCGTAGCGGAAAGCAAGACGGATAGTTTCGCGTTCGCGTGATAATGACTTCTCGCGGCTATGCTGCCGACGGCTGACAGGGCTCGTGCTTTCGTGCCCGATGCAGGGTCTGTCCCTATGGAATTTCCCTCGCGCCGCTGTGGCCCTTACCGGCACCCCGTCCTGCAGGGCGAGGGCGCCCTGCCTACGAAATCAGCCATGCCACATAGCAAGGACGCCCTCGTCCTTTACGATTCCTTGAGACATTGATAGAGATATTCTGCACTTTCACGGTACAGACCCGTGTCGGGATTTATCAGCTGCGCAAAGAAACTAGAATGATACAGCGACTCCATCGCTGCTTCAGGCTCAATGTTTTCCCGATTGACGATTTCCGCCACAAGATCCTGAATTGCAAACTCTGTCAACTGCTTCTGTTCAGGTGACATCCAGCACCTCCATGAAGCGAAGCGATGCCAAGGCACGTTCCGTGTGAAAAGAATACTGCGTGTACAGCTCCCTGAACTGCATCCTTCGCGCAAATTCATCTACCGTTATGATGTCCCGTTCATACAGCCTGAAAAGCAGGGATAGCTTGTCGTTCGCTATCGGTCCCTTCACGACATCATATCTGTTGTCGCGGTTATGGTCGGCGACATCTTCATCCGACCTTCGGTTCGCTCTCACGAACAACGCCCATTCCCTGCCAGGCGCTGCAAACACCCGCACATTCATCGTCTGAAACATCGACTCGTCGCACTTGAAGGCCATCACCTTGGGCGCACCTCCAAGCCGAGCTACCCGTTGACGTGCGGTCTTTTCGGCACATTCAAAGGAGTCCGTCATGTAGAACCCTTGGCCAAAGTCCTTGGCGGGTAGACCTTTCCCAAGGTCTATCGCATTGAATGACATGTTCGAGCCGTGATGGAGAATCATGCGGCTGCACCTCCATTCCTCGCACAGACCTGCGCAAGATCGGCAACAGCCTCGTCAATGGAATAGGTATGCTCAATGTCGTAGTGTTCGGAAAGGAAAGCGATGCCCTTGTGCGCCTTGAGATAGTCGAAAGCGGCAACATACGACATCCCGTGCTTGTCCGCGAAATCATTCACGCACACCACGAAATAGTCTATCTTGTTTCTCATCAGCTCCGACATGTCGCCTCCGTTCGAGCCTCATTGCATGCAACCTCAACAAGGACACACGGAATTATACCAAAAGCCGTCATGAACCGCAAACCGCCGCCGCGGGGCGCGGCGGAAACGTTCGCGGCGCGCCTCGCGCCGCTTGAGGCTATACTGCAGGGCGAGGGCGCCCTGCCTACGAAATCAGCCATGCTCCGTAGCAAGGACGCCCTCGTCCTTGCTGGTTGGGCGGATGGCAGGATGGCGGTATGCCGTAATCCGCCGCGGGGCGCGGCGGAAACGTTGGCGGCGCGCCTCGCGCCGCTTGAGGCTTTACTGCAACCCGGCTGTGCAGGCGACGCGGAAGCCGATGTTGGCGTTACGAAGCGTAGGCGTGAAGTTACCGCGATACGCTGGTCGGCAGGGACCAACCGCGACGCCCCAACCTCCACCTCGACTCATACGGTTAGCGCCTGACATTGGATTACCAGACAAGGTGTTAGCGGGGATCGCAGGATCAATATTCACTTTCCCGTTGATACCTGTGATGTCATCCGCATACCAGTCAAGGCACCACTCCCATACGTTGCCTGCCGTATCGTAGAGCCCCCAAGTGTTCGGCGCATAAGAACCAACGATCGCCGTGCCGTTCGTCACGCCGCAGCTGGCGGCCGGATCGACGTAGGACGTTCCGCTCAGCACTTTTCCGCCGCTGCTCTCGTAGCGGCCCAGCAAGCCCAGGTTCGCGTCGGGGTTCGTGTTCAGGATGACCGATCCGTCGTTCCAGTAACCGACGCCGTTCCCTGCACGGGCGGCGAACTCCCACTGGGCCTCGGTGGGAAGGTCGAAGTCAAGGCCCGTCTTGGAGCGGAGCAGTCCGAGGAAGGACGAGGGATTGGGATCGGCGGGCCAGTCGTACGATGCATTGGCGGTCGTCGTGTTCGCCGCGTTGCGAATCTCGTTGTAACACACCTTTTCCATCGGGCGCATGAACCGCTCTGTCGTGAAGTTCGCGGAAATGGTGGAGTTCGTAGCCACCTGACTCCATTGGGACTGCGTCACCTCGTAGACTCCGATGTAGTAGTTGTTGTTGAGCGTCACCTGATGCGTGGCTTCGCGCGCCGCGTTACGGTTTTGGGTCTCCAGCGTGGTCGAACCCATCGTCCACGTCACGTCCTTGGCCATGATCTTGCGCATGAGGAGCGTCGTGGTCTTGTAGAGGCCGTTAGAGACGCCGCCCGGCACGAAGTCGGCGGCGGGATAGTAGGTCTGCGTGTCCGGCTGGGCGGCGGCGGAGACATCCACCACCATGTAGTCGGGCGTGTTGTCGAGCGCCCACGCCGTCACCACAGCACGCGCGCCGTTGGCCTCGATCTTATGGTCGGGCCACGAAAGGTCGGGACGCCACTGGATCGTGTAGGTGTCCTTGCCGGAGACCTTCTTCCACACGTCGCCCGTCGCGTTCCAGAGGGCTTCGCCGCCGATGGACGTCCAGCCGGGATCGTCTGCCGCCGCGCTCGTGTTCGCGTTCGTCTCCACGTCGAGCGTGACGACGGCGGGCGCGTTGGCTAGCTGGTAGGTGATGGTGACGAGGCGGTTCGCCGCCTGGACCATCGTGACGTTGGAGGCTTCGGGCACGGCGGCTGGGAGGGCCGCGCTTGCCGCGGCCGCAAGGGCCGTCAGCGCGGTGCGGAGGAAGCGACGAGAATGTCGCTTCACGGGACGAATGGTCTTCATTTTGGTTTTCATGGGTGTTTTCCTTTTGTGGTTAAGTTGTTGGTTGGTTTATCGCATGATGATGATCATGGCCTTGAATTCGTCCGAGCGGAGCGCGGTGGCGTTGGAGGCTATGCATGTGCGGTAGCGGGCCTCCAAGTCGTCGGCGGCGCTCACGATGCGGTATGCGCCGGTTTCAAGGCTCGTTGACGCAGAGCGGGCAACTTGCTTGGGATTCGCCGCCGGGTAGCCGGAGACGATGTACTGGTAGCCGTCGCCGGCGGCGGCGGTTGGCTGGGCCGTGGCGAGGGCGATCGCGCCCGCAAGGGCGGCCGTGGATTTGAGCGGGGTGGTGTTCACTTGGGAGTCTCCTGTGGTTGGTGTGGAAAGGGGGTGGGAGGGATGGGCAACGGATTCGTCAGACTGGAGTTCAACGGGCGAGACGCCCGTTGTCCCAGTGTGCGTAGTCTCAACGGGCGAGACGCCCGTTGTCCCAGTGTGCGTAGTTTCAACGGGCGAGGTGTCCGTTTCGGTCATGAGTGCCGTGGTGGTGACTACGGCACCGAAGGTTGCCGAGACGGCGAAGAGGGCCAGGAACAGTTTCCAGAGCCGGGAACGGCGGTGGGCGCGGGTGACCAGCCGGTCGGCGAGGCCGGGCGAAAGTGCGACCGGCGGCACGGCCTCGTTCAGCGCATCCATTAGGGCGCGATCAAAGTCATCATCCATTGTCTTTCTCCTTTCCAAGTTGTGCGGCGAGCCGCTGGGCTAGAGTGGTTTTCGCGTAGTTGAGGCGCGACTTCACCGTGCCGAGCGGCAACGCGAGGGTTGCGGCTATTTCGTCGAGGGGGAAATCTTCGAAGTAGCGGAGGATCACGACCTCCTTGAGCGGCTCGGAGAGCTCGGCGACTGCCGCGCGGATTGCGGCGTGGTCGGCCTTTGCGGCGAGGGCGGTGAAGGGCGTTTCCGTTACTGGGGTGTCTGGCGGCTGGTCCGTGAGGACGAGGAGGTCATTCCTCGCCTTGCGGATGTCCATGCGGCGGAAGTTGATGAGGATTGTGTAGAGCCAGTTGTAGAAATTGGTGTTCGGTCGGAAGGAGGCGATCTTAGAGACGGCGCGGGCGAAGGTGCGCGAGACGAGGTCTTCGGCGGCGGCGCGGTCGCGGCACAGGAACATGGCGGCGGTGAAGAGACGGTCCTGATAGACCGTCACCAGCGCGCGCGTCCCATTGTCGCGGTCCTTGATGATCTCTTGCCAGATTTCCATGGCGCATTATTGTAAATGCTCGCCATGGGAAAAGGTTCGGTAGAAAAAGTCTAGCCGAGAACCAGCTCGAGGCCGTCGTAAGCGGCGTTGAGGGGGGCGGGAAGCTCGGCGTTGATCTTTTCCGACGGCCAGCCACGGTACTTGTCCCCGAGGCCGAGGTGGGTGAGGTACACATGCTGGCCAGGCGGCAGCTTGAGTCGGTCGTTCTTGATCAGCATGTTGACGATTCGCGAGACCGTCTGCACGCTCGAATGGACAAACAGGCGGAAATCCTCGTCGAGATCGATGTCGGTCGCCTCCATGATGAACGCGGTGAG
>Ga0310690_10006534_pt1 | contig 15288 bp, 11 predicted proteins | sample AusTroGonzalo_MG_2_FD_207661 | JGI IMG/M metagenome (GOLD analysis project Ga0310690, IMG submission 207661) | Bovine rumen microbial communities from tropical cattle in Woodstock, Queensland, Australia - Gonzalo_04 (v2) (version 2) | ecosystem: Host-associated > Mammals > Digestive system >...
AACGGTCCGGGAGAGTAGGTCGCCGCCGGATTCCATATTCCTCAGTAGCTCAATGGCAGAGCATTCGGCTGTTAACCGAAGGGTTGTAGGTTCGAGCCCTACCTGGGGAGCAGAAAAAGTCTGATCAAAATTGATCAGGCTTTTTTTCTGCTTCCCAGTAAATCGTAACAATGTTACGATTTGGCGTACTTCGTCCGCCGTAGGGCTTTGCCCTTCCGCAACCTCAATCTACGCGCTGTCTCCTTGGAGCGGAGCCATCGCTTGTTTCGGTTGACTCGTTCGCCTCATTTCGGCTTCGCCGACAGCCCACTGGGCTGACATTCGGCTCGCTCCCCTGGGGAGCACAAAGAAACCTGACTAAGCTAGAAGGTTTCTGTACTATTTATTATGATAGTAATGTATAATATAGGAAAATGATCTGGATCATATAAGCTCATACGATAAAAGAAGGCAGGAGTTGTCTCGTGAGGAAAGCGGCGAAACAGATATTATGGTGTATCGCAGGATTGATTGTGCTCTGCGTTGTACTTCGTTTCGCTTTCTTTAATGAGATTTCTGTTTACAGCTATATACCAGCCAGCAGACAGGGTGAAATAAAGGTAACGGTGGAGAAACCGGATGTGCTGCGGGCGGGAGAACCGGAGCGCGGAGACGGATTTATCCGGATTCCGGTATTCCCGGGAGAAGCAGGAGAGACGGATCTGTATGTTACTGTTTCGGGAAGGGATGACAGTTCTTTGCATCTCCTGCGGGTAGATCGCTTTCATACAGTGTATGACAGAAACAACGATAACTTTACCGGTGATACGGCGCTGCTGATCGGAGTAACGCTGTTCTGGCTCATGGTCAGCGCGATCATGCTCTGGCATTTCTTCCAGGCGAAGGGGACGGCCTTTTACGATTACAGCACCATTTACTATGCTGGTTTCTCCCTGTTTGCCCTGGTCACCGGTTTGACAATGTTGGTTATTACCGTCTCCCATGCATTTCATCCGGAAGAATATCACATGATGATGGTTTACTCGGCTATCAGCGGTGCCAGCGCCTGGTTTATGAAGCTCACGGCTCCTGTGATGATTGTGTTTGCCATTGCACTGGCGGTAAGCAATATTGTGCTTATGCGGCATGAAGGACGGCAGCCGGGGAACGCACTTGGACTGCTGGTGAGTATTACCATAATCCTGGGAGAGGCTTTGGGACTGTACCTGATGATGCGGTTTTCCAGCGGATCGGAATGGGAAATCAGGCTGGAAAGAACCCTGGAGAATACTTACGCCACGCTCTTTATCTATTGCCAGTGCATGCTGACGGGTGCGGTAATCTGCGGGATCAAGGCGGCTAAACACAATCCGGCGCTGGATAAGGATTTCATCATTATCCATGGATGCTGGTTCCGGAAGGACGGGACGCTTCCGCCGCTCCTGCGGGACCGGGCGGACAAAGCGTTTTCCTTCTGGAAGAAGCAGAAGGAGGCAACCGGAAAGGAAGCGGTTTTTGTTCCGTCCGGCGGACAGGGAAAGGATGAAACTATGCCGGAAGGGGAAGCGATCCGGCGGTACCTGCAGTCACAGGAGGTACCGGATGATCTGATCCTGACAGAGACAAAATCCAGAAATACCCTTGAGAATATGAGCTTTTCCGGAGAAATGATCCGGGAGAAGAACCCGGAAGGGAAAGTGCTTTTTGCGACAAGCAGCTATCATGTTTTCCGCAGCGGGATCCTGGCGAAACGGGCAGGACTGACGGCAGAGGGAATCGGCAGCAGGACGAGATGGTGGTTCTGGCCCAATGCGTTTATCCGGGAAACCGCAGGCTTGCTGCATAAAAGATGGAAACAAGAGCTCCTGTTCCTCGTTATGCTGCTTATTTTCTTCGGGCTGTTGTCCATGGTTCTCTGATCCGGGTAAGGCGTTGTTTTCTGAAGGTTCATGAAGTATAATAGCCCAGAACAGTCAAATTAAATAAACGGAGGCGGGAGATATGCAGCGCCGAATCATAACACCCGGTCCGCTTCATGATGAAAAGGGTCATCTGATCGAAACCGGATATGCCACAGAGCTCATCAAGACCTATGACAGAACCCGGATCTGCACGGGCAGGTCAAGGATCAAGGAATGGGATTACTATGCGATCTGTTCAGACCGGTTCTGCCTGGCGCTGACCATTGATCATAACGGCTATATGACCATGGACAGTATCTCCCTGCTGGATTTTGAACGGAAAAGCCAGATTACGAAATCCGCAATGAACCTTCCCTTGTTTGCTCCGCGGAAACTTCCGTCCAGCAGCAAAAACGGCAGCATCAGTGTGACCGGGAAGGGATATATGATCTCCTTTGAAAATGATGGGATCAGCCGCCGGCTGACCGGGTTCATGAACAGGTTCAGCGGAGAAAACACCATTGTTTTTGATGTGATGCTGACGGATGAACCGAAGGAATCCATGGTGATTGTGACGCCCTACAAGGATCATCCGGAAGCCTTCTACTATAACCAGAAAATCAACTGTATGCGTGTGGAAGGAACCATAACGCTGGGCGGCCGGGAATACCGGTGTGATCCGGCGGATACCTTTGCTGTACTGGACTGGGGCCGGGGCGTATGGACCTATGACAATACCTGGTACTGGGGATCAGCTTCGGGCCTGGTGGACGGTGTTCCCTTCGGATTCAATATCGGCTATGGTTTCGGGGATACGTCCGCAGCCAGTGAGAACGTCCTGGTTTATGACGGGAAAATTCACAAACTGGAGCAGGTAACATTCGAAATTCCGGAAAAGGACGGGAAGGAAGATTATCTGTCCCCGTGGAATTTTACGAGCAGCGACGGACGGTTTGAGATGAAGTTTGAACCGATCATGGACCGCTGTGCGAAAACAGATCTGCTGATTATCTGCTCAGACCAGCATCAGGTGTTTGGCCGGTTTTCCGGTTCGGTAGTCCTGGATGACGGCCGGAAACTGCAGATCGATCATCTGACCGGATTTGCGGAGAAGGTCAGGAATAAATGGTAAGGATTTGAAGGAGGAACCCCAATGCTGAGCCTGGAGAGAGCAACGGAACTGAACGCGACCATGGTGACGGAGGAACACCTGATCATTCACGCAAAAAATGTCTGCTATGCCATGGGGGCGATGGCGGATTACTTCGGGGAGAACCGGGAACACTGGCAGGCAGTCGGAATGTTGCATGACTATGATTATGAAAAATACCCGGACGAGCACCTGCAGCATACGCAGGAGCCGCTGCTGGCAGCGGGGGTGCCGGAGGAGGACGTACGTGCGATCATGAGCCACGGCTGGGGGATCTGCACGGACGTGAAGCCGGAAAGCAATATGGAAAAGAGCCTCTTTACGGTGGATGAGCTGACGGGGATCATCCAGGCCTGCGCCCGGATGCGTCCGAAAGGCATCCGGGACCTGGAGATCAAAAGCTTCATGAAGAAGTATAAAGATAAGAAGTTCGCGGCCAAATGCGACCGGGAGTTGATCCAGAAGGGCTGCGACCTGCTGGGGATGGAAGTCCGGGAAGTGGCGGAAATCTGTATTGAAGGCATGCGGCCCCACGCGGAGGAGATCGGCCTGGAAGGAATCGGAGAGGAATAAACACACGCATAGGGACCGCTGTCCGAATTCGGACAGCGGTTTTTTTGTCACCTGCTGTTATAGTCACAGGAATCCTGACTTTGCTTTTTCTACAGTTTTGTTGATGAATCGCTTTCCAATTATGCAGTTAATCTGACCAGATTTGCAGATTTGGTTATATTGTGTGTGTGTGTGTGTTATACTTTGTGCAATGTTGGCGGCAAAATTATATCCGCTTGACCCTGGAATCTTGGGAATTGGTTATGAGCTTAAATAGAAAGAGGTGAAAAAGATGGTTAATAAAGTTTTTTAGAGGATATTTAGCACTCGGAATGATTTTTCATTTCTTACAGTCGTTGCTCACATTTTGTTTACTGATACTCCTGATATTGTTGCTACATCTCTTATGATATATATAAATCCCGGATGAACGCTTTTTATTGTATGCAACAGCCCTGAGTACTGTTGTCTGAACTTTTTGTCAGATAGGACTTTTCTTTTTGTCATTTTATGTTTGTATTTCTGATTTCATTTTGTGTGGTGGGCTAACTCTTGGCAGCAATTATTACATGCGCAATCTGATGTCTCCATGCTGACTGGGGGATGTTCTGCTTCTTTGGAATGGTTTGAGTGCTAATAACGGACTTGACGAACATATATAGGCAGCGGGTACAGATTCCATTTATACGAAACATGCTTTCATAATGAAGTTGCAGTTTTATATCATCTGCTTTTTTGAAACCGGAGTTTTGCATTCATGTCGCAGAAGTCAGCAGGCGATTGAACTCTTCCCAAATAGCTACGGGTTAAAACTGATATTATGGCAGAGAGGGATTGTGCATTTGGTACCGTGCTCCTTTCCGATTTGCTGTGATATAGATTTGTACGCTTAAAGTACACATATTAAATTATTAAAGGAGGAAAAGACACAATGAACAAAAAGAGGAGCTTTGTAGTTGGAGATCTCATGCAGGAAATTCAGGAACAGGATCTTATGGTGCCTGTTGGTGGCGCAGTGGACGGTGGTGGCAATAGAGTACAGTCCGTCTTAACTGTCATTTCTGCAATTACGGCAATTACAGGCCTTACCGCATGGTCAAATGATAAGGCGACCAGAAAGTTCAAGTGCGGAGAAGTTCTTACGTTGTCTGCTGAGTGTAATGGCGGCACAGCGTGCTAATTAGGTAATTTGCGGCGGTGGGCATTGCGGATAGGCAATTCTCATCGCCGCAATATCTACCGAGTGTAATAACGGGGGAGTCTGTTGATCAAAACTGATCTCCTTGTACTGGAATGGTGAGGAGAACGCAATGATTGGATTAACAAGCATTTAGCAGGTGTTTAAACACCCCTTAGTATATAGATTCAAGGTATCGCATATTTGTAGTTGAAAAGGTGAAACCAACACAGATTATTATATGCTTGAATTTCGAAAATAATCTACGACGCGCCTTACCGTGCGTCATAGTATATGTTCTTTCAAGCTCATTTTACAAGAAAGGCCGCCGCTTGTCTGCATATTTTTCATTCTGTTTGTACCAAGCGTAAAGCGGCTGGGATGGTTGATTGTTATGAAACTTCTGGTTCCTCGGCAGAGTCAGCAGACGGACGCTGGCTTCGATTTTCAGGACAGTCTATCTTTCTGGGATGGTCTCTTCCCAGAGATAAAGGAGCGGACAGCCCTACTAAACAGTTTGAAGTCCCTTGGGGAACAGCTCGATGAGTCTGCTCTGCGGCGTTTATTCGATAGTCAGAAGCAGATTTCGTTTGATTTCTTTGAACAGGAATTCAATGACACATATGTTGCTAGTATCCAGCAGGGGCTTGAAGCGGTGAACGAAGATATTTTGGGGTGGATGAACTATTTTAAACCGCTCCTCGTCTCGTGTATGGAGCCATTGTTCAACCGAATCCATCATTGTTCGGTTGTTTTGGAGCCAAGAGCTCTGTTTTGTCGTTCGGTGAGTGCACTTGCCAGAATTCTCTTCCAGATGGCATTTCGCGTACTTATTGCTGAAACCAATGCGAGCCGGGATGAAGGTCTGCTGAAGGGTGCTGATACCGTTGCGAGAGCAACATATTACAAAGAGGTGCTCTTGCAGGATGTATCATATTTGAAGGCTGTCTATTCCAGATACCAGGTCTTGACTGATATGATGCTGAAGAAGACCGGGCTGATCTGTGAATATATTGAATCCATTATAACAGATTACGAAACGAATCATGAAGCCATCGGGCGGGAACTGAACGGCGGATCTACCTTCGGGAAACTTGTCCATATCAGGCTCGGAGAAGGTGACACCCACAACCAGGGGAAAAGCGTTGCAATCATTGAGTTCGAACAAGGGATCCTGGTCTATAAGCCAAGGACTCTTCAACTCGAACAGCGCTACAATACTTTCATTGAGCACCTGAATGCAGCGCACATCCCAGGGTTTTTAGACATCAAAACAATCCGTCTGAAAAACACCGGAGAGACTGGCTGGTGCGAGTTTGTAAGGCAGAAACCCTGCAAAGAAGAAGCCGAAGTCAGGGATTATTACACGCGGATTGGTGAACTGCTTGCGATCTTCTATCTCTTCAGCGCCTCTGACTTCCATGCGGAGAATATTATCGCATGCGGTGCATATCCGCTGGTCATTGACATGGAGACACTTTTCTCTGCTGATCTGTTTGATCAGAAAACAATAGAGAAGTCTGTGTTCAGTTATATTGGTAGCCTCCTGACCTATTCTGTTAAGGCCTCTGCCATCCTGCCGACAATGATCCGAAATCGAAAGACGAATAAGCAGGTAGATCTTTCTGGCTTGTCCATGGACGAGGAACAAGAATCCCCCTACAAGTCCTTTTGTATCATGGATGCAGACAAGGATACGATTCATATTGTTGCAAAAAACCTTGCTATAGGTGGACATAACAACAGTGTAAAATTGCATAATCGGAGTATGGAATCTCAAAAATATCTCGGGGAGATGCTCCGCGGCTTCGAAATCACCTACGAGTATTTTGTAAATAATCGGGAGTCTGTATTGGCGTACATTGAGGAGCACTTCAGCGGGCTGATGTTCCGCGTCTTGCTCAGAGGTACAGTGACATACGGCCAGATGCTTTCAACGATGTATCATCCCGACCTTGTGCAGTCTTTTTTGGACAGGGAAATCTACCTGAACCGGTTGTTTTTGAACGCTGATGAGAAGCATATCGCTCTGGTTCTGGCCGAAATTGAGGATATGAAGAGAGACGATGTTCCTATGTTCATGGCGTCCACAGACGAGCGGAGCCTCTACACCTGTGCAGGCCAGGCACTGGAAGGTATTGTACAAAATTCAGCGCTGGAGATGCTCCGAAGTAAACTTGAACGAATGGGTGCGGCAGATCTTTGCTTTCAGAGGCGCGTGATTATCTACAGCTATGCAGACCTGTACAGAAATGATGTTTATATTACAGGCTATCGCTATCATGAAGCCGAAGAAGCGCAAGAGCCGGACGGAGAGTCACAGATCCATGTGCTGGTGGAACAGGTCGCGAAATATTGCGATGCAAACAGTATTAGTCTTACGGTGAACGGTCAGACCGAGCGTTCATGGATCGGATATCTTGAGGTGGAGGATCAGTTTCGAACGATTACTCCCATCGGGATTAATCTTTACGATGGCAATGCTGGGATGGTGCTTTTCTATGCCGCGCTATACAAGTATACGCAGAAGCGGTGCTATTTGGAAACTATGCGGGAAGTGCTCCGACCGATTGAACAGTATTTTGAGAAAAATAGCATCGGCAAGGAAACACAAAATGGTTTATACAATGGATGTAGCGGCGCGGTCTATCTCTACGCTGTCATATCGGATTTGCTCCATGAGGAATCTTACAGAGCGCATGCTGACAGATTACTGCGGGAGATGGCGAGTAGTAGAGTGCTCTCTCAGAAGAACGATGTGATGATAGGAAATGCGGGAGCGATTCTTGTTGCTGCCCGCTTGTCGGAGCCCGGAGACGCGATCATTGATCCGTATCTGCATACACTTGCGCAGAAGATCATAGAAGCGGCAGATGTGTATCCTACAGGTTGTTTTATAGGAAAGGAAGGTTACACTGGCTATGCGCACGGCACAGCAGGTATTTCCCATGCCTTGTACAAGGTTTACAAGCGGACAGGGGATGAGCACATCCTTTTGGCTGTGGAAAAAATGCTTGCTTATGAGCGTGGACAATACGTTACAGAAGCAGGTAATTTCCGCAGGAGCCTTACTGACAAACGCTGTGATTGCAAGTGGTGTCATGGAATGTCGGGCATTCTGCTCAACCGCCTTTCGCTCAAGGAGGATGGATATTCAGATAGCCTCCTCGACAGTGAGATTGAGATTGGCATTCGGACGCTGAAGCAAGTGGGCTTTGGCGCGGATTACTGCCTTTGCCATGGCGACATCGGCAATCTCATGATCTTGCAACAAGCGGCAGTGCTTTTGCAGGATGGAGCTCTACAGCAACAAGTCAGACGGAACACAGAGCGTCTCGCCACACAATTGATAGAACGGCTGAAAGGCAGTCCGGATTTTCTGGAAAATGCTGGCTTTGGTCTGATGACAGGGCTTGCCGGAATCGGATACGGCTTAATTGCATTAGAGGACAGAAACGCTCGAATCCCCAATATTCTTGCAGTTTAGTAAGGCGAAACACAGAAATGAACATCCCGATCATGAGGGTAATACGTGTTACCATCATCTATACATACTGAATAAAAACAATCATAGCATCAAGGAAAGCCGTCATGATCGCAGATTTGAGTTGTACGGGGTTGTCTTGCGTTCACAGAGAGGAGGAGGATTGAGTACGACATACAAAATTGTGACGATAAATGGGAGCCCAAGAGGGGCAAAATCAAGCACTGGAGCCTTTCTCAAAGCTGTTGTCAGCGGGCTTCGGAAGAGGATCGACATCGAAACGTATGAGCTTGATTTAAGCAAGTACAAGGTGAGCTTCTGCAGAGGTTGCTCGAACTGCTTTGAAACTGGGAAATGCCCGCTGGATCTGCAGGACGATATGCCCGAACTCAAAAAGATGATTCTGATGGCAGACGTTTTGCTGATCGGCACGCCCATATACGCAGGGAATATCACGGCGCAGATGAAACTTTTGCTGGATAGAATGTCTTACTGGATGCATCTGATGTGCCTCTGTGGAAAGCCGACGGCCCTTCTCACATCCTCTTGTGGGAATGGAGCAAACTTCGTGAAGACCTATCTGTCTTCGGCGGTGAAGTTTATGGGGGGACGAGAGGTCTCCTTCCAGAATTATCTTGTCTTCACAGAGAATGATGTGCAGGAGGTGGAGAATGTACAGAGAACCGAAGAAATGGTCGCAGACATTATTGGAGCCCTAAATGATCCGACGCACATTGGTGAGCGTGAGCGGAAGGATCTTGATTATATCTTTCATTCCATGCAGAAAAACATGAAGCTTTATGAGGAAGAGCCCAACTTTGAATACCGGTTCTGGAAACACAATGGATTCTTTGAATTTGAGAGTTACATGGATGTAATTATGAATTCTGAACGAATTATTTCGGACTTTGGAGGCACACTATAATGCATAATGGGATTTGCGTGACTGACTTGTATAAAAAATATGGAAACAACACGGTTCTGAATAACATCAATATGACCCTGATGCCGGGGGAAATTGTCGGTCTTGTAGGGACAAACGGCGCAGGCAAGAGTACCTTGCTGTCTATTCTCTGCGGATTGAAAAGGAACTATACGGGAAACGTGGAAATCGATGGCGTAAATATTCGTTCAATGCGAAGAAAGAAGAATATCGGCTGTTTGATAGAGAATCCCGGTCTGTATCCGGCACTTACAGGCATGGAGAATATCAAGTATTTTACCTCATTCACGGATACAGTCACCACAGATGAGATAAAAGCATTGGTCGGGGCATTGGAGCTGGGGGATTTTATTAACAAGAAGGTGAAAAAATACTCTCTTGGTATGAAGCAACGGCTCGGAATCGCTATTGCACTGCTTGGGAGTCCCAAGTACCTGCTGCTCGACGAGCCCATGCGTGGCGTAGACCCTGAAGTCATACCTGCGTTAAGGAAATATCTGGTCTCCCGCGCGCGCGAGGCAGGCACAGGCATCATGATTTCCAGCCATATCTTAGGGGAAATCGAGTCCATGTGCGACAGGGTGATAGTTCTGCAGGCGGGGCGGATCATAGAATCCATTGATCTGAAGGAAGACGCGGGCAGCGCAGAGGAAGATTATATCATCTCGTCGAGTGAGACTGTGCAGATAGAAGCATTCCTGCGTGAGAAGGGCTATTCGGTGCGGCGTACAGAGAATAAGTTGATGGTTAGAACCAGGGATACCGAAGTGAACGAGCTGATCAAATTGCTTGTAGCAAACGGTCTGAACCTGACGGGAATCGCACCCTACAGAGAGAACCTGGAAGAACGTTTCATCAAGGCAATCAAACAGGAGGAAGATCAGTGAAAACAGTTTTATATGATCTGAAGCGCAACTATAAAGCAATAGGAATCTTCTGTCTGTTTTCATTTGTGGTGATTGCCCAGTTTTGGCGGAGAGATTTGAGATCCTATTCAGTTGCTGTCTTGAACTATTACTTTTTCTGGACTTCTTTTATTGGCATGATGGTCGTGATAACCAACTTGCATATGGAGGATTTCCGTAGCGGTGCCATCAAGGAACTGTATGTGTTCATAGAGAGCGGATGGAAGCTTATTGCCAGACGGCTGCTCAGTGTGATTTGTGTGGCCGGCATATTCTATTTGCCTGCACTTATCAACCAGACGATCGGTATTCAGAAGCTGAAAAAAGTCGATCCGAGCCTGGTCGAGGGAACTTATGCGTTGAATTTGCTGGTGATCTATATGGGCGCAGCAGTTTTCCTGTCTGCTTATGTGATGTTGATCGCATACAGCGTACGTTCGTATAAAAAGGCGTACTTTATTGCGGTGCTGCCCCCGCTTGTCCTTAACTATCTACTGCCCTTTATTATCACACAGGGACAACTGGACGAGAACGGACCGCTGGGTATGGTGAGCAAGATACTGAAAAAAACCCCGAACGGGATTATCACGGTATGGTCTCAAACTCAGATGGTTTCTTGGGAGGATGGGGTTTTGCTGCTTGTCTATATTGCAGGTTTGTATGCAGTTGCTTATGTCTTTTATCGGAATCGAGACTGTATATAGCGAAGTTGTGGCGATGTAATTCGGATTAATGGAGTGATTTGGAGTAAAATGTATCAGTATATTAAAAATGAATGTAACAGAATAATTAAATGGAAGTCGTGGCTACTGGTTGCGGCGATCTGTCTGTTCGTAATGGTATTAGTACGTGCTTGTGATGCCGGAGCAGCAGTCTTCGTTTATTCGATCCTGGCAAATCTTGGATATGTTTTCGTGATCGGCATCTGTGTATGTGTGGCGACCGATGACTTTGAGAATGGCACATATATTCAGGCTTTTACCGGGAAATACAGTGTGCCGCACATTATCGGCGCAAAACTCATTGCAGCGGCAGTCGAGGCACTGGTCATTGCAGCGTTGAGCTGCATCCTGTCGTTCATAGCGACATACGGGCAGATAGAAGGCGTACAGCTGGAAGAGATGTTACGTTTGTTTGGTATGACAATGCTCACCTACTTGGTCGGAGCGATGCTTTTGGCATCTGTTGCTGTTTTGATGGGTAGTTTTATAAAGAATCAGGGTATTTGCGTAGTTTTGATGTTTTCCCTCTTTTTAGGGGTGTTCGCAGAAATTATTGGCTTGGTAAAATCTCACTTCAATATCAACACGGTTGCAGGTTATCTGCTTACTCAGTTTGCGCTTTTGCCGGAAATGATGCTCAATGGAGCGGCTTCTTTTCAACAGATAGGCTTCTGTATGGGAGCTGCCATGCTTAATTATGTAATTATATGCTGCACAAGAAGATGGTGGTTAGGATAAGGTTGCTATGAGGAAACGAGTAACATTTATCGAACAAATCAGCACTACTGAGTGCGGTATCACCTGTGTTGCAATGCTTCTGAGGTATTACAAAAGCTATGTGAGCTTGCAACAGCTCCGGGATTTGCTGGACACAGGAAGAGACGGCACTTCAATTGGTCAACTGGTGGCGCTGTGTAAGAAGCTGAATCTGCTTGCTAAGCCGGAAAAGATTGATTTTTCTCAGATTGAGAGAAATCAGGCACCTTTTATTGCTCTTTGCTACAACAGTCATTTTCTTGTCGTAGAGAAGATCACCAAGAAATATGTATATATTGTAGACCCAGCTTCCGGAGCAGAGTATGTTTCTCACGATGAATTCAAAGAAATATACTCAGGATATATCATATGTATTGCACCGGACAGAAATTTTGTTCCGCAAAAAAGAGACATCCATCTGTTTTCCGAATACATTCAGGTATTTAAGGAAAAGAAGGGATTATTCGCAGCGATATTTGTCATATCGATTGTTATATACGCGTTTTCATTGGCGGTTCCTATCTTGATGAAATATGCGATTGACAGCATCAATATAAAAACAGAATCTGTGGAACAACCCTTAATCATGCTGATCATATTTGTCGGACTTGCCTCATTGCTTGGGTATATTCAAAGCAATTGCTTAATCAGCTACAGAACCTTTATGGATTATAAGATTACTGCCAAGGTTGTAAGAAAGCTGCTGAATGTATCTTATCATTTTTTTGAATTACGACGGAAGTCCGATTTGATCATGACGGTCAACAGTGGATATATCATCCGAGAGATTGTGGCAAAGCAGCTTGTTCAGGGAATTATCAACATAGGTGCGATCATTTTTATGGTGGTATATCTATATTTGCAAACCCCTGTAATATGTCTGCTTTGTATTGCTCTGTTTGTACTGAATGCTGTCTTCCTTGGCTGGTCACGCCCCCGTTTGTTGAACGAGGACCGGCAGCTACTAAACAAGCGTAATGAAGTGGATGGACAGCAGGTCGAGATGATCTATTCCATTCTCGGAATCAAAATGGCTGGAATCGAAAATTATGTTTTTGACAATTGGAGCGAAAAGGAGGGTTCTTATTTACAGAAACAGAAAAGAGCTGATCGGCTAAAAAACAAATATATGTTTGTTACCTCGTTGATTTCACAATTGTCCCCATATATTGTGCTTGCTGCAAGCGTCGGACTCTTTAGAAAAGGAATGATAACGCTCGGAGATATTATGGCGTTTTATTCTCTGAGCTCAACCTTTTTTGGTTTAGCAGCTTCTGTGTCGAATGTATACAACAGCTATGTGAACAGCATCATCTATCTTGAAAGAATTCACGATATTCTGACATTTGAGCAGGGTGAAGAAAGTCGCGGGGATCATGCAAAACATGTAAATGGCGAGATCGAGCTAAAAAATGTGTCTTTTTCTTATTCGAAGCACTCCAGCAAAGTTCTGAAGAATATAGATTTAAAAATATACAGTGGGCAAAAAGTTGCGATTGTCGGTATGTCTGGTTCGGGAAAAAGTACACTCGGCAAGGTTATGATGGGTCTTTATAAACCGACTGAAGGAACGGTTATGATCGATCATACAAATATCCACACATTTGATACTTCAGAATTAAGGCAGCACATGGGAATCGTGCCACAGGATATGACCCTATTTAATCGTAGCATTGAATACAATATTGGAATGGGTAGAAACGATGTGTCCAAGGAGGAAATCGTTGAGGCGGCAAAGATTGCAAGGATACATGACGAAATCATGCAAATGCCGATGAAGTATGATACCCAGGTGACTGAGATGGGTATGAATCTCTCTGGTGGACAACGACAGAGAGTGGTGCTTGCGCGGGCAATTTTGAAAAGACCCAAGCTCATTATCCTGGACGAGGCAACTAGCGCTTTGGATACATATAATGAATCGCAGATTTTTCAATATTTCAAAGAGGAAAACTGTACACAGATTATTATTGCACATCGATTATCAACTGTTATAGATTCAGATGTTATCGTGGTAATGGATGAAGGAAGAATTGCAAATATAGGAAGTCACAAGAAACTATTAGAAACATCGGATGTATATAAGAAAATATATAGTGCAAATAATGATTTGCCCGCAACGTGTTAAAAAACGCTTGGACAGCTTATGGTTGAAAACACTTTTTCCGGGAATGATTTAGAATACTACATGCGTTATTGGAAGCAATACCTTATTTGTTTGAACCTATAACCTAGTGCGTTGGTTATGGGCTTAATATTGAAGGAACATTCTCGTAAAGAGAAAAAAGCAGAGATTATAAAAAGGAATCTCAACCCTCAGAATCTAAATAATTCCCGACCAAAGGACTATAGAATCTATGAAGAGGATATTCAAAGTATATTGTTAATAGATCGAACGGATTAATCAAGAAGAAGGGACTAGTAGGGTGTTTTGAGTTGATATTGTCTGTGAAGTTGCTATGAGGAAACGAGTAACATTTATCGAACAAATCAGCGCCGCTTTTTGTTTTCTTATCCCATGCAAAAGAGACTGTCCCATATGAGACAGTCCCTTTTCTTTTAGTGACGCAGATCAATAGTTTTCGGCAGCGATTTCGAAGTAGCTCTGGGGATGATTGCAGACGGGGCAGACTTCGGGAGCCTTGGTGCCCACAACGATGTGGCCGCAGTTGCGGCATTCCCAGATTTTGACCTCGCTCTTTTCGAAGACCTGCTGCATTTCAATGTTCTTCAGCAGGGCGCGGTACCGTTCCTCGTGATGCTTTTCGATGGCGGCAACACCGCGGAACTTGGCGGCCAGTTCAGGGAAGCCTTCTTCTTCGGCGGTCTTGGCGAAGGACTCGTACATATCGGTCCATTCGTAGTTTTCGCCATCAGCGGCGGCAGCCAGGTTGTCGGTCGTGGAGCCGATGCCCTTGAGTTCCTTGAACCACATCTTGGCATGCTCTTTTTCGTTCTCAGCTGTCTTCAGGAAAAGTGCGGAAATCTGCTCATAGCCTTCCTTTTTGGCGACGGAAGCGAAATAGGTGTACTTGTTCCGGGCCTGGGATTCGCCTGCGAAAGCGGCTTCCAGGTTCTTTTCGGTCTGGGTTCCGGCATAGGGATTGGACATGACGTTTTCCTCCTTTATTGGATATTCATATGATGAATGGGGATTTATTGCTCGCTGTCGTTACGGATCGTATAAAGCTTCAGGAAACCGCAGAGGGAGCTGACCTGTTTGCTGAGTCGCCGGGGTAAAGTCACAACGTACAGCGCCTGGTCAGTAGTGGTGTGGAGCCGGATAAACTGATCGTTTTCCATCCGGACGGAAGTGTTTCCGAAGAAGGTGGGACCGGCATAGGACATGAAATGGAACCCGTCTTCCAGCTGGTTCAGGGCAGTGGCGGGCCAGACGCTTTTCAGGACGATCTCATCTCCTTCTGTGGTCTGCCAGTTCGTGGTGACAATCCGGCCATAGCCGCCGGGAACAGAAATATCGGCACAGGTGGCGCTGACAAAGGTCATGCCGGAAGTGTTCTGAAAGCACATGATCGGCGCGGGAAACTCCAGGTGGACCAGGTCGCTTTCATTGTCGATCCGGAGCGCTGTGCCTGCCTCCACAGAGGGAGACACGTCCGGGAGAGCGTTTTTATCCTCCTGGGGTTTGGCCAGGATCAGGGAGACGGCGAGCATCACCAGCAGGGCGACGGAAAACAGGATTTCCACAATCCGGAGGA
>Ga0310690_10006536_pt1 | contig 15283 bp, 21 predicted proteins | sample AusTroGonzalo_MG_2_FD_207661 | JGI IMG/M metagenome (GOLD analysis project Ga0310690, IMG submission 207661) | Bovine rumen microbial communities from tropical cattle in Woodstock, Queensland, Australia - Gonzalo_04 (v2) (version 2) | ecosystem: Host-associated > Mammals > Digestive system >...
TAATTATTCTCCTAGTGGTCATAATGCTGCTAGAGTAATTGATCCAGAAGGAATTGCACCAACAGTAATGGAAAATCATGGAACAGTAACTGCTATTCCTATTAAGAATAACACTAAGAAAGGATTCTTACTTGCTGAAGAAGGTGATGCCATAGATATTAGTGGAAGGATGCAATATCATCGTGGAACTGTTCAAAAAGGTATGAGTCAGACAATATCAACAGCAGGTGGAAATAACATTGGTGTAGTTATTAAGAAAGACACAGAAAACTATATTGAATGGGAAGAACCTGGGAAACTAGATATAGATTGTCGAGCATTTAAAGAAGATAAAATTGCACCTGCCACAACAACTACTCCAAAGGGAAAGGTATTACTAAATGATCTGCGAATTCGAAAACTTACTGCAAAAGAATGCTTTCGCCTTATGGGAGTTAAAGATGAAGATTACGAAAAAATTAAAGTCAACCAATCTGAAAGCAGCTTGTATCATCTAGCAGGAGATAGCATAGTAGTGAACGTTCTTGAAGCAATAATAAACAATTTATTATAATACAACCGTTATGTGAGAAGATTATCTTTTAAAACGTGAATAATTATACATAATCTTCTCCTAACACGATTGTAGAAAGGAAGATTTAAAATGAAATACATAAGGACAAAAGATACTGTATCAGAACAAATATCTTTCACTATTAATGATCAAAAACTATACGGCACTGTGGGTAAAGAACGTTTATACAATGAATCTGAGATAATAAAGAAATCTGATGTATTAGAAGATTTATTTGATGAGATAATAATTAAACATCCTATGCCAAATGAAAAACCATGGATAATGAATTTTGGTAGTATTAAAGTTGCAGTTGAATATTTAACCGATAGAATACCATATACATTAACACCTGATACTATTGTTTGTGGTGCTATATGGATAGATGGTAAAAACAATGAACCAATATTAAAATCAGTTGCAAAAATGAAAGGAGTCAATGCTAATGGAAACATTGATTGGGAATTATTATGATATGCTATAGAGTAATGTATTACAAAAATGAATTGCTTGTTAAAGTTAAAGATTGTGAAACTATTGAACAAGCAATATGTGAAGCAAATGATTCTATTTGGTCATACGATATAATTACTATCTACGATTTAGATTTTGGAAAAATATTATATAGATATACAAGAAAAAACAATGGTGAAATTATAAAGGAGTCATTATGAATAGAATAACAAAAAGAATAACAGAAGAAGAATATGAATATCTTTTAAAGGAGTTAGAAAATGACACCAAAAGAAGCAAAGAAAATAGTACCAATCACATTAAAAATAGCCAATCAATTTGTTAATAATTTTCATCGTCATCATAATGCAACAACAGGTTGTAAATTTGCTATAGGATTAAAAAAATCTGAAGACTTAATTGGTGTAGCAATTTGTGGTAGACCTGTAAGCAGATATTTAGATGATGGATTAACATTAGAAATAAATAGAGTATGTACTTTAGGCGATAAAAATGCTTGTAGTATGTTATATGGTGCTTGTTGCAGAATTGCTAAAGAAATGGGCTATAAAAAAGTTATTACTTATATTTTAGAAAGCGAAAATGGAGCATCTGTTAAAGCGAGTGGGTTTATATACGATGGTATAGCTGGAGGCACACATTGGACAGGCAAACGTAATAAAGGGCAAGATATTCCTGCAGAAATGAAAAAAAGATATTATAAAAATTTTTAGTAATTTAGACAATGAGGTGAACAATGAAGAAAGATAAAAGAAAGTTATTAATTCACTTAGAAAAAGGAATTGACCTAATGTTAGACCATAATTTAACAGATAAAGATTGTATGGTAAGCATTGGGATGTTGGCACAATTCATGGTAGTAGCACATGAAGAACACGATAAAGAGAAATATGATAAAGAGAAATTAAAAGGAATGCTTAATACTTACATCAATGAAATTGTTGATGAAGTAAGCGACAAATTAGAAAAAATAAAGAAAGGTAATTAAAATTATGTTTGAAAAAGTAAATCCAAGTCATCCAGACAAAATCGCTGATCGTATTGCAGGAGCAATAGTCGATTTAGCTTACAAAAAAGCAAATGATGGAAAGGAACTATGCTATGAAAACCATCCAAAAGTAGCTGTTGAAGTATTAATAGGACATGGAAAGTGCTATATCATAAACGAAACAAGTCAAAAAATCGATCCAAAAGAAGTAGATGATATAGTTGAAAGAATTACAGGAAACAGCTTTATTGAAACAATCTACAACGAAGTCCCACAGGATAAAATATTAGCTGATAATCAAATTGATTTACATTGTGGAGATAATGGAATCTTTAAAGGTGTGCTAGTATCACCTGAAGAAAGAGAATTAACAAGAATAGTTCAATCAATCTACGATAAATATTCATCTGATGGAAAGTACATTATTGCTAACTGCGAAATAATAGCTTGCCAATCAAACTGCAAAGCATTATCAATTGAAACTAAAAAGTTCAACCCATTAGGTTATTGGACTGGTGGGATCAATGTTGATTCAGGAGCAACAAATAGAAAATTAGGATCTGATATGGGTAGAGCTGTAACAGGTGGTGGTCTACATGGCAAAGATTTATCAAAAGCCGATGTATCAGTAAACATATTCTTACATATGGAAGCTAACAAGGCTGATTCAATAGTAGCAATGCAAAGTGAATTAAGAGGTGTCTGTGCTATTGGTGATAAGAATGTAACAGTATATGAACAAATAACACGTGCATATGAAACTCCATTTGCATTGATTGTAGAACAAGCTGCACGATATATTAAATCAATCGGTGGATTTGAAAAATTAGCAGAATGGGGGTTAATAAGATGACAAAATATGAAAAATATGAAATGATAATAAGTATTCTTGTTTGGATACTATTGTCCTTATGCATTGCATTAACAGTTATAAATACAGTTAATCAATCAAACAAAATTAAAGAATTAGAAAAATCGTTTAATGCTCCAGTGGTGGTAACTCCATCGCTGGATGTAACCGATGAACATACACAAGATATCGTTAAACAAGCATATCAGTTTTTATGTGAATCAGAAGATACACAACCATTTGACTTCGGATATGAATTATCATATGGTGGAAATGATAGCAATCAAATGCTCATCTTTATAACTTTCTACTACTCACTAAAGAACGATCCATACACACATGTAACAAAGCTTGTGAATTATTACGAAAATCCACAAGAATGGGAGATAGTAAGTGATGAATTTGGGTACAAATAAAACGAAATTTAACGCAGTAAAAGTAGAATACGATGGAAGGAAATTTGATTCAAAACTTGAATGTAATATTTATAAGGTGCTAAAAGAAAGGCTAGTACCTTATGGGTTTGAAATTGGTTTTCAACCATTATTTATCCTACAAGAGAAATTCAGATTTGATGGTCATATCATAAGACCAATAACATATAAAGCAGACTTTGTAATAACAAAATTTAATGAAAAGACCTGGTTTGATACTTACGCTATTATCGATGCCAAGGGTTTAGAAACACCAGAATTCAAACTAAAAAGAAAGCTCTTCATTAAGAAATTCGGATACGATATTGTGATCCTAAAATCAATGAAACAAGCAAACTTATGGTGTGATAATTTCCTATCAAAATATAACCAATAAACTAGGAAATACTATTAAAATAACAACTAGGAAAAAGTCATATATTCAAACTTTTAATATCTCTGCATTTGCATTGCAATTGCTCTGCATTTGTTAAGCATTTGATATGCTATTAGATAAGAGTAGAGTAGAGAAGATAAGAGAAGAATATAAATGCACTCTTTTCGCCATTTTATTTCAAAAAAACTCAATTTAAAGTTGAAACTAGTCACGAAAGGTTCTCGAATCAATGGAACTAAAAATGATGAAATTAATTAAAAGGAGTTTTTAAATAAAAATGGAACTAAAAATGATGAAATTAAGGGACTTAAAACCTTATCCAAAAAATGCCAAAAAACATCCACAGGAACAAATCAAGAATGTTGCAGAATCCATCAAAGAGTTTGGATGGCAACAACCAATAGTCGTGGATGATAACAATGTAATTATTATCGGTCACTGTCGATATGAAGCTGCTAAACTTTTAGAGCTAGAAACTGTTCCAGTTCATGTAGCTGAAGGACTTGATGAAAACCAAGCAAACAAACTACGACTTTTAGACAACAAAACAAATGAATCAGAATGGGACTTGGATTTACTGCTAGAACAGATTCCGACACTAGAATTTGACAACTACGAAATCGACTGGGGAATTCAGGAAGAAGAAAACGAAGTAGAAGAAGATGACTTTGATGTCGACAGTGCATTTGATGAAATAGATGAACCAATCTCCAAACCTGGAGATGTCTATCAGCTAGGGGATCATCGACTAATGTGTGGTGACTCAACTAACAAAGATGATGTCGAGAAGCTAATGGATGGAAACACAGCTGACTTGTTAGAAACTGATCCACCATACAATGTTGACTATGAAGGAGCAGCTGGGAAAATTAAAAATGATAATATGGGAGATTATGAGTTTACCGATTTCTTAATTCAAGCGTTCTCTTGTGCTAACGAAGTGATGAAAGCAGGAGCTCCATTTTACATTTGGCACGCTGACAAAAAAGCTCATTTATTTTTTAATGCTTTCAAAGAGATTAATTGGCAAGTTAGACAATGCTTAATATGGGTGAAGAATAGTTTTGTTTTTGGAAGACAAGATTATCAACAAAAGCACGAACCTTGTCTTTATGGATGGAAAGATGGAGCAGCTCATTACTTTGTCGATGACCACACACAAGCAACAGTAGTTGAAGACAAACCTGACATAAACAAAATGACTAAAGCCGAGTTAAAGGAAACTTTAAAAGAAATGTTAGATGCCAAAGTTCCAACAACAGTAATGCACGCTGATAAACCTATAAAGAACACTGACCATCCAACAATGAAACCACTAAAGCTATTAGGCAAACAAATAGCAAACAGTTCTAAAAAGGATGAATTAGTTCTTGATTTATTTGGTGGTAGTGGTTCAACAATGATTGCATCAGAGCAACTAGGAAGAAAATGCTACATGATGGAATACGATCCAAAGTACGTTGATGTGATTATTAAACGATGGGAAACATTCACAGGAAGAAAAGCAGAGAAAATTCAATGAATGAGCGTTACGAAAGAATCCAGATAAAAAAGAACTTGATAAAAAGAGTTCAAGAAGAAATCAAGAAAGAACAGAACAGGAAAAAGAAAGCTCGACTAAATAAATATAAGCAAAAACTAGAAATCGAATTACAAGCCTTGAGGTCATCTTAAGGCTTTTTTTCGCCTGTGTTGAAAAAATAACCAAAGGGGAATAATTAACCAAGGCACAAAATAAAATCGAACACAAGAGAAATTTAAGGGCAAAAATAAAAAAATTCCTTTACAAATACAAAAGCAATATGATACAATAAAGGTGTCGAACCTTAAAAGCGTAGATTTTTACATTTTGGAATAAATACGTTGTTGTCTTCATAAATTAATCTTCTTAATTGAACCTTGGTCTACGCTTTTATCTACTAGACAAAGGAGAAACAAAATGCCGAAAAAACTATTTACAAAAGAAAATGCTAAAGAGATGCAGCTAAGGGGAGCAAAAAAACAAGGAGCATCAAGAAGTAAAAATGCATCCTTTAGAAAATATGTAAAATCTTGGGGAAATGCACCTTTAACTGAAAAAGAAAGAAGTCAAGTTGAAAAGGTGTTCGGTGATCTAGGAATAATCTTTGATGATACCAAGATGAGCAAGAAGATACTTCTATTCTTGCCAATTCTAACAAAAGCGATAAATGAAAAAGATTTGAAAGCTGTTCAAATGGCACTAGAATGGATGGGAGAAAGTTCTAAATACGAAGAAGAAATCAAAAAACTTAAGGAAGAAAATAAGAAACTTAAGCTAGAACAGAAGAAGCTTGCTATTGATACAGGAGATCAAAGAGAGATAGAAGACATGTCTGCTCTTGCTGATTTTCTCGTAATTCAACCAGGAGAAGAAGATGATTCAAACAACTAAAATCCAATGGGGTGAGTTTTCTCTTAAGCACAAGAAATATATCAGGAATGCACTTGATAATCAAATGTCAGTAGCAGAAGGTGCTATTCGTAGTGGTAAGACAATAGATCACTGTATTATTGCTGCCATATACCTGGAAACGTGTCCTGACAAAATCCATCTAGCCTCAGGTTCATCAATAGCCAATGCAAAATTAAATATCGGTGACTGTAATGGATTCGGACTAGAACACTTATTCAGAGGAAGATGTCACTGGGGGAAGTACAAGGATAATGAAGCTCTTTATATCGACTTCACAAAAACAGGAAGCAAAGTCATTGTGTTCGCAGGTGGAGGTAAAGCTGACTCTTACAAGAAAATACTAGGTAACTCATATGGCCTATGGATAGCAACCGAAATTAACCAACACTATGATAGTGATGATTCAGAAACAAGCTTTATTAAAGTTGCCTTTGGTCGTTTGATAGCAGCAAAGAAACCTAAAATTCTATGGGACTTAAACCCAAGTGATCCAAACCACAAGATATACAGAGAATACATTGACAAGTACAAAGAAGGATATCTTGGTGGTTATAACTACGAACACTTCACAATCATGGACAACAAAACCATCAGTCCAGAACGAAGGGAACAAATAAAGCAAAATTACGATCCAAACACAATCTGGTACAAGAGGGACATCCTTGGTGAACGTTGTGTAGCTGAAGGATTAATCTACAGAGAATTTGCTGATAACAACAAGAAATATTTAATCGATGGAGTGAATAAAGATGACATCTGGTTTATTAGAATTGGAATTGACTTTGGAAATAGTTCTTCTAGTCATACATTCGTTGCGACAGGCGTTGGATTTAACTTTAAAGAAATCATACCGCTTAAAGAACTAAAGATTCCAGGAAGTGCAAACCTAACACCAAACCAACTAGATGAAAGATTCTATGACTTTATTTCTCGAGTGTATAAATTATACAGTAAGATGCTTGTAATCCGATGTGATAATGCAGAAACAACACTGATCAATGGATTTAGAGCTAAACTGTTAAAAGAAGCGTGTACCTTTGCAACTGTTAAGGGAGCAATTAAGAAACCAATTATTGACAGAATCAAGATCACTAACAGAATCATGGGTGATGGCAGACTTAAGATTTGTAAAGAATGTGTAAATCTAATCAATGCCTTTAATGGTGCAGTATGGGACACAAAGCATCCAGATGAAAGACTAGATGAAGTAGGAATCAACAACCCAGTTGATATGCTCGATGCATTCGAGTACTCAATTGAAGAAGATATAAACGATATTATTAGAACAGGAAGGTAACAAGAATGAATGAAGAAGAATTAGTCGGTTTAATTTGTATGCTTTACGATTACAATCCAAAACCAAACGAATCTAACGTAAAATTAGTGTTTGAAAATAGGGAAATTTATCCTATAGCTTTAATCGGTCAAGTTAATAACTACTTAAAACGTGAAGGCATCTTTGATGAAAAATCTAATAGACCAACACTTAAAATGTACCAATTGCTAGATAAGTATGGCATTCGTATTAAGAGTCTAAAACAATGGCAAGATGAATTTGAAAAGACAGGTCACGTAACACAATACGATAAATTTGGGAATAAAGAAATCTTATAACTAAAAGGAGTTAAACCATGAGTGAAATTAGCAATGTAAATGAGATCATTGAGAAGATTGTCAATAAAAAAGTTAAATCGTTCAATTACAAGGTTGATGAATGGAAATCATGGTATCGTGGAAAAGTCGATGGATTTCACTCATACAGATTATTCAATGGTCAGAACACAATGGAGATTGATAAAAAATCCTTGAATATGGCTAAAACAGTGTGTGAAGATTGGGCAGATGCTTTAGTTAACGAGAAGCTAGACTTTACAATACCAGAAGCAGATAAGCCAAAAATGACTAATATCTTCACAAAGAACAACACAAATGTTCTTTTAAATGAAGCTGTAGAGAAATCATTTGCTACAGGACAAGGGATGATCCTGGTAGGATTAAAGAACTATGCCATAGGCAAAGAAACAGGAATCTATCAAGCAACAAAAGATACAGAGGTAACAATTGACTTTATCGATGTGACTTGCATCAAGGTGCTTACAGTGGAGAGAAAACGAGTAACAGAGTGTGCTTTTGTATCAGAATCAACTGATTACACAGACATCGCAATCCACGTTCTAAACGAACAAAAGAACTACAACATCCACTTTGTAAGAGTTAGCAATGAAACAAAAGAAATCATAGAACAAACAATGATTGACACTAAATCACCAATAAAATGGTTCTTTGAAATAAGACCAAATGTCAACAATAATTCGTTTTTATATGATTCATTAGGGATGTCAATTTACGCTAATTCAATTGATGTATTAAAAGCAATTGATGATTTATTCGATGGTTTTTCTGTGGAGTATGTGCTATTAAGACCACGTATCTTCGTGCAAGCTGATACATACAAAATAGTTATCGATGGAGAAACAGGAAAACAAATCCGAACTATTGATCCATACGATACAGTTTATTACTTATTACCAAAGGATGATGAAAACAAGAATCACATCCAATCAGAAGTGCCACAAATAAGATACGATGCATACATCAATGGTATTAACACACTTCTTAATATCCTATCAAAGAAAGTAGGATTTGGTACAGAAAGATACAAGTTCGATAAAGGATCAATAGCAACTGCAACTCAAATCATAAGTGAAAACAGTGACTTTGCAAGAAGCTTAAAGAAGCATGAACACATCTTCAGACAAGCATTAATAGACCTTATTTGGTGTATTAAATATGTCAATAATGAGTTTACACTTCAAGAAAAATTCAGTGAATTTAAGTATGAAGAAATTAAAATTGACTTTGATGATTCAATTATTGAAGACAAAGAAGCAATAAGAAAACGTGACAGAGAAGATGTCAATGCAGGATTAATGAGTGTTGTTGAATATAGGATGAAGCATTATAACGAAGATGAAACAGATGCTAAAAAATCAATATTTGACTTTTTCTTATACAAAGAAATCGAGAAATACACTCAAGCTGTTAAAGATGGCTTAATGACACCTAAAGAGTTTGTTATAAAAGCTTATGGCAAAGAAGATCCAGAACTTGAAGCTTATATCACAGAACAATTAAACAAAGCAAATGTTAATCCAATGGATCTATTTAAAGAATATGATGATAACAAGGATGAAGAAAGTTCTGATGATGAAAATGATGACAAAAACGAAAAAAGCATTGACACAAATAATGAATAATTAGTATAATATTAGTGAGGTTGGAAATGAATAAAAACAAACCAACAACACCAGATATGGATACAGTCTACGAATCATTAAGAGAGGTTTATGAAATAGCCGAAAATGATATTCTGATCCATACAAATTTAGAACTATTCCAGGATTTGAATAATAAGAACTGGAAACAATATCAACTCTCAACCAAAAGAATAAACGAGATCAATGCAATGTTGAAAGCAAGAGGTCAAAAATTATTGTATGAGATGAACAAATCAACGATAAAAGCTTGCGAAATAGTAGGTATTCCATCAACTAAGTTTGTTGCATCAAACGAACAAGCAATAGGAATGCTTCTTGTTTCAGCAAGAGAATATTACAAAGATTCAGTTAATAAAGTTTGGCAAATTACAAAGCCAGACAAATTGAATCTGCGACCAAAAATAATCCAGCAAATGCAACGTGGCATAGCTAATGGATTAAGTGTGCAATATAAAACTAAACCTACTAAATTAACACCACAGGAAATTCAAAGAGGAATAGTATGGCGAACAAGAACAGTCGGATTCAAGGAATACATGGAGATGGCAGTTCGAACAGCTATATCAAATGACATCGTAGAACAACAATTGGAACTAAATGATACGACACATAATGTTTTTTTTGTTGTTAATTCATTTGGAGATTGTGCTGATGATCACAAATCATTACAAGGCAAAGTCTACTATGATGAACGATGGACAAGCTGGAACTTTCCTGATGAAGTTAAGAACAAAATCTACCAAATCATTCAATCACAACATATGTTATCAATGCAATACGTACAAGGTGACACAGGTCAGATAGTTCCTGGAACTAAAATTAAGATTGGATGGTTAGGAACTAGACCAAACTGTCGACATAGATTCGTTCCAATAACAATTGAACAAGCTGGTGGGAATATAGACAACTTGCTTGATTCATTACATCTTAAAAAAGGTACATACCGAGATGGTAAATACCAAGCAACACAAAAATTAAGATATATGGAACGAAATATCAGAAACAACAAAGCACAACTGTACCAAGCACAAAAAATAGGTGACCAAGAGTCAATTAAGCATTACTCGAAAATAGTAAGAGATTGGCAAAAACAAGCTAGAGAGCAAGTAAAGGATCATCCATATTTAGAGCGAGATTACAGAAGGGAAACTCGAGATGTTATCGTTCAAGATATGGGTGTAAGGTACAATTGGGATGGTTCTAGGGTTTAGTATCATAGCCTTAATTTTGCTTCTGTTTGAGATAAATTGTGTATACATAAAATTATACCTAGAAATCTATAAAAACAAACTGAAGGCAATTTTAAGGCGAATTATTGCATTTTTTAAAGACTGGAGAAACGCTATCTCATTTATTATAGCGTGGATCATAACGAATGGCTGGGGATGGGCATTCATGTTCCTTGGTAGATTTTTAGGAATCAAGTGGATGCGTTATGCAGGAGATGCTTATATAGCTTTCCTCTGGATGCCAGGAGTCAATGAAAAGGTGGTTACTGTCGCATTGGCAGTTTTCATAAAAAAGGTCTTGTTCAGACGTAAAATGAACAGCCAAAAACAATCTGAATTCGAGTCGCAAATCTCGTAAACTTGCGTAATAAAAAGGAGAGAATTATGGCAATCAAAAGAAGCGAACTTGAGAAATTACTTGAGGGCGTAGAAAAGAAGGATGACATCATTAACTATGTGATGGCAGAAAATGGTAACTCAATTAATGCAGCTAATGCAAAGTATGAGGAATTAAAAACTCAGTACGATGAATTAAACACAAAATTTGAGGATCATAAGAAAGCAACGGGTGATTACGAAACAATCAAGAAATCTAAAGAGGATCTACAAAAGGAAATTGATGGCTACAAATCTAAAGAAGCTAACAAAGTTTATTTTGATAAAATGAAATCTTTAGGTTTTGATTCCACATTTGTTGATGAGGACATCTTCAAGAGAATTCCAAAAGTTGAAAACGATGGAGATCTCAAAAAATGGGAAGAAAATGCTAAAAAGTTTTTAGCAGATAATCCTAAATTTAAAAACGAACCTGTGGTACATCAAGGTGGATTTAACTTCCAAGGTTCTAATGATCCAGACCATCCACAAAACGATGAAGAATTATTAAAACAATTAAAGGAAGCAAACAAGCCACAACAATAACAGTTTCGTTCTAAAAAAATCTAATTTTTAAGGAAGGAAAAACAAAATGGCAAACGCATTTTTAACTCCACAAATTATCGCTGTGGAAGCATTAAGATTATTAACTAGTAACCTAGTTTATCGTGATTTAGTTCACACAGATTTTTCAAAAGAATTCCAAAAAGTCGGAGATACAGTTAACGTTAGAAAACGTCAATTGATCCACTCAAAGAATTATTTAGGTAGCACAATCACAGTTCAAGATGTACAAGAAACTCCAGTACCTGTTAAATTAGACAGAATTCGTGATACAAGTGTTAAAGTATCTTCAAAAGATATGACATTATCAATTAAGGATTTTTCAAGTCAAGTATTAGAACCTGTTATGTTAGGTATGGCAGAAGACATTGATGCTGATATTGCAGCAGCATTATTAGGTTGGGCAGGTGACACAGTATCTAAAACTGCATCTCCAACTAACTTAGCTGACATTGCTAACATATCAAAAAAACTTGATAAAAAGAAAGTTCCAAAGACTGAAAGATCATTAGTGTTATGTTCAGACCATAAGTATGATTATGCTTTAACAGATAACTTAAGTAAAGTTTCTTATGCAGGTGATAACGAAACATTACGTGAAGCATTATTAGGTAAAGTTTACACATTAACTACTTACATGAGCCAAAACAACCCAGATACAAATGCTGCATCTGCTGGTACAGCAACAGCTTATAAAGTAACAATGACTAAAGGTTCTACAACTATTGCTATCACTGCTGGTACTGCTACATCTGCAACTATTAAGGAAGGTGACAAGTTCATCGTTAATGGTCATATGTATGAAATTGCAGCTGACATTACATTATCAAGTGGTGCAGCAAGTGGTACTATTACTGAAGAAGCTGTTGAAACTATTTCTACAGCAACAAGCGTAGTATTAGTTAACAAACCTACATCAGTAGCATTCCACAAAGAAGCAATCGCATTCGTTAACAGACCAATGGAAGTTCCAATGGGTGCAGCAAGAGCTTATACTGCAAGTGCTGATGGATTCTCAGTTCGTGTTGTTATTCAATACAACAACCAAACTAAAGAAGATGTTATTTCAGTAGACTGCTTATATGGTATCGCTGAACTTAACAAAGACATGATTGTTGCTTTAAAATAATAGTTTAATTTTAACCGATGGGATAATGGTGTCCTTATGCCATTATCCTATTTTTTGATAAAGGAGAAATAACATGTATTTAACAAAAGACATTTATTATAACAAGAGAGCGATTGACCTAGAAATAGAATTCAAGTCAAGCCGATATGATAATCCATCAAATGCTGTTAATGTATTTTTGCAAAAAACTGAAGATTGGATTCTTGAATATTTATTTGCAAATTACAACACTACAAAGGATGAATTAGATTCAGATGTTATGCAACAAGCAATGATATATCAAGTGGATTTTGAATTAGAAAATGGTACGTTGTCAAATGATATCAATAATTCAAACAAAGCACTTGCTCCAGCTGCTTATCAATTGTTAAGAAGTCATGGTTATTGCAACTTGCAAACAAATGGGTCAAGACCTTTTAATTTTGGAGTGATAAAGTAATGGGTAGAGATTTAAGAAACTCAAGAAAAGACTTTCCTGATCGTTGCAAATGGTACAAAGCTAAATATGTGATGAACAAAAAATTAGTCCAGGATGCAATCTGTGAAGGTGTATTTTATTCAAGAGATACTGTGGATCAATCAGAAACAAAGCAAGTTCAATTTGGAGTAGCAAACCATCAACAATCAAGATTGACAATTGAAACACCAGATTATATCGGTGATATTAAAATTGATGACTTTGTAATGCTAGATGGTGACCTATGGAGAGTAAATGAACTTCCTGCAATTAAAGATGATGATGCAGGAAAATATTATTCTACAAGACCAAAGACACTAACAACATTAGTGTTATTAAAGTAGGTGATACAGTGGATGAAGTTCAAGTTTATTATTACAACTTACTTGCAGTTTTATATCCTACATGTCCATATGACACAGGGAATATGCTGAGTCACATTAAGCTTGAAGAAACACCTGAATATTTTAAAATCACGATCCAAGCTCCAAAGCAAACAAAAAAAGGAATGTACGATTATGCAATTTCAGTAAATGAAGGATTAGCAGCAAAAGCACAAGGGCGTTCTAGAAGCGTTAAGGAAGAAAGAAACTATCATTGGATACAAAGAGCAGTACAACAAGCAGCACAATTAACAGCTGAAAAAGTAACATTTGAAGGGGGACTACCAGATGCAAGCATTTAGAGATCATTTAAAATCAAATCTACCACAAGAATGGGAAATCACAGAAGAACTAAATCTTAATTGGGATGGAACATCAACAATAGTAGTTTTAAAAGCTAACACTGGTACAGAGTTTATTAACGCAAAAGCTATACCATTTCAAATGATAGTTTTAACAGATGATGTTCCTAATAGTTTAGCAATACTAAACACTTTTATATCAGAACAACACGAGAAATTCTTTGTTAAAAATTATAGTTTTTTCAAACAATATTATTACACACCAGTAGTGCCAACTGTAGCAACTGCCACAGGAAATACTCTTACTAGCCAAATTATAGTAACTGGTATGCTTACCGAAGCAAGTGAAGTATCCGATATTAGAAAAGTCGAAATTACCTCTGGAACAACAACCGAAACCATCTACACAACAGTTCGAAATTTTGCATATACAACAGAAGGCGATTCGCAATCAATAATCAACGATAGTGTTGATCTTTTAGCTAAAAGAAATAATCGAATAGGTGTAGTTAGTTTCACATTGTCATTCTTGGCACAAGGAAATAACTTCTGTAAAAAGTTAAGACAATTGAGATTAGGAACAGCTAATCCAAATATTACATTCACTGTTAAGTTTAATTTTACTGATTCAAACACTCCAGGGACATATGCAGAAGCTGGATACGATGAAACATATACATGTAAGATAGTTAACTACACTTATAATTCAGAGAATTCATTATTGCCAACTTACACAGTAGCGTTCCAAACAGCATAGGTGATTAATATGGCAGAAGGAATTGAAATTATTATAAGAAAGCAAGGTTCTCCTGGAACTGAAGATGAAGGAAAAACAAATGATCCTAGTACTGCTGGTGCTAAAGGTGGAAAAAATGAACCTGGTAAACCAACCAAGATGCAAAAACAAGTAAATGGGTTATTAATCCAATATGGTAAACAATCTTTACAAGAAGGATATAAACTAATAACTGATTACACAGGTGATTACATCACAAGCAAAACAATTGACACTTATGTTAATTTAGCAGCTGATGTAGCAACTATTGCAGCAACAGGCTGGGTAGGAGCAATTGCAGTCGGATACAAATACGCTACTCAAGCAATCGAACAATCAATTAATGTTAACAGAGAACGTTCAAGAATAGAAGCGATGAATACACAACTAGGACAAATAACTCAATTTGGAGGTAGGTACGCTAATGGCAATTAAAGTTTACTTAAATAATGTATTAGTACCACACAAAGATGGAATACCTATCACTTTTACAAATAATGAGCAATTAGATTCTGGTGTGTTAGTGATTCCAAATGTTACATCAAAGTTAACAATTAAGAGAAACGATCAAATTAAAATACAAATAAATACAGCAACATCGTATTATTATTTGGTTGCAGGATATAAATATTCATTAGGAACAAATAAAAGTCCATACGTATACAATTACGAGATAACACTT
>Ga0310690_10006537_pt1 | contig 15283 bp, 17 predicted proteins | sample AusTroGonzalo_MG_2_FD_207661 | JGI IMG/M metagenome (GOLD analysis project Ga0310690, IMG submission 207661) | Bovine rumen microbial communities from tropical cattle in Woodstock, Queensland, Australia - Gonzalo_04 (v2) (version 2) | ecosystem: Host-associated > Mammals > Digestive system >...
ATTGACGAAAACTCAAAAGACTATCAAACCTTTGTACCATTGATGAAAGAGCTGAATCTGTCGCAAGATAAGGCAAACAAACTCATCAATGAGTATGCTAGAATGAAAATTGCCGAGCAAGAAGGGGTTGATTTTGACGAAGAAATGAACAAAATTGGGGGTGTAAATGGACCAATTGTTCAAGGATTAGTCACCTTTGCAGAGAAAAACTTAGACCAAGATGGTATTGACTGGCTTTCCAGCAAGGTACGCACGGCCGAGGATGCTCAATATATGGACGCACTGATTAAAAAGGCTCGTGGTGCCAATGTTTCTATTCCTGAAATGTCCATTGAAAGCACTGCCGATGCTCAAAAGTCTGCTCAAGAATATGCTGACGAAGCGTTTGAGTATCAAAAGCAACACGCTCGCACTATTGGGTATGACAAAGGCCAGCAAGAACACTATATGCACTTGATGCAATTAGCTGCTGGTAAAAAATAGTGTTGACAATTTAATATTTATGTTCTAAAATATAAGCATCAAGTTATAAGGATAAGCGTTAGCCCCTTAATAATACGATTGCTTTAAGGCTTAAAGAAAGTCTAGAACAGCCCCCGAGTGGATAACTGGTCGCCAAGAGTGTCCCGTTATCAATTCGGGGCGTATTATTAATATTAACGAAAGGTAAAACTAAAATGGCAACTCAATTGTCAAACAACCTGATTACTATCTTTGACTCTGAAGTCAAACATATCTATCAGTCCGAAGGTTTTACGTTAGATGGAACAGTTCGTAAAAAAACTGGCAACGCCAAAACCTTCAAATTCCCTGTGTATGGAAGTCTGCGTGCTGAAGAACACGTACCTGGACAGGATGCTTTAATCCAAAATGCTACACAACGTCAAGCGACTGTGATTGCACAAGACCGCCGTGTTGTGTCCGCTACGGATAAATTTGAAAACTTACAAGTCAACTATGATGACCGTCAAGAAGCTGCTCGTGCTCAAGCTATGGCTATGGGCCGTGACAGCGACCAGATGATTATTGATGCTTTGGCTGCTTCTACAACCACGAAAGCGATTACAGAAGGCAGCACAGCTAGCTTGACATTGGCTAAATTAAAATCCGCCGTTGAATATATGGAAAAGGATGAAATTGATTTAGGTCAATGTACTTTCTTGGGTTCTTACAAAGAAAAACAAGCTCTGTTAGACGAAATCAAAGCTACATCTGCTGACTACGTTTCTTCTCGTCCTTTGGAAACCGGCAACTTTGACGGCTTCTTGGGCATTGGGAAGTTTATCTGGATTGGTGAACGCCCTGAAGGCGGCTTGCCTGTGTCTTCCAGCAAACGTAAAAACTTCTTGTGGCATCACGACGCTGTCGGTTTGGGCGAAGTTTTGAACGTTCAAACTCGTACAGATTGGGACCCCAAATCTGGTTCCGACTTGGTGCAATCCTACTATTCCGCTGGCGCTGGGGAAATTGACCCAACCGGAATCGTAAGCATTGAATGTTATACAAGCTAAGGAGGTGAACTATGGCATATTCAAGAGCTAACTTAACAGTTGTTCAAGATAACTTTGGTGGCAAATCAAAAACTTGGAACTATGTTTCCGATGATGATTGCACCGCTTCAAATTATTTTGATGGTGCTATTGGTTTATTGTCAGTTGGGGATGTAATCCTCGCTGGTAAAAAATCAGCAACAGCTGGCGTTGATGTGTTGTTGGTTACTTCCACAACAACTCACGTTACTGTGACAGCCGCCACAATGGTGTCTGGTTAACAACAAGGGGAGAGGGTAATTTCTCTCTCCCCATTTTATAAATAGGAGAATGATTATGGCAAATACTGCTGTTGATTTATGTTCTAGAGCGTTATTATTAGTCGGGGCAAATGCTATTCAGTCCTTTGATGATGGAAGCAGAGAATCAGACGTTTGTTCTTCTATTTATGAAACCGTAAGAGATACACTGCTGACAAATCGGCTGTGGTCTTTTAGCATTGAACAATTAGATTTGGCACAATTAAATGAAACACCACTTCGGAATTGGAAGTATGTGTATGCTTTGCCAAATCAAATACTGCGAGTTAGGCAAGTTGATGGTTCAAAATCTTTTGATATTATGGGGTTAAAGTTATATTCTAACTCACCAAAGGTTTCAATTGACTGCCAAAAGGCGGTTGACGTTGATGAAATGCCTCCGTATTTCCAAACAGCGTTGATTTCTGAACTTGCTTCTAAGTTTGCGGTGTCATTATTGGGAGATACAAGTAAATATAACCTGTTTGCTCAAATGGCACAAAGAGATTTAATAAACGCTCGGCTAGCAGATGCACAAAACAAACCGAACGTTACATTTGGAGAAGATTCTTTCTGGATTACAGTAGCGAGGACATAGCCAATGCCATTGAAAATTATACAAACAACAATGAGTTCTGGTGAAGTTTCCGAAACAGCTGCGTCACGAATTGACCTAGAGCTGTTTAATAAGTCTTTGAAACTTGCAAAGAATGTGTATGTGAACTGGACTGGGAACGTTATTAAACGTGAAGGAAGCCAGATGATAGCACAAGATGATGATGTTCTTCGTATTGAAGGATTTATGTTTAATGGCGACCAGAAATATCTGCTTGCCTTTAAAACGACAGCTATTGAGGTGTATTACGATGGGGCTAAAATATCAACCGTTGCTACCACGATGACGGAAACCCAGATTAAGGAATTTAAATACACCCAGAGCGGTGATACTTTTATTATTTTCCACACCGCTTTTAAACCAAGGAAGCTAGTAAGACAAGCACATACAACCTGGGTAATATCTGATTTGTCTTTTAGCAACATCCCATACTATGCTTTTGGCGCAATTACAACATCAACACCAAATGCCAGCCTGACATATTCAACATCCAGAGGGAATACAAAGATAACTCTTGGAACTAGCGTTGCTGATGCGAGCTGGGTTGGACAAAAGATTTACTTTGACAAAGGCGGGGCGTTAGAGATTTACAAATACACATCTGGAACCGTTGTTTGGGCAAGATGGAAAGTAGAACCTCCTGATAGCAATATGGTTCCAGCCTATGAATGGGAATTAGACACCGGCTATGAACAAGTTATGAGCAATACAAAAGGGTATCCATCTTGCGGTTGCTTTGGTAAGTCAAGACTTTATATGGGCGGAATCAGAGATTTCCCACAATGTATCTTGGCTTCCAACGTTGATGATTACTTTAACTTTGATGTCGGTACTGGTTTGGCAGATGAGGGAATTATGTATATCTTAGATACGTTTAGCCCGATTAAATCTTTGAAATTCAACCAAACATTGTTGGCTTTTACGACAGATACTGAACACTTTTTAAACTATAACAACACCGGCGTTATTACTCCAGAAACATTTAATATGTCTTTGGCATCAAAACACGGGTCTTCTTGCGAACCTATTGACCTAGATGGTGTGACTATCTTCTCAGAAAAGAGCGGGCGTATCTTGCGTTCTTTTATCTATGATGATAATATGCGGAACTATAATGCAGAGAACGTGTCGGTGTTAGCGCCACACTTGATTAAGGGTGTAAAGAAGATGGCAACACGCCAGAGCTATGATAAAAACCCAAATAACCTTGCATATATTCTGAATAGCGATGGGACAATTACGCTGTTTAACCTATTGAGAGAACAGAACCTAAGAGCTTTTTCTCGGTGTGAAACACAAGGCTCTTATGCTGATTTGTGCAGCGTTGGGGATAATGTGTTCTGCTTGTGTGATAGAGATATAAACGGTGTGACAAAACGCTTTATTGAACGCTTTGATACTGACTATCAACTAGACTGCGGTATTAAAAAGACATCTGTGGATAACGAAACAGAATGGACAGGCTTGTCAGTGTTTGAAGGAATGGAAATGGATGTAATGGGTGACGATGTGTTCTATTCTGGAAAATATCCTGTTGAGAATGGGGAGATGACGGGTGTGTCTGGACTGGAAGGTGTGCAACCAGACGTGCTTGGAACAGGCGATGGCTTTAAAAAGATAGAAGTTGGGTTTGGTTTCTTGCCAGAAATTACCACCGTTGGCTTAGAATACGAGAGCAACGCTGGTGTTTCCTTTGGCAAGATAAAGAGATTAGTGTACTTCAATGCAAAAGTTGTTGATACACTAGGAATAAACATCACATACAACGGACAGAAATACAAGATAAATTACTTAGAGTTTGGGCCTGATACGCTGAACAATAAATTAAATCTTGAAACTGGCTTCAAAAAGGTGTATGCTGGTGGGTATGGAGATATATTAGAAATAACCGTCACACAAGATTTTCCGACTAAGTTTAATCTTGTTGGCTTTGAAGTAGGAGTAGAATAATGGGTGACCCAGTAACAGCAGGAGTAATAGCGGGCGGTGCGATGGCTACTCAAGCATATCTCGGTGGTAGACAAGCAAGAAACCAAGCAAAAATACAAGCGGCACAAATGTCAACAGAACAGAAAGCCATTGAAACAAATGCGGCAATAGAACAAGCAGAACGTATGAACAAGTTGAAAGCTGTTCTTGCTGCTCAAAACGCAGCTTTTGCTATGAGTGGACAGACAGCTGGCGTTGGTTCAGCTGCTGCTATACAGGCTGGAAGCATCTCTAATGCGGCGAGAGAGCAAAGAATCGCAAATATGCAAAAGGATGTTGCTACATCTGCACTTGACTATAATATCTGGTCTGCGAAAAAGTCTGGGCATCTTGCTATGGGAACCTCTTTCTTGTCAACGGGTCTAAGTGCAGCCGCTCGTATTGGTGAAGCGTATGCTATGAACTCTTTTAAATCTGGGGGTAAATAATGGTCGGTATTCCTCGTTTTGATGCACAATTAAGCAGAGTATCTGTTCCTACAATGCAAAACTTTCAGCAGGAACAAAACGAACAGATTTATAAAGCTGTTGCGGGTGTAGCGAATACAGCCTCAAACATTGCTACAAAATTATACGAAGAACAACAAAAATATGCAGCACAAAAACAAGGGGCAGAAGACGTAAAAAAAGCTCAAGAAGGTGGTAAGGAATACAAATTAAGCGAGCTTCCCACTCCATATACAGCCGCACAAAAAGCTTACAATGAAAGCGCAGTAAATGCATTTGCTGCACAATATACGGTTGACACATCTTTTGCTCTAACAAACATAGAAGACGAAAACAGGGACAACCCATTTGAGTTCTTAAAAAAGGCACAGTCGTACATTGATGGTGCTTCAAAAGATATACCAGAACATCTTAAGCCGAGCATTGTGAAACCTCTTGAGATGAATATGAGGTCTATTTATAGCTCTTTGTTGAAAAAGAAAATAGAAAGCAACAGAAAAGCATCGCAAGCGACAACAATGATAAGTCTTGAAGAATTAAGCCGCTCGGCACAAAATGAAGAAGACGCATCCATTCAGGCAGAAAAAATAGGGCAGCTTGTAACAATTGCAACAAATGCGGCTGCTTCTGGTGATATAACGGGTGAATATGCAACAAAAATAATAACCAACACGAGAAAGGGCGTTGCAAGTCAACGACTGACGAATCAGCTTCTTAATAATATAAACGACCCAGCAAAAATAAACGCTGTAATAAATATGGCAATGAAGGGGGAAACAGGCATAGAGGCTTTTAACACACTATCTCCAATAGAGAAAGCAGAAGCAACAAAAGACGCCCTTGGGCATATATCTTACGCAAAGGGATATTTGGGACAAGTCGCCGAGATGGCTGGCAAATATGAAATAAATAAAGCACAGCTAGATATGTACAACAGTCTTTCTGGTGATGAAGAACTAACACCAGAAGTTATGCAAGAAATATCTTGGGGAAACAAAAACTTCTACAAAATGATGGTGGATTCTCAAAACAACAGCTATTCTGCGTCTGTTGAAGCAATGATTGGTGATATTGAACAGGGAATAAGTAATGGTTCAATAGAATCTGACGATATTATGAAGGCCTATGATGGTGGATATATTACTGGTGGGGAAGCAATTTTCAACCTAAACCAAATATTTTCTCCTTTATCACAAAACAAAAAGAAAAGTGGGTATGATATATTTAAGACAAACCTGGATAGCGAGCTTAGAGATATTATGAATGGAATAGGCGTAGTATCAAAAACAAACGTCAAAAAGAAATATATTGAAGACAATATGGAAAAGTTTTTATCAACAGGAGATAAAACAGACCAAGAGATACTTGAATATAGTGATGTTTTGTATGAAAAAGCAAACAAAAGGTTTTCAAAAGATGCTGAATATGAATCAGTTTATACGCCGAGTTGGTTTAAAGAAAAAACAGGGTATAGCATTTCTGTAATTGAAAACGCAGTTGCCGAAGCAAGCGTTGGAGGCCAGCTTGATATGGAAAAGTTAAGACAGATTTTGCTTGATATGACAGGAAATGACGAGCATCAAGCAAATAGTTTGTATTCAATGTATATGGCAGTTAAAAATCAATAGGAGGCAAGATGGCAAGCTTAGATGAAATTGAACAATTTGAAGATGAAAATGGCGTACCATATATTGATTTGTTTGCCGAAAAAGACAAAGACTCCATCCAGGGGACAGGAACAAGCCTTGACGGGAAAAGCGTTGAAGACTATGCAAAATCAAAAGGGCTAGGGAAGGCTGTTGCAGATGGTGTGTATGGTGGTATTCGCTCTTTAATTAACCTTGCGACAATCCCCGTTTATAAAACAACATCAAAAATTATGACTGGTGACTGGGGTGATTTTGAAAAGGACGCACAAAAAGAATTTGATAGGTTTTTGCCACCAGAAGTAGAGCCAACAACAACGGGAGAATCAATTGTACAAGGGTTGTCTAAGTTTGCAACAACTACCGCCGTTGCTGGTGGTGTTGGTAAAATTGCCGGACTAACAGGAAAGGGAGGGGCGATAACAAACCTTACAATTAAATCCTGGTCTAAATCAAAGGAAGGTGTTCAGTTAGGAAAGATACTTGCACCAGCGTTAAATGGTATGATTGGCGACGCTACTTCTTTTTGGCAGGACAAAGAAAACCTTTCTTCTATTATAGAAAAAAACTCTGATAATAAATACATTAAAGAGATTGCTGGCTGGTTAGCAATTGAAAAAGACGATGATGCTGCAGACAGAATGTTAAAACAATCCTTAGAAGGAGTTCTTACTGCTGGTGCCGTGAGTGGTATATTTAAGACATTAAAAGGCGTGAAGAACTATTCCAAAGCGGCCATAGAAGAAGCAAAGCTTTCAAAAACAGCAGCACAATTTGGACAAGAAATTGAAGCTCTTTCAAAAACACAAAAGATAGTTGAAAAACCAGAAAGGGCAGAACAAATTGCAAAAGCCGTTGCAGAAGGAAAAAGAATAGAGCCAGCGCTTAAGAAAGAAGTTCAAGAGCTTGGGGTTGTTGTTCCAAGAAACCCAGAAGTTATTTCTTTGGAAAAGGCAAAAGAGAGTGTCGCAAAAAGAATAACAGAACTCGGATGGGGAGAAGCAGACATACTTTCTGAAGAACAACTCAAAAAACTGGCAAAAGATGCAGAAAACCAGGTGGAAAAGGTTATGCCAGCTCTTGAAAACGAAGAAAAAGTTTTTCTTGGAGGGCTTGTTAAGATGAAAAAAGCAGGCAAGGACTTCGCAGAAGGGCAAATTACAAAAGATTTTAGAAACAAAGCGTTTTTTGATGCGTTGAAAGAAACGGCGGATGCGTTTGGTGTTACTCAAGATATGTTATACGAATCTGGTAAGGCTCTCGGGTATTCGTCACAAAAGAAATCTCACAGTGTTATTAAAGACGTTTTAACGACTATCACAGATAATGCAGACGAATTAACAAAGGACAAGATTTTTGACATATTTGCTGGCGCTGGAAGCGTTGAAGAACTAAGGGCAAAACTATTAAAACTTGGATATATGAATCCTAAAGAACTTCGAGCGGGGATTATACGTAGAGGTGCAACAATAATGACGGCATTAGAACAAGCTGGTCTTATGAATAGTTTTGGAACAGTTTTTAGAAACGTATTTACTTCAATGGAAATGGCAGCAGAAAACATAGCCGTTAAAACAGTAGGCGGAATATATTCTGCGGGTGATAGAGCTGTTAGAACCTTGCTAAAAAAGGGTATGCCTGTTTCAAGCATAGAATTTAAGGAAGCAAGCAAATCTCTTGGGGCGTATGTTGATTCGGTTGTTGATATGACAAGCTGGTTCTGCGAAAGAATAAAGAAATGGGATTGGAAAAACGCACCAGATTCTTTTGTTGGGCAATATCGTAATTCTGTTTCAAGAAAAGCAATGACAAACCTTCCAAAAGAAATCGGTGCGACATTCGCTCACGAAACGAAAAAGGGTAAGATATCTTCTTTCTTTAACAAACTTGCAGAATCTTATGTTACATATAGTGGTGTAAACTTTTCTGAAAAAATAGACAACTTTTTTGAAGCGACATTTTTTAGAGGTGAGGCTCGTTCTCGTGCGTTAGAATATGCAGAAAGAATCGGTAGAGAAAAAGGTCTTTCCAGTAAGAAAGTAACAGAATTATACAACTCTATAATTGACAAGGTTTCTGGAATTGATTTAACAGAAAGAAAAAATTTGTCAAAGTTAGTAGATGATGCCTTGTCTGATAATTTGGTAGAGTATTCTATTGCAAAAAAGGCAAGAGAAAAAGCAGCAGAAATGACTTTTCGCTCTGGACGTGGGAAAATTACGAACTGGGTATCAGATATAATTTCTGCGACACCAATAGCTCGGCCGTTTATTCCTTTCTTCAAAACTGGCTCAACGATATTCTTTGATAGGTTTTTGGGTGATTTAACCCCAGCAGGGTTATTTAAGTTTGTTTCTCCACAGTTCAGAGCAATGATGAAAAAAGGTGGGCGCGAGGCACAGGAATATTGGACAAAGATGGCAATTGGTGGCGGTATAATGTTCACAGGATATAACCTTGCTATGAACGGGAAAATAACTGGCGATTATTCTTCTGACCCAAAAGTTAGAAATGCCCAAATTGCAGCAGGATGGCAACCAAACTCTTTGGTGTTTGAAGATGAAAACGGCAAAAAAACATACTTGTCAATAGACAATCTTGGACCTTTGTCTATGGCGCTTTCTTTTCCGGCGAAACTTTATTCTGCCTATGCAGACTATAGAAATAAATTAGAGCTACCAGAAGAAGACTATAAAACAGAAGAAGCGATTGCGGCGATGTCTATTGCGTTTGCAAAGGAAGCGTTCGACCAAAGTGCTCTAAGATATTTCGCCAATGGGTTTAAGCTGTTTAATCAATCAAGAAGCGAAAAAGAGTTTTTGGAAAAACTCGGAGAGCTTGCATATTCACCGTTAATAAATGTTATCCCAAGGGGCATCGGAGAAATAAACCAGGTCGTTAATTCTGATGCAATAAAGCAGGGTGCAGAAGGATTTATAGATGAAGCGAAAAAGCGCCTTGGTATGAACACGTTTGACACTCACGATGTTTTTGGTAATCCTGTACAAGACCAGCATCCGTGGTATTCTCTGGCTGGTGTAAAAACTAAAGAGTCAAGAGATGATGATTGGCTTGATTATTTGGCAGAAATTGGTGTCGGATTTGAAATGCCCAGAAAAAGCATTGTTGTTGACAAGGTAAAGCTTGAAATTAACGAAAGACAGGCCGACGGGATAAGACAAGAAATGGCAAATATGAATGCCGAAAAGTATATTAAAAACATTGCAGAGGGTAAAAAATTCAAGAGCTTGCCAAAAGAAATCCAAAAGCAGCTAATCAACACCCAGTTTGGCTCTTTAAGAGAGGCGGCTATAATGAGATACTTTGGAAAAGATACGGAATTGCAAAAACAAAGAATAGATGCAATAAAGCGTATTCCTAAAAAGTATGTCCCTTCTTTGGATGTGGGAAAATAAGTGTTGAAAATGGGTAAAAAAAATAGTATCATATAAACAGGAGAACAAAAATGACAGATACACATATTAAAATTAAACCAGTAACACCAAGGGTACAATATACGGCCAATGGTTCTACAACGGTATTTCCATATAGCTTTGCTATCTTTGATGATTCTGATATGGTGGTGTATGTAGATGATGATATTATCACGACTGGTTATACTGTATCTGGTGCTGGGCAAACAGATGGCGGTAACGTAACCTTTGATACAGCTCCTGCTGATGGTACAATTATTACGCTTCTCCGTAATGTTCCTATTGAACGGATGACAGACTTCCAAGAAGGAGGTACTTTCCGTCCTAAAAACCTTAACGACGAGTTTGATAGACAAACAGCATTTGCACAGCAAGTACAGGAAGCATTGACAAGATGTGTTAAAGTTGACCCAACAAGCTCTACAAACCCTGAAGATGTTATTCCTAAGGTTGAAGCCCTGTATGATGATATTGATAATCTTGATGCTATCGCGGATGATTTAGCAAACATTGACACTGTGGCATCAAATGTTTCTGATGTTGGTACTTGTGCGGCTAATATGGAAGATATACAAGCTGCGCCAGGAGCTGCTACAAGTGCAGGTAATTCTGCGGCGGCTGCTGCCGCTAGTGCTTCTTCTGCAGCTATTAGTGCTGCTGGCACACACTTTAAGCTATTCCAACACGGATGGTTTGACTATCAATTAAATGATATGGCTTGGTTAAGAGCTGATACATTTAGCTGGCAAGATGGAACTGTTTATACTGATGCGTATAATCATTTGGTGGCAGACTATAATAATCCAGAACCAACTGAAACGCTAACATACGATAACCTTGTCTGGGCCAGAGATTCATCGAAAGATGACACTGCTAACAATTTTTACGCTTGGGTAAATCAAAGCGAAATAGTATTTACACAAGAAGTCAACCCAACAATTTCAAGCATTCTTTATAGTTACGATGAAGAAGATGGTTATCTAAATATGGGTGCGGTTATCGAGTCTGTTTCTTTACAGCCTGCGCCACGAACAGAAACCATTGGCTCTTATACAATTACTTATTGGTTAGCCACAGATGGTCATAAGATTTGCTTACCCGACCAAGAAACAACGGTTCAAAATATCTATAACGAATCAGGAGTAGCTTGGTATTATGTCCTAGACACAGTAAACACTCGGTTTAAGTTGCCTCGCACAAAGTATGGCTTTACAGGTTTAAGAGATACTGTTGGAAAGTATGTACCAGAAACACTTCCAAATATCAAAGGTCATCCTCGTTTAAAACAAAACGATAATGACGGAACTCCAACTGGTGCATTTAAGCGAGGGACTTCCAATGCTTATGTTGGGTTTAGTTCTGGTTCTGGGCATTTTGTAGACCTTGATGCATCTTTGTCATCTCCAACGTATCAAGACAACGCCCCAGTTCAACAACGTGCTACACAGATGTACCTCTACTTCTATGTAGGACAATACAACCAGTCTGCCACAGAACAAACAGCTGGGTTAAATAGCGAGCTGTTTAATGGTAAGGTAGATTTGAACGCGGCTAACTTATCAACGCAAGGCAAGTCTTTAATCTCTGGTCTTGGTATGCCAAGTGGTAGATTGATTACCTTAACTCTAGGTGCTAGTGGCTCTAGATATACAGCACCAGCCAGTGGGTGGTTTTGTTTAGAAAAAGAAGCAACAGCTGCTAATCAATATATATATATTGGTATATCTGGTGTTGCTTTTGGGACAATACAGTATTCTACTGGTAGTTATCAACTAGAACAAATATTTCCAGTAAAAAAAGGACAAGAAATTGTTATTAACTATAATTTGGGTGGAACAACACAAGGGTTTAGATTTGTTTATGCGGAAGGAGAACAATAATGTTTAAAGCACTAAAGGGTGAAAAGATTATAGCAATTAACGAAACAAACAATTTCCCTTGTTTGGTCTGTGACGAGGTGATAAAAGATACAGAACACACCGTAGAAGACTATGAACAATATGATGGGGAATATGTCTTGCAAAAAGATTATCCCATTGAAGCTCGTAACGAACAAATTCGCCAACAAAGACAAGCTCGTTATGTTTCAGAGTCTGACCCAATTCGTTTAGACTATGACGAAGCATTGGCTCGTGAGCAGGACAATGCAGAAGAATTGAAGCAAGAATGGTTGGCTTCTAAGGACAAGATTCGTGAAGAATTGCCTTATATTGTAGGAGAAAACAATGCCTCTGAAGAAGGGTAAAAGCAAGCAGACTGTTGCTCGCAATATAAAAGAACTTATTAGAAGTGGCCGGCCACAAAAGCAAGCTGTTGCGATAGCTTTGAATCAAGCGAGGAAGAAATGAAAAAAGCGATAGACGAGTTCCGCCAAGATAAACACTCCTTTATTTCTTGTATTGCTATATGTGCGACCATATGGTTCTTGGTGGTCTGTATTTTGTTTGGCGTGTATATTTATTGTTCTTTTAATTCTGCGTCAAGTATATCTCAAGACATTGATGGAAATTACAATTTACAAAAGGTGGTTAGATAATGCACATACATCAAGAAGTTAAAATGCCAAGATTACACGGTGATGGTCCGAGAAACCTTGGTGCTGTTATTCGTACTCCACGTGCTCCATCTGGTCCTATAAAGTTTAACTCTTTCAAAGATGCTATGACGTATCTCAAAAAGAAACAAATACAAGAAATGCAGGACGAATATGAAGGATAATCTTGTACGCTTTTGGCTTACTCATCACTATCTTAGGAAGATAGGGAAGCGTTATCCCGATTTCTTCAAAGAGCTTATTGCTGACATTACTGACAGTTTTTCTCAACAACAAGTAATGAAACAACGGTATGTTCTTGGCAAGAAGTTTGAGGTAATTGCTTTGGATATGAATGTGGATGTAAGTTATGTGTTCAGATTACACAAGAAGGTCATTGATAAACTAATAGAAGTATAGTCCATAATTTTCTCACTAAAATATATGTAAGCTCTTTGCTAAATTATAAATAAGCAAAGGGCGTTTTTAACTGCTTGCCCTTTGTAAAAACGCTGGGGTGGTGCTATAAACGCAAAAAGCCACCCTAGCAAGCAGAAAGGAGTAATTATGAACTATCAGTATCCATATTTCGGTGGGCAGATGCCGATGATGCAACCAATGCCCATACAATCTATCCAACAAGTACAGAAAAGTGCGCAGTTTTATACAGTAGATAATGCACAGGAGTTAGACGGAATTAAACCTACTCTCAATGTACTCTATGTTGGATTCAATAAAAAAGCAAAAGAGATTTACGTCAAACAATTAACTAACGATGGCTTAATCTCTGTGGAAACCTACGGACTTGCTACGGACAAAAAACAGAAGTCCGAGTATGAAACCATATTGGAAAGAATAAACAGTTTAGAAACCAAATTAACGAAAGGTATTGCAGATGTTCCAAATAACACCACAAATGGTACAAATGGGGTTGCAGATGCTAATGTCGGGCAAGCTCAATAATGACCCGAGAATGGCACAATTTAACCAAATGATGAATGGAAAGAACTACGAGCAACAAAAACAAACGTTATTGAACTATGCTCAAAGCAAAGGATTTGACCCGAATATGGTCTCACAGTTTTTAAATTCTCGTCTATGACGATGATAATTCCCGAAAGGTGAAGTATTAACTTAAACAAAGGAGTATAAAAATGGCTGAAAATGACGGCTTATTTGGTATGGGTGGAGTAGGATTGTTGGTAATCCTGTTCTTCCTTATGTCTGGTGGCTTTGGTGGTTGGGGTGGTAATTCCCAAGTAGCTACTTCTAACGAAGTGCAACGTGGGTTTGACAACCAAAACTCAATGGCTAACCAACGTGAAATCTTGGGTGCTGTGAACGCAGGTACATCTCAGGCTGTGGCTGCTACAAACCAAGTGTTCCACGATTTAGTTGGGTATGTTGGTGATAAATACACCGAATTAGATAGAGATGTGTTAGGCATTTCTGCTTTGGTGAATCAATCTATTGCCAATGAAAACCAATGCTGCTGCAACACACTTCGTGCTATTGACAGTGTGAAGTATGAAAACGCACAAAACACCAACAAGATTTTGGAAGCTATGGCTCAGAACAAGATTGAAGCTCTGCAAAGCAGAATCAACTCTTTGGAATTAGCCCAAGCCACCCAAAATACGGTGAAGTATCCTACTTCTATGAGCTATACAGCAGGGTATTCCCCTTTCTGTAATGGCTGTGGATGTGGTGTAGTGTAATCTAGGGGGTGGGGAAACCCACCCTTTTATAAGGAGGTAATATGACTTGTAATTGCTGTGATAATTTACACAAAACAACTGGTTTAACTGCGGCTGGGATTCTGTCCGTTACTAACTCAAACAACATTGGTAACTTTGACCCCTTCTGTTTGTTGCTTACGATTAACCCTGATAGTATTATTACAACATCTCCAGTGGCATATACTGTAACTGTGAATGATGCAAACGTTCCTTTAGCGGATATGTGGGGTTATCCTGTTATGACAGATAGACTTCGCACACGCAAGATATATCGTGGTAGATATATTGTAATTGGTGACACGCCACATATAACGCTTACAAACGTTCCTTGTGGTGCAACCGATGTCGCTGCTACCGCTGCTGCAACTAACGGAGGTTAATTATGACGACAGAAGAAAGAATGAAACTGTATGATGACTTCCATTCGGGGGTCAGAATGATGATGGACAAGGTTGAAAAGATAGCCAAATCTGAAAGCGAATGGTCTTTAGATGAAATGGGTAAATTAGCCGATATTATGAAGGACTTAGCTATGACAGAAAAGGGTATCGCTAAAGCTCATCATTGTTATTCTGAACACTCTGATAAGAGATATTAAAATATAGTTGATTTTATTTTAAAAAAGGGTTATCATATTAAAAGGTGGTAACCCTCGTTTTGTAAGGAGGGCAAATGAGAAAGGTGATAAGGATGAGCTTTGATACGATAATGCAGATTTTGGGGGTTCTGGTTATCCCTGTGTTGGCTTTTCTACACAAAGAAACATCATCAACAAAGAAAGAGCTGGCTGATTTTAAGACAGAAGTCGCAAGAGAGTATGCACAAAAAGAAGAAATTATCCGAGTAGAGAATAAGTTAGACGATATTTACAAACTGATTCTTGAAAGATTACCAAAGAAGGCTAAATGAATGTATAAGTGGGGAAAGACATCAAAGGATAGATTAGCCACCTGCGACAAAAGATTACAGGATTTGGCAAATATGATGTTGGAACGTTCCTCATTTGATTTAACAATAATGTGTGGATATAGGACAGAAGATGAGCAGAATAAAGCGTATGAAGAAGGGAAAAGTCTTGCTAAGTTTGGTGC
>Ga0310690_10006539_pt1 | contig 15279 bp, 5 predicted proteins | sample AusTroGonzalo_MG_2_FD_207661 | JGI IMG/M metagenome (GOLD analysis project Ga0310690, IMG submission 207661) | Bovine rumen microbial communities from tropical cattle in Woodstock, Queensland, Australia - Gonzalo_04 (v2) (version 2) | ecosystem: Host-associated > Mammals > Digestive system >...
AAATAGAGTTTTCCGTCATTGGCGCCCGGCATCACAATGGCCTGGTCCACCCAGTCCCAGATACAACCGCCAATCATGCGCTCGCTCTTGTTTTCGATGTAGTCCCAGTACTCGGCCAGGTTGCCTATGGCATTGCCCATGGCATGGGCATACTCGCAGAGGAAATAGGGTTTGGCCGATCCATCCCGGTCGCGCGCCATCATGTTCTCCAGTGAAGGATACATCTGGGAATCTATATCGGCCACGTCGTTCTGGCCTTCATAATGGACCGGACGGCTGTCCAGGGCCTTGATAGCATCCCTTTCAGCCACTATGTTGCAGCCCTTGCCGCTCTCGTTACCCAGGCTCCAGAAGAGTACGGACGGGTGCAGGCGGTCGCGACGCACCATTCTCACGGCGCGGTCCACATAGGCCGGTCCCCAGGACGGCTCGTTGCTGAGGGTCTGGTTGCCGTGGCACTCCTGATCGGCCTCATCCATGATATACAGGCCGTAGTAGTCGTACAGGGCGTACATCTTGGGATCGTTGGGATAGTGACTGGTGCGTACCGCATTCAGGTTGTAACGCTTCATCAGGAGGATGTCCTCCACCATGCTCTCTACCGGCACGGCCTTTCCGTGCACCGGATGGATATCGTGGCGGTCGGCGCCCTTCAGATAAGTGAGCACCCCGTTGATATAGAGCTTGTTGTTGCGGAATTCCACCTTGCGGAAACCGTGCTTGAAGAAGGTGCATTCCTGCAGCTTGCCGGCCTTGTCATAAACGGCCAGCTGCACGGTGTAGAGATAGGGCTTTTCGGCGCTCCACAGCTGGGGATCCTTCACGGAAATCTCCGCTCCCTCCCCTATCTTATTTCCTTCTTCATCAAACAGGCTCACCTCAACCCGGGCCGAAGCCTCCACGGTGGTCTTGAGCGTCACTTCGCTCAAATCCCCGTTAAATACGCTTTCCGTGCGGATATCCTCGACATGGGCCTTGGGACGGGCCATGAGATAGACATCCCGGTGGATACCCGCCAGGCGGAACATATCCTGGTCTTCCAGGTAGGAGCCGTCGCTCCACTTATAGACCTCAACGGCCAGCGTGTTGTTTCCCTTTTTGACATAGGGCGTGATGTTGAACTCGGCGTCATTGTTGGCCCCCTGGCTGTAGCCCACCCTCTTTCCGTTCACCCACACATAGAAGGCCGAATAGACACCGTCAAAATGCAGATAGACTTCCTTTCCGACCCAGTCCTTGGGAAGGGCGAAATCCCTTCTGTAAGAGCCCACGGGATTGGGTTCCTGCTCCAGGGTATAGCCCCGTTGGGGCTGGATGAAGGGAGGATTGTTCAGGAAAGGATACGTCACATTGGTGTAAAGCGGCGTACCGTAACCCTTCATCTCCCAGTTGGAAGGAACTTCTATCTCCTTCCAGGAGCTCACGTCGTAGGAGGGCTTGTAGAAAGCCACGGGACGCTCTTCGGGGGCCTTTACCCAGTTGAACTTCCAGGTCCCGTTAAGGAGCATATAGCGGCTGGAAGCCGTCCGCTCCCAAGGGTGCTCGTAGGCGGCATCGGCCTTCATCTCCTCTTCGGAGGCATAGGGAATGAGCGTGGGATGCCCCGGCTCCTTGTTGATGGCAAAGATCTTTTGGTTCTCCCATTCGTTGGTGGAGGAGGTTTTGGGGACAATGAAATCAATCTTCATCTCCGACTCCCGGATGCGCCAGCGCTGGGCCGAATGGGGCTTCACCTGCCACACCGCCTCACCGAAGTGAGCATCTTTCCTCACGCCCAGCACCAGACCCGTGGCCACACTCGTAATGGTGTAAGTGCCGTCCTGGTGGCGGGTCAGCTTCCAGTGCTGGTTGGCGTTCTTCTGCTCCTGGGGCCACTGAACAACCGGTTCTTCCACGGTGCCTCCGCCGCTGTCCAGAGACTGGAAGGAGTAGCCGTTCACAAACTGGTAAACGTCTTTCCCCACGGGCAGGATCTGCCACACCTGGCCGGCGTTCCCGCTTTCGGGACGCCCCAGCACCAGGCCGGTTTCCAGCTGAACGCTGCCCTGGTTGTCCAGCACCAGGTCATCGGCCTTGTAAATCACATAGGCTTTCTTGGTATCAAAGGACTGGGCGCCGGCCAACACGCAGACCAGCAGCAAGGCAAAAAACACGCGTGGACGTAAACTGTTCATATTCTTCACTTTAACTATTCTCCTCCCCTTTCAAAACCTAGGGAGAAATATACTTATTTTGCTAATAATCAATCACTTACCTCCACGGATATATAGAACACCGTGGGTAGGAATGAAGTACTGGGCATCGGTGGGAATGTCTTTCTGGCGCCAGAGGTCGCGGACGGTCTCAGCGTGAAGGCCGATTTTGGCCAACGCGCCATCCAAATGCACAATGGCAGAGCTGTCGTTCAGGTTGAAGATACCCACAGCGCGCGAGCCGTCAGAGAGGTCACGGCTCCAGATCTGGATGCCGTCTTCCACCACATCACGGTGAGCCTGATGGCCCAGGATATCCTGGTTCACGGCGTTCACCTCATTGTTACAGAGGAGGTTGAAGGTAAAGTCGTCCATCTGCGACAGGTCGCAGCCAATGAGCATATTGGCGGCCAGCAGGCTCCAGAGGCTGATATGCGTGTATTGTTCGTCCGGGGTCAGACGGCTGTCCCGCAGGTTGTTGCTCCAACCCACCTTACCCACAACCAGCATATCCGGATCGTTCCAATGGCCGGGGCCGGCATAGGGATAAAGCTCGGGCTGCAGCTCGAAGCCAATGTTGTAGAGCGACCTCCAGGAGTCGTTAATGTCTCCTGTGGTGCGCCAGGAATTGGCATCCACAAAGGCGCCCCACTCCCACACATCGGCCATACCATACTGGCACAGCGAATAGAAGATGTCTCGTGGCTGCTCGCGCAGGTACTGCTGCATCTTCATATAAGGACGCATATAAGCGGCCGTGGAGTGGTCGTTACTTGGATTGAACACTTTGGAATAGCCGCACCAGTCGTATTTGAGGTAATCTACGCCCCAGCTGTTCCAAACTTCGGCATCCTGCTTCTCATGGTCCAAGCTTCCCAGATAGCCGCCGCAGGTGCGGTCGCCAGGGCTGGAATAGATGCCCAGTTTGAGACCGTTGGAATGCAGCCAGTCGCCCAGTGCCTTCATGTCCGGGAACTTTTCGTTGGCCACAATACGGCCGTCCGCCGCCCGCTCTTCGGCCTCCCACGCATCGTCGATGTTGATGTAGGAATAACCGTAATCGGCCAGACCGGCGTTGATGAAGGCGGCAGCCGATGCCATCACCTTCTCCTGCGACACGCTGAGGCCCCAGCAGTTCCAGCTGTTCCAGCCCATAGGCGGGGTAAGGGCAATCTGAGCGCCCACCTTGAGGGTAAAGCGGGCCGAAGCGCTGCCCTTGTCATTGGTGGCCTTGAGCACCAGCGGATAGTCGCCTTCCACGGAGCAATTGCCGCTCAGAACGCCTTTGTCGGCATCCAGCACAACCCCCTCGGGAAGGCCTTCTACGGCATATTTCATGGGCTTCTCACCGGAGAAAGCCAGGCGGAAGATAACCGGCGAACCGGGCCTTACACCAAACACGGCCGGTCCGTTGTAGCGCGGCGTGGCGGGAGCCTGCGGGGTAAGGATATAGGGAGAACAGACCTCCACACCCAGCACCTCTTCAAAACGGGGATCCTCGTAAGTGACAGCCAGCCGTTTCTGGGGATTCAGGGAATAGGAGAACTGTTTCTCCTTCCGAGCCGCCAGACTGATCTTTTTGGTGGTAGAAGACTCCGCCTCGCCGGTAATCACATCGGCCGTGGTCATCTTGAGTGTGCCCGCCGTCTTAAAGGCAGAGGAAAGAACTACCTTGTAACCGCCTTCTTCCTTTACCAGGGAGATACTGACAAAGTCTTTCAGATCCGGTTTGGCAATCCGGGCGCCTCCCTTATAGAAACCACCGGGATCGCCGCCGTTATACACCCGCACGGCTATCACGTTATCGCCGTCCCAGTTCACCCACTGGGAGTCTGCGATATAACGGCGAGGAGTAGTCCATTCGCCGGAGTACCCGTCCTTATCGCCGGGGAAAGTACCGGTCTTCCCCACCCGGTTACCGTTAAACCAGGTTTCATCGGAGTCGTCTATGGGTCCCAGATCCAGCATAATATCCGGCACCACTCCCTGCTTGAGGGAAGAGGGAATCACTACGTGGATGCGATACCAGGCAAAGGCATTGGCATTCTCAATTCCCTGCTGATTCCAGTCCTTGTCCAGGGTAAACACCGGCCAGGCGCTGTCGTCAAAGCCGGGCTGCTGCCAGGCGGGGTTGTCGCCCACCTGGAAACGGGCCGACTCAATGGAAACTTCCTGTGCCCGGGCCAGCGTAGAGGCAAGCGTCAGGACCAGAATTGCAACTATTTTCTTCATGGTTATCAGTTCTTTAGTATTATAGCTTTACTTGCGTTTGGCGAATTCAAAGGTCTCCTGCACCTGGCCGGAGTAAATGTTATGGACGGTGATGCGGAGCTTGCCGCCCTCCACCTTTCCGTGCATCACGGTGGGGAATTCCACCTCTTCCATATGGGAGCCGCCGCCCACCAGCTGGGCCCAGCAGCGATCCTTCGCTGGAGCATCGTAACGGAACAGGTGCATATGCGCCGTTATAAGCAACTGGCATCCAGCCTTGTGCAGCAGCGGGCCCCACATCTTACCGCAGGTGCGCTGCCAGAAGGCATAGTCGGCCGAATACTTCGGATCCTTGTCGGCCGGTGCTACGTCGCCGGGGTTGTGGGTGGGATCGTCGTCAAAGAGCGGGATATGGCAGAAAGCCACCAGAAAAGGGGCCGATTTGATTTCGGGCCGATTGAGGGCTTCGCGCAGCCAGAGCGTCTGCGCTTCGCGGTACTCTTTGCTCTTGAACAGGCCGGCAAAGATGGGATTGGTGTCCAGCTTGTCTTCGGCCGTATCCAGGCCGATCAGCGCCATATCGCCCATCCTCACGGCGAAGTTTCGGCCCAGGTCCCAGTCGCGCGGAGAGCGCTCCTCGGGCTGACGGTACATCCACACGCGCTCCAGGTGCCGGTTGGCCCAGCCGCGGGAGTCGTGGTTGCCGGGGCAGAAGAGATAAGGAGTTTCTGCTGCATAGTCCTTGCGCGGAATGGGCTGGTCCAGGAAGATGGTCACCTGGCGCTCAATATTCTCTTCCGAATTGCAGGCGTCGCCGTTCCAGATCACGCAAGTGGGAGCCAGGGAGGCCACCTTTTCCTGAACGGGGCCTATCGCCTTCCAATGAGCGTGGGTGTCGCTGATCACGCAGAAGCTGCTGTCCTTGAGGTCCTTGCCGGCTGTCACGAAGGAATACACGCGAGGGTCTTCCTCGTTGCCCAGCACCTTCATATCATAGCCGTGGCCATAGTGGATGCGGTCGGCGCCAATCCTGTAATAATAGCGTGTGGCGGGCTTTAGGTCGGTCACCCGCACCTGGATTACGCGCGCATCGATATCGGCCAGCCGGTAACCGCCGCAGAGAATTTTGCGGGCATCGGAGAGGTCCGGCTGCTCGCCAATGAGCACATAGCCGTTGGCAAGGGCGTTCACCGCAAAGACAACGCCTATGGACGTTTCGGCAAAGTTCTGCAGCATAGGGGCCGAAGCAATGAGGCGCCCGGAAGTCTCTTCCTCCGGCAGGGCGGCCTGGCTTCTTTCAGCCGCTTTCAGAAGCTCTCCTGCGCCACTGGCAGCCACCGCCACCGCAGCCGTACTCTTAATAAAATCTCTTCTTTTCATGCTATCGCTTATTTCACTTTCACATACAGGACTCCGTGCGGAGGAATCAGGTACTCGGCAGCCGTAGGGATGTCTTTCTGGCGCCAGAGGTCGCGGACGGTCTCAGCGTGAAGGCCGATTTTGGCCAACGCGCCATCCAAATGCACAGTGGCAGAGCTGTCGTTCAAGTTGAAGATACCCACAGCGCGTGAGCCGTCAGAGAGGTCACGGCTCCAGATCTGGATGCCGTCTTCCACCACATCCTGATGGGCCTGGTGGCCCAGGACATCCTGGTTCACGGCATTCACCTCGTTGTTGCACAACAGGTTAAAGGTAAAGTCGTCAATCTGGGACAGGTCGCAGCCAATGAGAATATTGGAAGCCAGGAGGGACCACAGGCTGATGTGGGTGTACTGCTCGTCCGGGGTCAGGCGGCTGTCCCGCAGGCTGCTGCTCCAGCCCACCTTGCCCACGATGAGCATGTCGGGGTCGTTCCAATGGCCGGGGCCGGAATAGGGATAGAGATCCGGCTGCCTTACAAAGCCCGTGACGTACAGGGACTCCCAGGTATCCATGATATCGTGCGAGGTGCGCCAGGAATTGGCGTCAATGTAAGCGCCCCACTCCCACACCTTATCCCAGCCGTACTGGCACAGGGAATAGAAGATGTCCCGGGGCTGCTCCCGCAGATACTGCTGCATCTTCAGGTAAGGACGGATGCAGGCGGCGGTGGAATGGTCGTTACTGGCATCAAACACCTTGGAATAGCCGCACCAGTCGTATTTCAGATAGTCCACGCCCCAGGAAGCCCAGGTCTTGGCATCCTGCTCTTCGTGATCCAGCGAGCCCAGATAGCCGCCACAAGTATGGTCTCCGGGACTGGAATAAATGCCAAAACGGAGACCGTTGGAATGCAGATAATCGCCCAGGGCCTTCATGTCCGGGAACTTCTCGTTGGCCATTATGCTGCCGTCCGGAGCCCGTTCTTCGGCCTCCCAGGCATCGTCGATATTGATGTAGGAGTAGCCATAGTCGGCCAGACCGCGGTTGATAAGGGCCGCGGCCGAAGCCATCACCTTCTCCTGCGACACGCTCAGGGCCCAGCAGTTCCAGCTGTTCCAGCCCATGGGCGGGGTCAGACCAATCTGCGTCCCCACCTTGAGGGTAAAGGAGGCACGGGCCGAACCTTTGGCGTTGGTAGCCGTGAACACCAGCGGATACTCCCCTGCCTTGTCACAGCTTCCGCTCAGAACGCCTTTGTCCGGATCCAGCACAACGCCTTCCGGAAGGCCCTCCACGGCATATTTCATGGGTTTCTCGCCTGAGAATGCCAGGCGGAAGATAACCGGCGAACCGGGCCTTACACCAAACACCAGCGGTCCGTTGTAACGCGGCGTGGCGGGGGCCGGCGGCGTGAGGATGTAAGGGGCGCAGACTTCGGCCTTCAAGACTTCCTCAAAGCGAGGGTCGGTATAGGTTACCGTAAGGCGCTTCTGGGGAGCCAGGGGGCAGAACAGCCGCTTTTCCTTCCAGGAAGCCAGGTTCACTTTCTTTTCTTCCGACTGCTCCTGGGCTCCGGTCATGACATCGGAAACCGTAATGTGGAAGGAGCCCACCGTCTTCACGGAGGTGTTCAGAACCACCTGATAGCCGCCCTCGCCTGCTTCCAGGGAGAGCTTGGCAAAGTCCTTCAGGCTGGGCTTGACAATCTTGGCCGAACCTCTGTAGAAGCCACCGGGATCTCCATAATTGTACACCCGAACGGCTATCACGTTCTCCTGGTCCCACTTAACCCAAGCCGGGTCCACGATGTAGTAGCGGCGCTTGCCCCACTCACTGCAGTACCCGCCCGGATCTTCCGGGAAGGTGCCGGTCTTCCCCACCGGATGGCCGTTGAGCCAGGTCTCATCGGAGTCGTCAATGGCTCCCAGATCCAGCATGATGGCCGTCACAATTCCCTTCTTGAGAGAGGACGGGATCACCACGTGCAGACGATACCAGCCAAAGCCGTTTGCCTTCTCAAGCTTCAGATCGTCCCAAGAGGTGTCAAAAGAGACCTCCTGCCAGGACCGGTCGTCAAAAGCGAACGCCTTCCAGGAAGGATCGTCCCCCTTCTTGAACCGGCCGGAGCCTATGGTAAACTCCTGGGCCCATGCCATCAAGCAACTGAATATCAGGCCCCAAATGAACAGGATTTTCTTCATAGCTCTTGTTATCAATTAGTATGGTCTTTCAAATATACAAAAAACTGCATTACTTTCTAAACATCATAAATCAAGCGGTAAAGTCAAGTAGGTGGCCAGGGCACCCACAAAACGGGAAACGGGCTCCATCCAGACTTCGTGGGAGGTGGCGTTGGCCGTCCCGTTCCAAAAAGGCTCGTCGTTATGGAAACAGTCTACGCCCACCGGGAGAGCGCCTGTCACATTGCGTGTACAGTAGACAAAACCAGGGGCATAATTGTAGCCAACTCCATACATCAGGCTGGAATTGAAGGGATTGAGCCCGAAGGTCCACTCCAGCTGCAGCTGCACGAAGGGCTTGGCCCCATCGACCAGCAAGTAGGAAGCGGCAGCCAACGCCCAGGCCTGCGAGAGGTGGAAATTGGTAGCACCGTGGAAAACGTGGTCGACCCAGATGGGGAAGGTGCGGATGGCGTAGTTCTCATTGATCTGCGTGCCGGCTTCGTACTGTTCCAGTTGGGCCGGGGTATGCATATCGGCCCTTCTGAAAATGCCGGCAGGCAGCAGATGATACGGGGCCGAAATCCGGCTGCCGGGAATCAGATAACTCCAGACATAAAGAGCTGCCGCCTCCTTCCAAGGGGCCGAAAATTCCGGAAATACAAAGGACAACTCCTTCAGGGCCAGCATAGGAGCCTCGTTGAAAGCGGCGTGATGGTCATGCAGCAGGCTCCGGCGACGGGTGTCCGTATAGAAATAGCCGGCATAAGGAATTCCGTCCACCTTATCCTGCTCCTGGCAACGGAGCACCAGGGAGGCAAAGTGCAAGGCGGCCTCCTTGAAGCGGTCTTCACCCAGGCGGTCATACAGGCGGGCCGAAGCAATGGCTCCCCAGGATGCCTCCAGATAGCTGGCATTCTCCCAACCCGAAGGCTTTTTCATAGCATACTCCCAGTCCTCCAAGGCCGCCTTTCCTTCATCGGCCCCGGAGAAGACGGCCGATTTGAGGAAGAGCTCCCAAGGAATGTATTCCGCCGGTGACACCACATCGTCCAGGGTGCCCACCACGCCATCGGTATACATCCGGACAGTGGACCAGCTCAGATGTCGGCCATCGGCAAAACGGGTCTTGAGAAGCCAGTCTACACCCCACGCAGCCTCTTCCTCCAGGCTTTGGGCAAGTTCGGGGAAAGCATGGGTCTTCAGGGCCTCCTGAAGGGCAAAACAGGCATAGGCCGTGCGCCAGGCACCCTGGGAGAGGTCTCCGGCATCGTGCCAGCCGCCGTTCACCGGCTTTACCTCCTCCCCATAGAAACCCAGGACATCCTGGTGGCAGGCACTATGGATTCCCTCAACGGGATAGCCGCAGCGCTGGTGGTAGTAGAAATTAACGGCCGCTTGCAACGGCTCTTTCCAAACCTCCTCGGAAATGGTAAAAGGATAAGACACGGCTTGGCCATACCGGATGGTATAGGTTCCGGGACGGGACCAACTATGGAAAAACAGCTGGGCATACCGAATGCCCTTGGATTCTACCAAACGGGGTACATCTTCGTAAACCACTTTTCCCCGTTTATCCAGCAATTGGAAGGACGGAGCGTCAGAAGCGGCGGCCAGGGCCATCTTGATATCCTGGGGCCTATACCCCACGTGCGAGACCAGGACCTCTCCTTCCGGGATATCCCAGCCTTCGTAATGGTCAGGCTCTACCTTCTGCAATTCAAGCGAGTCAAAGTCTATGGTTACGTACGGCTCCCCTATCTCCGGATCGAAGCCCGTGCAAGTCTGGCAAATCTCCAAACGCAGAAGGCTGTCCCGAGGGAAGTAGTCAATCTCCCACAGAACTTGCACCCATCGGCCCTGGGGAAGGTCCAGATTGGTTTCCCGGCTGGGGGTGAGCGTTCCGTCCGGAGCGGGAGTCACCAAGTCCAGGGCAAAACTCACGTTGGGGTTCTTGGAAGGGTGGATGTACACCCAGAGCGATAGGCGGTTCCACTCGCTCCAGTCCTGGGGCTGGTCAAATTCCAGCGCTACGCAGGTCATGCCACCTTGTTCTCCGGAGAAGCTGTTCCAGGAGGTCCGGTTGGCCGGGTTCCGGAGCTGTGTACTGTCCACCAGGGAAACCCGCTGGCGCAGCGCCTGCCGGCCACTGTGCACATTCTCCCGGGTATATTCCAACGAAGGATTCCCTTCGCGGATGACCCATCGGCCCTCTCCCTCCATATCGTCCAGCAGGCAGGAGGCCAGCACCTCCTTCTGCGCCCAGCGGTCCAGCATGGAAACGCCCGGCTGCCTTCCCGAACAGGAAAGCAGCGTCAGCAGAAAGAAGAGCAGCCCTTTTCTCATTACAAAACAAAAGTTACTTTACTTTCACATATAAAACCCCGTGGGGCGGAATCACATACGATGAGGCCGTGGGGATGTCTTTCTGCCGCCAAAGGTCGCGGGCGCCCTGCGCGGTAAGTCCCATTTTCTGCAACTCCGCCAGGAGCATCACGGACCGGGGCCGGTCGTTCAGGTTGAAGATACCCACGGCATGAGAACCGTCATAGAGGTCCCGGCTCCAGATCTGGATACCATCCTCCATCACATCCCGGTGCGCCTGATGTCCCAGGATATCCTGGTTCACGGCATTCACCTCATTGTTACACAGGAGGTTAAAGGTAAAATCATCCATTTGCGCCAGGTCGCAGCCTATGAGCATATTGGCCGCCAGAAGGGACCAGAGGCTTATGTGCGTATACTGCTCGTCCGGCGTAAGCTGGCTGTCACGGAGGTTGTTGCTCCAACCCACCTTGCCCACCACCAGCATGTCGGGATCGTTCCAGTGCCCGGGGCCGGAATAGGGATAAAGGTCGGGCTGCAGTTCAAAGCCGGTGACGGAAAGGGATTCCCAGGTATCCCCGATATCCGGAGTAGTACGCCAGGAATTGGCATCCACGGCCAGTCCCCATGTCCAGGACTCGGAACCGCCAATGGGAGAAAGGGAGTAGAAGATATCCCGGGGCTGCTTCCGCAGATAATCCCGCATCTTCACATAGGGACGCACGTAGGCCGAAATGGAATGGTCTCCCTGTGCCTGATACACTTCCTCATAGGAGCACCAGTCATACTTGAGATAATCTACGCCCCAGCTGTTCCAAACCTCTGCATCCTGCTCCTCGTGGTTCAGGGAAGCGGGATAGCCGCCACAAGTGCGTGCTCCGGGGCCGGAATAGATACCGAACTTGAGGCCGTTGCTGTGGAGCCAGTCTGCCATCCCCTTCATGTCCGGGAACTTCTCGTTGGCATCGATATACCCCTCGGGCGTGCGCTCGCGGGCTTCCCAGCCGTCGTCCAGGTTGATATAGGAATAGCCGTAATCGGCCAATCCCCGGTTGATGAAGGCAGCGGCCGAAGCCATCACCTTCTCCTGCGATACGCTCAGGCCCCAACAGTTCCAGCTGTTCCAGCCCATGGGCGGGGTCAGGGCGATCTTCTCCCCCACCTTGAGGGTAAAGCAAGCGCGGGCCGTTCCTTTGGAGTTGGTAGCCGTGAACACCAGCGGATAGTCTCCCGCCTTCTCACAGCAGCCGCTCAGAACGCCCTTGTCCGGGTCCAGGACAACGCCCTCCGGAAGGCCTTCCACGGCGTATTTCATGGGCTTTTCGCCCGAGAATGCCAGACGGAAGATAACCGGCGAACCGGGCCGGACGCCATACACCAGCGGGCCGTTGTAGCGCGGCGTAGCGGGTGCCGGAGGCGTAAGGATGTAGCGGGAACAGAAGCTGCCGGTCAGCGTCTCCCGGCTGTTTGCATCCGTATAGGTAAAACTCAAGCGCTTGCGCCCCTCCACCGGGAAAGCAAACACCGTGGGTTTTCCGGGATTCATTTTCACCTTCAGGGTTTTGGGAGCGTCGGACTCTTCCGTCAGGATATCCTGGCACTCCACCAGAAGACTTCCCTGGGTTTTTACAGCTGAGTTGAAAACCAGCTTACAGCCATCTCCAACGGCCACAATTTCCAGTTGGACCACATCGGCCAGCCGGGGCGCCACCAGCTGCGCCGGAGCCTCGTAGAATCCGCCGGGATCATCGCCGTTGTACACACGCACGGCAATCACGTTATCCCGGTCCCAACGGATGAGATCCACAGGCACCACATAACGGCGGGGCGTATCAAAACGCGTACGATAACCTTCCGGATCCTCCGGGAAAGTGCCCGTCTTACCAACCTTTACCCCATTGAACCAGGTCTCATCACAGTCATCGATGCTGCCCAGGTCCAGAAGGGCCGCACCGGGGAAAGGAAGGGTTTTCTTAAAGGCCGAAGGGACGGTCAGATGCAGGCGATACCACCCAAAGGCGTGCGGATTGGATACGCCCTGCTCATTCCAGTCCTTGTCCAGGACCAGAAGCGGCCAGGCGCTGTCATCGAAAAAGGCCCCGCTCCAGGCCGGGTTATCCCCTTTCTGAAAACGTCCGCTCTCAAGGGTTATCCCCTCAAGGGTTATCCCCTGGGGTTCCTGGTTGGCACGCACATACATCCGGCCTTCGGTAACGCGCTCGTTGGCGTCGCGGCCCAGCCAGATTTCAAACCAGCCTTCCTCCACACGCTCCACCATCTGCGCATCCCATAGGGCAAAGCGGTGGTAAGGCACCTCCAGTTCCACTACGCGGGATTCTCCCGGACCCAGCGTAACCCGGCGGAAAGCCACCAGTTGCTTCAAGGGCCGCACCACAGAAGATAGCTCGTCGTGCGCATACAGCTGCACAACCTCGTCACCCGCCACGGAACCGGTGTTGGTAACCGTTACCTTCACTTTCAGGTTTTCTCCGGCCTTCAACTGGGAAGGCAGCTGGAAATCACTGTATGCAAAGGAGGTATAGCTCAGCCCATAGCCAAACGGATACAGGGGCGAACCGTCGTTCTCCACATAGCCGTATCCGCGACCGCTGGGCTTGATGGAATAGTAAAAAGGATTCTGGCCGATGGAACGGACCCAGCTGAAGGGCAGCCGCCCGCCAGGGTTCACCGCTCCGGTGAGGACATCGGCCACGGCGCGTCCTCCCTGCTCGCCGGGGTACCAGGCTTCCAGCACGGCAGCCACGTCATCCACCCAGTCGGAGATGTCGATGACGGCTCCGTTGTGAAGGACCACCACCACGGGTTTTCCCGTGCTCACAAGCTCCCGGAGCCTCTTTTCCTGGTCCATACGGGCCGAAGGAAGACGGAAGCTGCTGCGGTCCTTGCCTTCCTCTTCCGTGATGGACGGGAAGAAGAGAAGGACGTCACAGAGGGCGGGATCGGGATCCAGGAGAACATCCCCTTTATAAGCCTTTTTGAGGCCCTCGAAGGGCGTGATGGCACCATCTCCATGCCAGCCGGCGTAGCCGCCGCTGTAGTCTCCCAGGTTAAGGGTGTCGGCAGCCGGGCCAAAAACACCTATCCGGAGCCCTTCCCTGAGGGGAAGAACGTCGCTATTCTTCAACAAAGTCATGGCCTTGCAGGCGCTTTCATAGGCCAGTTCCCTATGCTCCGCGCTGCGCACAATGGTATCGGCCTTCTTGGGATCCACAAAAGGTTCGTCAAAGAGGCCCAGCTCGAATTTCACGGTAAGGACGCGGCGCACGGCCTCATCCAGCACCTCTTCGGAGATGCTGCCGTCTTTCACCTTGTCCAGAAGACCGGGATGGGTAACGTGCAGCTGAAGGTCCAGACCATTGTTCAGGCACCGGGCCAAGGCATCCTCCTCCGTGGCAGCCAGCCCGTGATGGCGCTGGACAATGCCCACGGCATCGTAGTCGGATACAACATACCCCTTGAAGCCCCATTCCTTTTTGAGAATATCCTGGAGCAGGACCGGATTGCAGCTGGACGGGATGCCGTCTACCGAGTTGTAGGAACTCATGATACTGCGGGCACCGCCTTCCTCCACACAGGCGCGGAAGGGCTCCAGATACACTTCCCGGAGTTCTCTCCAGGAAGTAATGGAGGCAAAGGAGTCATGGCCGCCCTCGCCGTAATTGTCCACAAAGTGCTTGGGAGTAGCCACTATCCCACCCTCTTCCAGGGCCTTCACATAGGCCACGCCCATGCGGGAATTCAGCAGCACATCTTCTCCGTAGCTCTCCTGTCCACGGCCCCAGCGCTGGTCACGGGTAATGTTGATGACGGGGGCATAGACCTGGCGGACGCCCACGGCGCGAAGCTCCTGGGCCACCACCTGCCCCACACGGGAATACAGGTCTTCATCAAAGGTAGCTCCCATGGCAATGCTCTGCGGGAAGCAGGTGGCATTGCCCCACTGGGCACCATGCAGGGCCTCTCCGTGCTGAAGGACGGGAATGCCCCAGCGGTTGGCCTCCATGGACTTCTTGGTATCTTCGTTAATGGCTTTGGCCACGGCACGGGGCGTAGCGTTGGCCATGAAATGACCTCTGTTGCGGATATGGCCCAGCTTGTAATTGCGGTCCGTGGCAAATTCATCGGCATAGAGCAACTGCGCACTTATCTGGGCCACTTTTTCCTCAACGGACATACGGCCCAACAAATCCTCCACGCGCTTCTCTACAGGAAGCGTGGAGTCACGGTAGGGATACTTCTGGGGAGTCCCTGCAGACAACACCAAAACCCCCGCCAACAAAAGGGCGCAATCAATCTTTCTCATAATCATGATGGGCTACTCATGGAAGAGAAGGCTGGCAGGAAGGTTCTCTACAGAGATACCGGGACCCTTCAGACCAACCCGCAGGAATTCCTCCATGTAATTGTCAAAGTAAACCACCCGGATACGATGGAAACCGGCTTCCAGCTTGACCATCTTCTGCACACTTCCGCCACCATCCCGGTCTATATCAAGAAGCCGTACATCGTCCAGGTAAAGCACAGCACCGTCGTCCGATGCCAACGAAAGCTGGTAAAGACCCTCGTGATGGATCTGGAGAAGGCCCTGGAAATCCAGGCCGAAGTGGTCTTCCCGCTGCTTGATAACGGTGCCAAAGACCGGAGTAATACCGCTGGCCGGTTTGTTGGAGGAGGCCAGGACCTGCCTGACGCTCATGAAGTTTCCTTCAAAGTAGTCGTAATGGAGTCCGGGACCGGCAGGGGTAGCCTCCACGGCAGCAAAATCCGTTTCTCCCGGCATGGCCAGTACCCTATGGACCGGCCAGCTCAGGGCCTTCTTGAGGGTATAGCGGGCCGAAGCCCGGATATCAGCCACCGAGGCGCCAAACAGCACCTCATAGTTACCGGCAGCCGCTTCCCAGGCCGAAGCTTTCTCATTGAAAGAGGCCAGGGAATACGTATCTACATGCATGCTCAGAACCTGGCTCTCGCCGGGCTGCAGGAGCGCC